>Ga0181566_10001505_pt1 | contig 19295 bp, 8 predicted proteins | sample 101ome_15_FD_133762 | JGI IMG/M metagenome (GOLD analysis project Ga0181566, IMG submission 133762) | Coastal salt marsh microbial communities from the Groves Creek Marsh, Skidaway Island, Georgia - 101402AT metaG (megahit assembly) | ecosystem: Environmental > Aquatic > Marine > Intertidal zone...
GCTTGTCGTGTAAAGTTTCCAACCAGTATCTTGTCCAACGCCGGCACCGCCATTTAACTGTGAAAGGGAAGTTCCTGGCCCATCGCCGTATCGGGCTCCATTGATCTCCAACAAGGCTTGTCCATACTCATTTTCCTCGTAACTGGCATCAATGGTAAGGCGATAACGTAAACTCAGTTTGATCAATTGAGGTTCAGATATCTGAAATGTTCTTTTCCAACCACCAGAGCTTTGAGGATTTAAAAAGCCAGTAATGAAGTTTTTTCCTCCTAGAACAACACTGAGACCTCGACCTGCAAACCCTCCGTCCTCCTCAACCATACCATCTGCAGAACCCTCATCAGAAGTATTTTCAAATGTATTGTCGAAATATGCAAATTCAGCAGAAGGCGAATCTGACGCTGGAAAAAGCTCCAATCCAAATCCTGCATCACTACTTTCTAAGCTACTTTGGTGCAACTCTACGGCAATCGTATTGGGCCCTTCTTTCAAAACTCCCGAGAGATTTATTTGGGCTAAGCTATAAGCAGTTTCATCACCTACATCTGCGAGTGTCGTCGTCTGAATGGAACCTTCGGGCATACTTGCGGTTCGAAACACTTCAACACCATTAATATAGATCACCGCTCCATCATCAAAAAGGTAATTAAAGGTCCATTGGCTCAGTGAGGCCTGAGCATCACTCAAATCAAAATCTTGACGAAACAAATAGGTCGTCACGAGATTTTGGCCGTTTGCAGCTGAATCAATACCTCCTATATTTGTGGTATTAAACGAACTAAAAGCATCAATCGCCCCTGCTTGAAATGGAGCGTCACCAACCGACCAAGGTCCAACACTCGAAGACGGAATATTGAAACTGGATTCATTCCAACTAATTCCATCTTGATCGATTGGGTAGCTATCATTACGTCCGTTTTCGTTTTGAATTTGGTTTAGATAATTCCAACTACTCCTTAAAACCGAAACACCATTATTATCGAAACTCGCGTCAACAAAAAAACCTCCTTCTTCGGGTAGTCTAACTGCTAGCGCACCTGGTAACATTTCATCGAGATCATCAATAAATGAGATGTTAGAATAAGTCTCCGATTGGCTATTGTTCGTGAGGGTGAAAACTAAATCTTCGACTCTACCAGGGTCTACTGATTCTGCCGTAAACTCCTTGGTAAAAGTTATCTCAGCAAGATCCTCGGGCGAGATAACCTCAAGAACACTAGATGCTACTCCAGATGAAACCGTTTCACCCTCTGCAAACTTTGAAGTAATCTCACCAGTGAGGCTGATGTTTTTACCGGAGACAACCCCAACGACATCAAGAGAAATGACGCATGTCTCTCCAGGCTCTAGATACCCTCCTGTTAACCTCATATTCTGAGAACCTGGAGTCGCAGAGATTGTTGAACCTAAGCATGAATTGCTTATATTTGGTTGACTGGCAATCACGATTCCGGGCGACAGATCATCATTAAAAGCAATCTCTTCAGCAGCACTTTCAGAGAGATTGGTAACGGAGTAAACGAGTTTAGTCTGTCCTCCCAGAGCAATAGGGCTCTCCACGAAATCCGTTTTTAATCTCAACGCGGGTCCATCAACCTGATTTCCGATGGTCGCAGAAACTCCTTCGCTGAACCCAGCAGTTGAGCTCAAATCACTGGTGAAAATAGTGAATTCACCTTCTTCTAGTAAAGTAATCGCCACGGATGCCGAACAAGTCGACTTCGCAGCAACCGCTCCGCCAACAAGAGAAATGGTATTGCCGCCATCTTCCGCAAATAATAGTCCTCCACAATTAGACACGGGATTTGAAGGGTCATTCAATGAAACTCCGATTGGAAGATTCACTTGAAAAGCAAGATCACTGATATCTTCATCGCTTTCATTTTGGATGGTGAAAATCAACTCCGCACAATTACCGACAGCGATTTTATCTGAAGAGAGATTGATAGAGAAAATCGGCGATTGCCCAAATCCAGAAGCAATCAAGGACGCTAAAAGAAGAATAACTGATAAAAGCGAGAAAACTGAACGTGGAAATAGTTTCAAAAAAACAGACTCCATTTGTGGTATGGGTAACAAATGCTCGTTGAGTTTCAATTTCATTTTAGTAGCCACTTATTTGCCTAATAAGAAAAATTGCTATTTTTATTCCTAATTCCGAGGACAGGAGACAGGCTTTAAGAAGAGTCTACAGGGAATTTGTGTTCATCGCCTAAAGGACATCGTGGCTCTGGGAATTCATCTCGTGCAATCGCTCCATTAGTCGCTCGCGGCCGCTGATGACCTTTTGTGCGAAAGGAAGTGCCAGTGGAGCCGACCAGAAAAGTAACCCCATGCAGGTCCGATTACTGCAGTGCACGCCAGAATTACCAACACCTTACTCCACAGTGGATACCTCGAGAGATCGGTTATTGAAACGATTGTGATACCGAAAAGTGGGCCGTATAGCAATGATCCTACCACTGTCCAGTGCTTTACGACCGAACTCCGACCCTTGGCGATGATCTCATCGGTAATTCTAATTTGCATCGTGATGTGTTCTAGCCTCGCCCAAAAAAAAAGCAAGCGGGCACTTCACTACCTTTATTCACGGGAGTTTTCAGATCTTCGAATGTTGCAGGCCCACTGGATTCGCTTTAGCGTTCGAACCAGGATGAAACGGTATTGCGCAATCCTGCTAATGTTGGTCTCGATTGCGGCACCAGCATCAGCAGAGCCGGATTTTGAGGAATTTGTATTGGCTGCCCCTGGAGGACGATACGCGCTTCGCTACATGCCGATTGATAACGGCAAGAGCTTCGCTAATCTCCGTATTGTTGCAGTAGAAAGCGACACAATCCTCTGGAGTTACGAGGGGGATGGGGAGACATCTCCCACATTCAACTGGTCCCCCAATGGCAACAGGCTTGCAATTGGCAGCAGGTCTGTTCGGTGGGAATTTTTGACGATTGTTGAATTCCGTGACGGCGCCTTCGTAAAAGTTGAAGTCAAGATCCCAGACTTTCCCCTCACGAAGGATGTTCCTCAAAAATTCAGAAAGGTCATCGATTCAGTAAAATGTGAAGCCTGGACAGACAACAATACGGCGCGGCTTTCGTTTTTGGGGCGCTGCCAACTCTTGGATAAAGATGGCATGCGCTTGCCTGAATGGGTGAATTACAAATACTCGGGTAAATTGGAGTTCGATCTGGCTCAGAACGGACCGAAGTTCACGCTACTCCCTGAATTGTCCATCAGAAGCTTTGTAGACAAAGTCGAACAAGACGGTGGTGATCAACCAACTACCCGTCCTGAGTCAAAATGATCCTCACAACTACGATCCTTGACCTTGAATAGCGACACAAGTTTACCCCCAATCGGATAAGATCGATCAGTTTTAATTCTGAAAATTAGAGAGATTACTCCTCCTCATTTTCCAAACCTTCAGCTTTGGAAGAATCTCCTTGTGAGTACCGCAGAAGGTAAGAGCCTGCGATCGCTAACAGGCCGATCATAATCGGAGCATTTGATGCTCCTCCATTTAGCGTCGAATCCATCAGGTCATCTGCTCTTAACATGATCACTCGATTCAAGTTCCAATCAAAGACCCACGCGAGAAACAAGAGACAGCCAATGATTGAGGTGATGAGAAAGGTCCAAGCTACAAATTTCACCTTTCAAGGAAACCTTTAACCATCCATTTTGACAATCAATAAGTGAATATCCTAGGACGCCCGCGTTCTTTCATACACGTTCATGAATCAAGATTTGGGATTCATGATGAGACAGCGATGAGAAGACTGTGGGGTAATCAGGGCGGTAGTCGAAGTGATTCGGTAGAGATGCTTTGTCTTCGAGTTGAGGGCTATGAGCTTAACAAAAAAATATTCTTTTCTTTAAAAATACTACTACCGCTTACCCCAACAGAAACTGGATGCGCAAACTAGAGAAACGCATGAACTCACAGTCGCCTCACCGAAGGCCACCGATCATTTTTTCTCAAGATCCCGCATTTTCACCCAAACCTGCTAAACAAACAGCCTCCGATCAGTGGCGTGGTGCTAATGGTGCTAAAATTGGAGATTTTGCAGAAATCGACTCAGTGAACTGCTCAAAATGCGAATCACTAGTGCTTTGGTTTGAGCGAAGCCCGAAAGTCCAGTAGCACCCGTCACCCTCACTGAATTGGATCATTTTCTAACTTTTGCCTTTACTTGGGTTGTGATCTACCGTGAAGATACCGGAAATAGTCGGAATTACCTATTATTGTTCCGAATAAACAAAAACACTGATAAGAAATGAAAATTAGCCCAATTATCCTAAGCCTCGCTGCCGTTGCAGGACAGGCCTCAGGTGCTCTCATTACTCATTATACCATGGAGGAAACTTCGTCCCCCATCATCGACCAAATCGGTGGCGGAGTAGCCACCGCTGTCGACACAGGGCACCAATACGGTGTGGCAGGCCCCGCTGGTTTTGGTAACGCGGCAGGCCTAAACACTAACGGAAGCTGGCAACTTTCTCCAACCGATTCCGCCCAGTTAAGTGCTCTTACCAACGACTTCACCGTCGCTGCCTGGATCTATATTGATTCTTCCATCACCAAAGCTGGTGCAAATTCCAACAACAACCGCATTATTGGAGATGATGTGGCTTGGGATGGCGATGCTTGGTCCTTTGGGGTCAGGGACAACGCTCTTCTGTTGACCAAGAATGGAGTGGTCGACGCGTTTAGCAGTGGCGGAGCCTCAGTCCCGAACGACCAATGGGTTCACGTCGCTGTCACCGCTTCCAGTGCAAACGGATTAAACTTCTACCTTAATGGCGCACTTGACGGAACCAATGGAAATACGGCCAACAATAATGTCGGAGATGATATTTTCGCAATCGGACGTTCATACGGCATTGGCGAAGGACAATACTTTGCTGGAAGCCTCGATGAGATCCGAGTCTATGACAGTGTGCTCAGCGGGGCGGAGATCTCGGCTTTGGCCGTCCCCGAGCCCTCAACAGGCCTCTTGGCTGCTCTTGCCGGACTGGCTCTAGGCCTTCGCCGCAGCCGATCCTAGTCGAAGTTGATTTTCTACAATAGCGGCCCGCTCGAAAATTCATTTTTCGGGCGGGCCCTTTTTCTCTCAAGCTCTCACTTCTAGTAACTCATTCCCATGACCAAATCCATTTTCCTGACGGCTGCGCTCCTCACTTCCCTGACGGCAGAGGAAGTCCTTTACTTTTCCATGGATGACACTGGCTCCCCCCTCACTGATTCCATCGGGGGCCTTCAAGCCAGCGCTATCGACAATGGACACCTTTACGAGATTGATGGCCCTCCAGGATTCGGCAAGGCTATCGGCCTCAACGACCGGGGCTCATGGCAACTCACCCAAGAGGACTCCGCCGTCATGAGAGATCTCGGCAATGACTTTTCGGTGGCCGTCTGGGTGTATCTCGACTCCAACCTTTTGGCGACGAAAGCCGGAGTCAATGCCGCCCTCAACCGAGTAGTGGGAGATGATGAAGCTTGGGATGCCGATGGTTGGGCCATGGGGGTGTGGAATGATGGCAGGGTTCGCTTCACTAAGAATGGGATCGTCGACATCGATCTTGGTAATCCGGGAGCTGTTCCGACTGATGAATGGACTCACATTGCCGCCACTGTATCAAGCACGGAAGGAAGTAAGCTTTTCGTCAATGGAACTCCGGTGGGCTCAAATCCAAACACCGCCAATTGCGACACGGGGGCGGGCCGAAACGGCTTCCTTGATCTGTGGGCAATCGGCCGGACTTATGGGGCCGGAGAAGACCAGTGGTTCGCCGGAAATATTGATGAACTCCACGTCTTCAGCCATGTCCTCACCGAGGGAGAAGTGGCCGATCTTATGGTCGTCCCACGTGATCCCGCTCTGGTCACCAACCTGCTCGTCTCAGAAACAGGGAGTAATACAAAGCAAACTCTAACTCTCACCCTTGACAATGATGGCACTAACAACGACCTCAATCTCACTGGTGTGACCTTTACAGGTCGTGATGCCGACGATTTTTCAACCGAAACTCTTCCGGCGGCCATTGCTCCTGGCGGTCAGGGCACGCTGGAAATCAATTTTAACCCTTCCGACGGAGGCCGCACTTACACGACAACAGCCGCTATTGCCTCGAATGACCCGGAGAAACCTTCGTTTGAGGTTACCATCGAAGTGTTGGTGCTCGACCCAATTATTCGGGTTGAGGGCGCCCTCGATTTCGGCGAAGTCACCGTAGCCCCGACCTCGCGAATGGTGACCATTTTCAACGATGGAGTTGCCGAGGATCTGGTCGTTTCTAGTGCCACGGTGACGGGTCCACGGGGCACTTTTTTCACGGTCACTCCAAACTCGCCCACGATCAGCCCTGGCGGATCGACAATGCTGAATGTGACCTTTGATCCAGCGGACGGGACAGGAGGCTTCAATGGCACATTGGAGATCATTAGCAATGATCTCGCAAATCCTATCAGCACGCTTCCGGTTTCCGCGAACACTCCCTTGGGACCACTTTCCAGTCACCTAGTCTCACATTTTACCTTTGATCAAAGTGCCAATGTGGGCAATGACAGAGGGCTCTTCGACTTGGACGGAACGGTGGTGGGCGAATCCGCATTCACTACGGATTCGCGGATTGGTGGAGGAGCTCTCAAACTTAATGGCAATGGCGATACCATTGAGGTCGGCGGCGGCAATGAATATTCCAGTCTCGATGACAACGGAGTGGGATTCACGGTGGCGGTGTGGGCGTGCCTCGACGAGGGTGCCTTTGGCACAGCGCGTATCTTCTCCTCTTCCATGCTAGGGGGCTTTTCTGGAGATGGTTGGGGTGTGGGGTTTGGAACTATTGAAAACGGCTCGTTGCTTGGCACAACCTACGGGCTACTCGACTACCGGAGCCCTGCCGGTGCGCCTTTTACCCTCGGCCAGTGGCATCACCTGACTTATGTCTTCCGCAATTCTCCAGTGAGTGAAGTGGAGTTTTTCGTTGATGGTGTGTCCGTCGGAACCACCACATCTCCCGCCGGTAGCGTGGGTTTGAATGACACAGGCAATGGATTCGTCATCGGCAGTCTGGACCTACCAGGTAACCGGCAGGACTATTTCGGAAAAGTCGACGATCTCCGCATTTACGATATCGAACTTCGTGATGAAGAAATCGAATTGCTCGCCAGTGCGGTGGGGCTCGAAGAAGATCTCCAGATAACTTCCACTGAACTTCTCGATGGTGCCTTTCGGATCACTTGGAATTCGCTACCAGGGCGCCAGTATGCCGTCTCGCGCTCTTATGACGATCCCAACATTGGCCTCGTTGCTCTCGTAAACTGGGAAGAGATCACTGACAGCGTGGATACTGCCGGAGAATCGACAAGCTTCACCGATTTCAACCTCCCGGACGGCGCGACTCGTGTCTTTTACCGCGTAAACGAAACGCCCTAATCTCCTCAGAGCTCGAGTCCATCGATGAAAGGAATCGGCATTATCCCCTTCGCGTGGTTATTCTTATTGTCCTTGCTCCCAGTATCCGGTGAGTTAGTCTCCCACTACCAGTTCGACGATGCAGGCGATCTAGGAAAGGACGACGGCAGCTTCAACCTTAATGGTTCTCTGAGTGGGAATGCTCAGTTTTCAAGCGAAGCCCGTCTTGGAATTGGCTGTCTCTTGCTCGATGGCAACGGGGATTTTATGAACGTCCAAGGGAACACCAGTTTCTCGGGACTAGACGACAATGGCGACGGATTCTCCCTCGCAGCCTGGGTCAAGGCCGACTCTCTGAGTGGAGTGCGCAGGATTTTTTCCACCGGAATGTTTGGAGGATTCCAAGGAAATGGGTGGGGTGCCGGAACAAGCGGAGCAAGCCTCTTCGCAACCACCTACGGAGTCCGGGATTTTAATGCAGACTCCAATGATCTTTCCACGGATGTCTGGCATCACCTTGCTTATGTCTTTAGACCTGATGCCGGTCAGGTTCGATTTTATTTAGACGGCTCCTTTGTGACGACAAGATCAGGGGAAATCGGGATGAATAATACGATCAACGACTTCATCGTGGGAGGAATCGCCCTTCCAGGAAATGGTCAATGGTTCCAAGGCCGCATCGATGATCTCCGCATCTACGATCACGAACTTTCCTTTCCGGAGATCACCGCTCTGGCGAATCCGGTAGACATCAAAATCGAGCAGTTTTTCACCTCCAATTCTCCGCTTGTGACTGCCGGCTCAACCTACTTGTCGTGGTCAGTCAGCGGAGCCGACTCAGTCACCCTCGATGGAGGCAACTTCAACAACGAATCAGTGCCTCTGATCGAAGAGAGTCAAATCACTACCGTCACCGAAACAACCACCTTCACCCTCACCGCTACGGTTGGAACAGTCTCGGTCTCACGAGAGATCACGGTCGCTGTCACCGCTACCGGAAGTGAACCTTTGATCAGCGAGTTTCTGGCCGACAACACCGAAGGCCTGCGGGATGAGAATGATGAGGCCTCGGACTGGATCGAATTGCGAAACGACAATCCCTTCGACCAGGGCCTCTCCGGATGGTTTCTAACCGACGACCCCACTGACCTAATGAAATGGGAATTCCCCTCGGTCTCCGTTCCGCGCAAGGGCTACCTTCTCGTTTATGCTTCCAACAAAGACCGTAGGAATCCCGGGGCTGCTTTGCACACGAATTTCAGGCTCTCAAGCTCTGGAGAATACCTCGCTCTAGTCCGACCAGATGGCACCGTGTCTCAGGAATTTGCACCCTCTTATCCGGTCCAGCTTGAGAATTTTTCCTACGGTCCTACCGAGACCGGTGAAGGCTATTTCGCACCTACCCCCCTCGCTGCAAATGGTCCTCCCTTAAGCAGCCTTCCGCCCATCATCGAGTTCGCCACCGAGAATCCCGCTCAACCTCTCACCAACGAATCGTTACCGATCTCAGCGACCGTAACCTCCACCGGCCCTGCCATTGAAGGAGTCACCCTGTACTACCGCATCAACTATGGAAAAGAGATTTCTCTCTCCATGGTCGCCACTGGAGACGGAATCTATCAAACTACCATTCCCGCCTCGGCCTACCAAGAAGGTGACATGGTCCGTTGGTATGTCCAAGCACAAGCAGAGGGTGGAGCAAGCTCTCGCCTTCCGTCCTTTGACGATCCGATGGAAAGCGCGGAATACTTCGGAACCGTGGTGACTGACTCCACCATCACCACAAAGCTGCCCGTCCTCCATTGGTTTGTTCAAAATGAATCCGCCAGCCTGACTCGCACCGGCACTCAAGGCTCTCTTTTTTACCAAGGCGAATTTTACGACAATGTCTACTGCCGGATCCGTGGTCAATCCGCAGCAAGCTGGCCCAAACACAAGTTCAAGTTCGACTTCTACCGCGGGGGGAAATTCCGCTTCAACTCCGAACAACCCCGAGTCGAGGAATTCAACCTGCAATCTTTTTACCGCGAAATGTTCACTCAGTCGTCGAATACTTCCTACATGCGCGAACCGCTCCTGTTCAAGTGGATGCGCGAAAACGGGATGGCTGCTCCGGAAAGCTTCCACCTCCACTTGCGCAGAAACGGAGACTTTTACGGGCTCTTCGCGTTTGTCGAGCAGGTGGACGACGATTTCCTCAAGCGCTTCGGCTTCAATCCGGAAGGAGAAATGTATAAGGCCGCTTGGCAGGGTGGCGGACCTGCCACCCTAGCCCCCAACCCGATCCCGGGACAATACCGTAAGGCTACCGCTAAGACCGAACCATGGACAAACTTTACAGCCTTCTGCTCGGGCATCAATTCGGCCAATCGATTTAGATTTGTGTGGGACAATGTGGACGTCGCCCAGTGGATCAATTGCCTCGCCACCATGAATGTCCCCTTCAACCACGACCAACTTACAAAAAACTACTACGTGTATCGTGAGCCTGAAACCGGTGAATGGCACCGTTTCCCGTGGGATGCCGATCAAAGCTTTCCCATCGGCCAATACATCAATGGCGAAAACTGGACCAGTCCACTCTACGGCGATGAAAGCCACACCCAAGAACTCAGCGGCGGTCGACCCAACCCCGTCTGGCGGAATTACATGCACGACGCAATCATGGACAACCCAATAACCCGGGCGATGTATCTTCGTCGGGTCAAAACCCTCGCAGACCGCGGCCTTGATGAAAATGGAGAGGGAACCTCCTACCTCGAGGATCAGGTGGAAGCCTACCGCCAATTGCTGAACGCGGACTCCACCCTCGATCGGAGCTATTGGGCCAGCCGTGGAGTCAACCTCAGCTCCATGCAATCCGGAGTGAATGAGATCCTCAACACCGCCCTTCCCCGCCGTCAGATTCACCTCTTTACCACCTATGCTCAAGGTGGATCCACGCCACTCCTCCCGGACTCGCAACCTCTCTCCGTCACCGTAGACTTTGGCCAGATCGAATATCAACCCGATAGCGGCAATCAGGACGAAGAGTTCATTGAGATACAAAACCCCAACGACTTCGCCGTTGATCTATCCAACTGGACTCTCGAAGGTGGGGTCAGGCACACCTTTCAACCGGGCACCGTGATTGCGGCCAACCAGTCTCTCTACCTTTCACCGAACTCCGCCACCTTCCGCCAACGATCCACCAGCCCTACCGGTGGCGAATCCCTCTTTGTGCAAGGGAACTACAACGGACATATTTCCAACCTTGGTGAACTCCTCACCATCTTCGACGACCAAGGGGCCGAAGTCGCTTCCACCATGTCGCCAATCGACCCCACTGATCTCCAACTCTACCTCGTCATCAGCGAGATCATGTATCATCCGCAATCTGACAGTGAGAAAGAATTTATCGAACTTCTCAACATTAGCGACGCCCTCACGCTCGACCTCAGCGGCGTCACTTTTACAGACGGGATCGATTTTACTTTCACCAATGGCACCACTCTCGCACCTGGGCAACGTATCGTTATCAATGGATCAAACTTTGCAAACTCCACCCGCCTCAGCAATGGGGGTGAATCCATTAAGCTTGAAGGCCCGTCCGGCGCAACCATTCGTCAATTCAGCTATGAAAACAGCAACGGATGGCCTGCAGCAGCCGATGGCGGCGGAGCCAGCCTGGTCCTTCTTAATCCCGAATCAAACCCTGACCACAACATACCCGAAAATTGGCGTCTGAGTGCTTTTGGCGGTGGCAGCCCCGGCACGGACGATCGCTCGTTCTTCGTCGGTAATTCATCAGATGACCTGGACGGCGACGGCATCTCAGCGCTTCTTGAGCACCTTTTCGGCACGAATGATCAAATCCCCAACTCCTCCCAGGTTAACCTGGTTAAAACAGGAAACCTTCTAACCCTTCAATTCAATCGCAACCTTGCCGCTGAGAATCTTAACTTCGTTGTGGAATTTTCCCACGATCTGAAAAACTGGTCCAAAACCACCCCCACTTTCACCACAACCGGGCCCTACAACGGCAGCGGAACTCAGCTAGAGACCCTAAACTTTACGGTCGATAGTTTAGGAAAACAGTTCCTGCGCCTCAAGGCAACCCGAACTCCCTGACTGGAAAATATTTTCAACCCATGTTATCTTGGTAGATCTGAGTCTAACAGCTAACAGCCTGGTGAAAAACCGGCGTGAAATCTGTTTTCCCTGCCGTAATACTCAAGGGACATGATCCTACTGGTGAGGGAATTCGTAATTATCTTTTGACAGGAAGATTTCCGGTGCGTTGTTGGAATGTTATGAACATTCGCTTTCGCAATAGCTTACTTGCCCTCACCCTCCCTACGCTCATTAACTCACTTGCGTTTGCTAAAGAAATTTCTCTCGTTGAATTTGAAAGCAGGGAGAGCGATTCGCTCGGCTGGCGAGTCGTTAATGATGGGGTGATGGGTGGATTGTCGAAAGGCCAGATTAAGGTCTCTAAGGACGGCATTCTTACTTTTAGCGGAAACCTCTCGCTCGAAAATAACGGAGGATTCTCATCAATGCGCACCGAGAAACTTGAAATGAATCTTTCGCAGGCGGAGGGTTTGGTGGCGCGAGTCAGAGGGGACGGTCGCACTTACCAAATGCGCTTAAGCACCGATGCACAATTTCGCGGAATGGAGGTTTCGTTCAAAGCCGATTTCAAAACAAAAAAGGGTGAATGGACCGAGATCAAAGTTCCCTTTGAGCATTTTAAAGGCAGTTTCCGAGGAATGAGCCTCTCAAAAGAAAAGTTTGACTCGAGCAAGATCCGTCGGGTTGGTCTTCTTCTGGGTGACAAAAAAGCCGGCCCCTTTGAACTTCAGGTCGATTGGATCCGGACATACGGATCGAAGTCTTATGGCACCGATGTTATCTCGACGGCGCTTGCGGACAGTCGTTTTGGTATTTTAGCCTCAGCGCTGACAGAGGCAGATTTGGTCAGCACACTCCAGGGCGAGGGACCTTTTACGGTCTTTGCTCCGACGGACGAAGCATTCAAGAAGCTCTCGAAGGGCACATTAGAGAACTTGCTTAAGCCTGAAAACAAGGAACAGCTCCAAGCAGTCCTCAGCTACCACGTAATTTCGGGTAAGGTTGACCTCGCGGGTGCACTATCTGCCAGGGAAGCTAAGACAGTTGAGGGATCAACGGTTCAAATAACCTTTAACGACGGTCGTGTTCGCGTCAACAACGCGACAATCGTCAATGCCGATGTGGGCTGTTCCAACGGAATCATTCACGTAATTGACACAGTAATCCTACCACCAAAGCCCGCCAACGACATTGCCAGCGTTGCCAAACGAGCAGGTAACTTCAAAACACTCCTCGCTGCAGTCAAAGCCGCCGGACTCTTGGATGTTTTCACAGGTGATCAACCTGTTACCGTTCTAGCTCCAACCGATGAGGCATTCGCAAAGCTCCCAGAGGGAACCGTAGAGGAGCTTCTGAAGTCGGAAAATAAAGACCGACTAATTTCGATTTTAAGCCTTCATGCAGTTTCAGGAAAAGTGAGTGCGGGGGATGCCCTCAACGCGGTAAGCGCCCAATCTCTGAACGGAAGTAGCCTTGAGTTCGGTATTTTTGACGCCACTCTCAAGGTCAACGGAACCAACATTATCAAGACTGACATCGAGTGCGAAAACGGAATCATTCATGTCATCGATGCTGTGTTGCTACCTTCCTCAATCGGAGAAAAAGATAAGACAACTTCCACATCCGATCTCTCGCCGCGCCGACAGATCGAGGCAGCCATTAAACAGGGAGTGCCCGTTTTCAACCATGGCAATCATGACGAGTGCGCGCGAATTTACCGAGACTGCATGGTTTCAATTTCAAACTCCCCTAAAGTTGAACCGCGTGTTGCTCAGATACTCAAGGAGTTGGTCAAGCGAGCCGAGAAAATTGAAAGCGCAACCGAGAGAGCATGGTTACTGCGCAGTGGACTCGATAGCATGCACGCCACTCTTGCAGGAAGCTAGTGGCCGGCGCCAAAAAAACCAACAAAGCAACAGGCCCTCTTATTCTAAGTTTCCGCAGACGAAAAAAGGCAGTTCATGCCGAATCCATGCCGAATCCGGAGATCAGATTTTGGTTGCCTAGTACTTGTGTCTCACCTCCAGAAGATGCGATTTACTGCGTATGGTCACTGCTTTTCTGATCACCTAAAGAAATCGATGCGTAAAATCCTCTGTGAGCGGGAATTTTCATGGAGTAAAAAACCTGCAAACACTACTCATTACTCTGCCTTCACCGGGTCAGGCTTTCGCTTAGGCAGTATCATGGGGTTCTTTCCCATCATCTCAAGGACCTCCTTGAGACCCCGCTCAAGCTGCGGATCTCGTCCCTCAATGACTGCTTGTGGTTGATTTTCCATAACAATATCCGGCTCCACTCCTTTCCCTTCGATGATATAGCTACCATCGGTGTCGTTGGTGGACTGCAGAGGGACATAAACCGTTCCACCATCCAACAATGGCCCCCGACTTGAAATACCAACAACACCTCCCCATGAGCGTTTGCCGATCAATGGACCAAGCCCGGCCTTGCGGAAGCGATGGGGAAAAATGTCTCCGTCAGAAGCCGACGTTTCGTTTACAAGACAGACCTTGTGTCCATGAAACACCGTAGCAGGATAGGTTTTAGCTTCGTCGCTTGAGTATCCAAAGCGCGTTCCCAACAATTTGGTGTCGAGCCGCTCGATGATCCATTGAGCCACGTTGCAACCACCATTGCTCCGCACGTCGACAATCATACCCTCTTTTCGCATCTGAGGGTAGAACCACTTGATAAACTCATAGATCCCCGCAGCGCCCATGTCTGGTATGTGAAGGTAGCCGACCCTACCATTACTCATCTTCTCAACCTTAGACATGTTACCTAGGACCCAATTCAAGTAGAGCAGATTTTCTTCTGATTTGATGGGACGATAGGTGATTTCACTCGCACCTTCCTCCACCGGTTTTTTGTTAACCAAAAGCACGACGGAACCGGTCTTGTGCTGTAAAAGTCGATAGGGATTATCGTTCCCATTGAGAGGCTCCCCATCAATTGCTAACACATAGTCACCTTCGTTCACATCCACTCCTACCTCGGTAAGCGGTGAGCGATACTTCTTCTCCTCATTGTGACCACGCATGATTCTCGCGATGCGATATCGGTTGGCCTTGGGATCAAGCTCAAATCTGACTCCCGGCAAGGCAACCACGGGTCGTTCGGGAATCTCGAAATCACCTCCCTCGATGTAGGCGTGGCCAACATTGAGCTCCGAGATCATTTCCCCGATGATGTAATTGAGATCTGAGCGATGCGCGACGTGTTTGACGAGTGGGCGGTATTGCTCGCCAATGGCCTTCCAATCAAAGCCGTGCATGTTCTTAACATAAAAGAAGTCACGAAAGCGTCGCCAGACTTCGTCATATATTGTCAACCATTCCTCTTTCGGAATGCAATCAAACATGAGCCCTGATGTTGAGACGGCTTTTTTACCGGACGCATCTGGCTTGGCATCGTAGCAAGCAAACATTTTCTCGACCTTCACCAAAATCTTTGTTCCGTCAAAAGAGAGGCGCCATCCACCCGCACCATCCACGAAGCGCTTCGACTCTCGCTTCTTGAGATCAAAAAGATTCAGCGCACTCTTTTCTTGGCTTTTCCGACCGTAGAATCCCGAACCCGAAGTAGAAAAGAACAGAAAGTCCTTCGTTGCTTCCAGTCCACGGATATTGCCCGCTTCGACCGGAACAAGAATACTTCGCTGCGCTAGACCATCAAAGTCGATCGTAATGAACTCCTTTGCGTTCCCAGCTTCGTCTTTCTCTTTTTTCTCGCCATCTTTTTCAATTTCCTCTTCGTCTCCTACTTCGTCCGACTGTGGCGCAAATGGATTATCAACCTCTTTTCTCAATGCGAGAGCGTAAATTTGACGGTCATGGCTCCCCGCGTAGTTCCATTCAATGGAAGAAATTTGCGGAGCAAACTCGCGCCGCGATAAATAGTAGAGATAGTTGCCCTCAGGGTCCCAGGTTGGCGAATCGATATCGAAGTGGGGATCCGTGACCGCCCTGAGCTTGCTATCAGCAACTGACCAAATGTGGAGCCGACCAAAACCATTTACTTCGTCAATCGTGAAGGCAAGGTGGCCGCCACAACCCGACCATGTGTAATCGTATATACCGCCGCGAGGCACGTCCACAATTTGCCTTACAGTCTTCGTTTTAACATTAAGAATGAATAACTTTCCGTCTTTATCCGAGTATGCCAAGCGCTCGCCATCGGGTGACCATTCCGGTGCACTTAACATGACCTTGTGATTATCAGTTAGAGCTTCGGGTTCTCCCCGGCCACTCTGGTCGATGAGATAAATTTGCTCCTCGCCCGAAAGATCGGAGATGAACGCGATCGTTTTTCCATCGGGAGACCAACGTGCATGTTTGTCGTGAGCGTTGGAAGAGTTGGACAAGGTGCGAGTGTGCCCCTCGCCCACCGGCGCTGTGAATACATCGCCACGGGCCACGGAGAGTGCTCGTTCCCCATTTGGTGACAGTTCATAACTCTCGATATACTTCTCAGCAGACCGGCGGGTTGGGCGGACGGCCAAGCCATCGTCGGGTACCGTAATCGATAGACGATCTTCCTTCTGGGATTTGATGTCATAGATCGCCAAGCCTCCATCGATTTCAAAAACGATGCGTGATTCGCTGTCCGATGAAGGCCAACGCACATCCCATTCTTTATGATGAGTAAGTTTCTCTGACTTCTTCGAGTTGAGGTTATAGCAATAAAGATTTAGTCGCCCGTCGCGATCCGAAGCGAAGTAGAGCTGATCTCCGATCCACATCGGGTCACGTTCAGTCCTCCGACTATGATCGACCGGAGTTGCCTTATTATTGCCGAGATCAAAAATATACAGATTCTGAGCCCATCCCCCCTCGTAGCGTTTCCAAGTGCGGAAATCCCGGAAGAGTGGCGAGTAAAGAATCTGCTTTCCATCAGGAGAAAACTCACCCGCTCCGGAGGTTGGCATGGGTAACATTTCCGGCAATCCGCCCGCAACACTGACCGTGTAGAGTCCAGTGAGCGTTTTCCCTCCATCAGCGTCACGCAAAGATCGGAAGAGGACCCGTTTCCCGTCAGGGCTCCAACCATAAACCTGATGATCATAACCCCATCGAGGAGGTAAAGGCCCGGCTGCAGGGTAATAAGTAAGTTGCCTTGGAATACCACCAGCTGCTGGCATTACATAAACTTGCTCGTCACCGTCATACTGTCCGGTAAAGGCAATCCATTTCCCGTCTGGCGAAAATTTTGGGAAGAGTTCCTGCCCAGCATGCGCTGTCAATCGCACCGCCCGCCCCCCTTTTGTGGAAGCTTTCCAGAGATCACCTCCATAGCAGAAGACTACGGAATTTCCGGTGATATCAGGATACCGAAGAAGCTTGGTTTCCGCAATAACTTCGACAGGACTCACGACCAATAAAGTCAGGAATGCTACAAAAATCTTCGAATTCATGGCACGCCATGTTGCCAAGCTCCGGCATTCTTAGCAAATCACTTCTCTGCATAGGATGGAGTAAAAATGCGACGAACTGGTGAATTGCCTATTGCTAGGAAGATCGCTAGGATCTCTCAGAAAGAGTAATTAGTCGCGTTTTCCGCTCAATAAAAAAGGACAAACCCGAAGCAATCCGACTTCCATGAAAAAATCAGAACCCAATTCCGCTCAAAGTGGCTTACTCGGATATATCGAACGAATCGGGAACCGGCTACCGGATCCGGTTTTTATTTTCGTCTATCTTATCGGAATTCTAATCATGATTTCCATGATTTGCTCCCTCGCCGGTGTGTCGGCAGAGCATCCAACTCAAAAAACCGAAGATGGAGCCGCAGTTGTTTTAAGTGTCAAGAGCCTGCTTTCAGCTGAGAACATCCAGAAAATTTGGGTGGAAATGCCCAAGACCTTCACTCACTTCCATCCTCTCGGTTATGTCCTCGTTGTGATGTTGGGCGCCGGGGTTGCCGAGCGGTCCGGTCTCTTCGCGAGCGGAATCAAGTCGGCTATGCGTTATGCTCCCAAGAATCTTCTGACACCAACGGTTGCTCTGGTCGCGATGCTTTCCAACCATGCTGCCGATGCTGGTTACGTCGTGGTCATTCCACTTGCTGCGATTGTCTTCGCCGCAGCCGGCCGTCATCCTCTGGCTGGTATTGCAGCAGGTTTTGCCGGAGTCTCCGGGGGGTTCTCTGCCAATATTACACCAGGACAATTGGACGCGCTCTTGTTCGGCGTAACTGAAGCGGCTGTCGAAGGAGCACAAATCAGCTCCGGTTGGACGATGAACATCGCCGGCAATTGGTTTTTTATCGCCGCTCTCCTCTTCGTTTACCTCCCTGTCATCTGGTACGTCACCGACAAGATGATCGAACCGAGACTTGGCCAATGGATTCCTGAAGAAGCCCACAAGAATTCTTTCGGAGAAAATGACAGACCTTTAAGCGAAGATGAACGCAGGGGCTTAAAGAATGCAGGTTGGGCAATCCTCGGCGTTATTCTTCTCTGGTTAACGATGACCTTCGGTCCAGGAACACCTCTTCTGAACGATGGCCCCGGGACTGAAAATCAAGAATGGTATGTCACTGCAACACCGTTTTTTAAATCACTGGTAGGTGCCTTCATGATCGTCTTTCTCGGGGCAGGTTGGGTTTTTGGAAAAGCTGCGGGCACGATCAAATCCATTGATGACCTCATTGGAATGATGACAGATTCAATGAAGGATATGGGATACTATCTTGTTCTTTCATTTGTCGCAGCTCATTTCGTGGCCATGTTTAGTTGGTCAAACCTTGGTCTTATCTCGGCGGTTCACGGCGCCAGCGCAATCGAATCTAGCGGACTTCCTATTCCTCTAGCAATCGGCCTGATCGTAATTTTTGCAGCTGTCCTTAATCTTTTTGTAGGCTCGGCAAGTGCCAAATGGGCGCTTCTTGCTCCGGTCCTTGTTCCCATGTTGATGCTGCTGGGCATCAGCCCTGAAGGGGCCACCGCAGTTTATCGTGTAGGTGATGGCGCGACCAATATCATTTCTCCCTTAATGGTCTATTTCCCCTTGGTCCTCATCTTCGCACAGCGTTGGCAGAAGAACTTTGGAATTGGATCACTCACTGCAATGATGATTCCCTATTCGGTATGGATGTTAATAACCGGAGCCCTTCTGGTGATTTTCTGGATGACTTTGGGTATCTACCTCGGACCAGGAGCACCCATGGGAATCGAGCTCCCAAAAGTGCAGCCATAAACTGCTTGTGATTATTTCTTATATCAATGCGCTCACTTAGCTGGCTTCTACTCTCTCTTTTCTCTGCTTTTACCATTTCAAGCCTCTTCGGAGAAGATCTGGAACGCGGCAAAACCCTCTATTCTCAAATCTGCTTCAATTGCCACGGGCCAACTTTGGATGGTGGGCAGGGGCCGTCTTTAAGAGATCAATACTGGCGTCACGGTTCTTCGCCCGCGGCCATTCTCGAGGTCATCAACAAGGGTATACCCGGCGATGATCCTCTTTGAATGAAGCTTTCAAACTCAGGCATGGTGATCGGCTGCTGGATGATGGCCTTCTTCCTGGTTGCGGACTGCAAACAGGAAATGGGTAAGAGGAATCGGGTGCCAGGAGACGGGTATCGGATAATCGAAAAATCAGGAAACAGGCTTCACGGATACATGAATGCGGCTTCCATTAACTCAGATTTCTGCCAGAACCTACAAGCTGCTTCGAAGGGTTGAAATCAGCGATCGTTAAAGAAAAGTCGCTTGAACATTGCAGAAATACACCACTTCTGGCACGTTCGCTATGAACTCTTGAA
>Ga0181566_10001509_pt1 | contig 19268 bp, 19 predicted proteins | sample 101ome_15_FD_133762 | JGI IMG/M metagenome (GOLD analysis project Ga0181566, IMG submission 133762) | Coastal salt marsh microbial communities from the Groves Creek Marsh, Skidaway Island, Georgia - 101402AT metaG (megahit assembly) | ecosystem: Environmental > Aquatic > Marine > Intertidal...
AACCCACATTTTGAGACCGCCAGCTCGTCAGTTGGTCCCGGGTTAATTTTTCCAGATTAATCTCGCCAATACGGAGAGAGCCCGAGGTTAGGGAATCCACTCCGGCGATCAGGTTAAGCAGGGTGGTTTTTCCACTGCCGGATGGCCCCATTAAGGCAACAAACTCAGACTGCTTAACCTCAAGATCAAGACCACTGAGCGGGGCAATGGTTTGATTGCCCTTTCGATACTCCTTCGACAAATTCCTCGCTTCAATAAAAGACATGCTCTTCATGGATTGGCTATTTTGATTCGATCACCTGCTCGAAGAGATTGAGGGGGATCAGCAATGATTTGCTCGCCTCCGCGTAACCCGGAGATTATCGAAATATAGTTTCCTACTACCTTGTCGCCCACTTCGATAGAGACAACTTCAGCTGTTTTCCCATCTTGGGAAACGATAAAGAGTTGGTGATGTTTCTTTCCCTTTTCAGGGATCAGTATTTGAGGAATGAGGACACCCAATGCCGTAGCGGAACCATTTTGATCACTCGCAAGTTGGGGAGCCAAAAATTTTGCCCGGCAAAGCATTTCAGGCCGCAACCGATCGTCAGGGTCCATTAGACGGGCTTTGATCTCTAAGGTGTTTCTTTGGAGGTCGGCCTCGCCAGAAATTCTTGTCACCAAGCCATGAAAAACTTTTTCAGGTAACATAGAGGAGATGATTTCCACTTCCTGGCCAACGAATACATTGGCTGCATCCGCAAGGGGCACATCGATGCGAGCCTGTAAATTTCCTTTCTTGTAGAGAACGGCAACGGAGGAAGCGTCGGGAGAATCCATGTTGCTCATTAATCGTCTTCCGGGGGAGGTTAGAAGCTTAAGGACAATTCCGTCCGCAGGAGAAAGAATCTTAGTCCGATTAAGATCCAGTTCAGCCTTTTGAGCACCGATTTCGAATACGGAACTTATGGTTTGCTGAGTTTTCCTTTTGGCTTCGAGCAGGATCTGCCTCTTTTGGATCTCTTCGACCTTGAATTCTGATTCGAGCACCAAATGATTGAGTGCGACGAGTTGAATTTTGGATTGGTTCGCCTCAGCCCTAGAGATTGCATCAACAGGCAATTGACCAAGCCTGCGAACTAAATCCAAGTGTTCATCCCTAATGGCAAGCCGCTGTTTATAAAAGTTTTCGGCTGCCTTCAAATTGGCTTCAAGAACTGCTATTTCAAAGGAGATTTCATCCTCCAGTGCCTTTGACTGTTGGTACTTTGCTGTAGCATGCTGCAAGGATAATTTGGCGTCCTCATCGATTAGAGTGGCGACTTTCTGCCCTTTGACAACATGTTGACCTTCTAAGATAAGAAGATCGTTGACCACTCCATCCAGTAGGGAAGGAATTCGGATTGCAAAAGGGTCTGGCTCGATCCATCCACTTGCCTGAAACAAGGCAGAATGAGTACGATTGGCCTCCCCAATCGTATCGATCGAAAGCGATGCTTGTGGGTGGAGAATGGATCTCTCCACCTGGACCTCAATTTCTTCGTAAAATCGGCATGAAGAAAAGTGCGTAGTCCCGAGGGCCAGTAACGCAATGAGAGGAATGGGAAGGGCTGCTTTTGTTTGTTGGGTGCCCTGTTGTATAAGGTTGGATAACGGAGTCATGAAGGATGATTTGAATGGATTACATGAAAGCCCGAATGGCTTCCATGGTACGGATGCCGATCAAATCAAACTTGGATGACCCTGAGATAAATATGTGAAAGTGGTTTAGTGCACAAGAAGCGAGACCGTGACGACCGATCTAAGTCAATTTTCGGAATCAGGGGATCCTTTCTGGCAGAAATGGCACAAAATAAAACTTTTACTTTTTGGTAACCTTCTTCAGAGGCGTAATACTCGAGTTCTCCTAAGCAAAGGTGCTCGCACAGATTGTATGGCCCATCTTGTTGGCAAGAATTGCAAGCATCTGCATTTTCGGTTTGCTCCGTACAATGGCAATTGAGCAAAGGTACAATTAGAAGAGTGATAACCATCAAAAAGCAGTTATTCATCTCCTCTAAAAATAATCGTGAACTTAATATTTGTCAATATTCATGAAATCTACAGTTTGCGGCAATTTTAATTATTTCCATACTTGAATGAAAAGTTGTAAATATGCCATCGAAGCTTGTTTAGTGTGAAATTACAACTTGCTTGCCACATCATTATTAAATGTCATTATTGTCCATTTGAATTTAAACCCCTCTCTCCGACATGTCAGACATAACTGAAACTGTTCTCCAGGTTAATTCTCGTGATCAACACGGATCCAACCTTTCGAAAAAACTTCGCTCACAAGGCTCTATACCGGCTGTTTTCTACGGGAAAAACATCCACAAGCACTACTCTGTTAACGACAGTGGTTTCCGTGCTCTGATGCGAGCATCTGGTGGTTCCATTTCTCTTATCGAACTGGAGGAAGACTCAGGAAGCAGGGAGCTCGCTCTTCTTAAAGACATGCAAGTCGACTCTGTTAAAGACCAAATTTTGCATTTGGACTTTATCCAGGTTACCCGAGGGGAGGATCTTACAGCTAAGGTGCCCTTGGTTGTTACTGGTGAGGCACTTGGGGTTAAAAGTATGGGGGGCATATTGGAAGTGCATTTAAATGAAATTGAAGTGCGTTGTCGCCCAAGCAAGCTACCGAATCAGGTAACTGTTGATGTTAGTGACCTCAACATTGGAGAGAGTCTTCAGTTGAAAGATCTGGCTTCTATCACGGATGTCGAGTTCATTGGCGATACCCATACGAATCTTGTTTCTTGTGTTGGGAGTGCGAGCGGTCGTGCTTCCGCAGATTCGGGAGAAGATGAGGAAGAGCAACCAGAAGAGCAAACTGAGGAGCCTAAAGAGCAGGACTCTCCTTCTGAGGGAGAGTAGGCTTGGGAACTTATTACCCAAGTGGCAAACTGTGCCATTGTTGGGCTCGGAAATCCAGGAGAAGCATATCACAACACCAGGCACAACATTGGATTTTGGATGCTCGATCATTTTGCTGCATCGGTTAACATCAAGTTTGTGGAATCCCCGACTCGCACCTCACACCTCGCAGAATTTTCAAGATCTGGAAAAAAAGTCCTACTAGTTAAGCCGATGAATTACATGAACCAAAGCGGGAAGGTATTGCAAAAGTTGTTTTCCGATTTCGCTATCGAGCAGTCTTCCTGCCTGTTGGTTCATGATGAACTGAATATTGAGCTTGGGAAATGCAAGTTATCCGTCAACCGGGGTCCAGGTGGTCACAATGGTGTGCTTAGCGTTTTTCAGTCATTGGGATATATCCCTGCCCGCCTTCGTATTGGAATGTTCGCAAAGAGACACCCGCAAGTTAGTTTGGCTGATTTTGTTTTATCGCCTTTCTCTGCAGACGAAATGAAATTACTTCAACATAAACTTCCGGATTTTTTAAAGTCCATATTCAATTTCCTTGATCATGGTTTAGATAAAGCCATGAATTTAACTAATCACACAAAATCCATCGTATGAACTCAAGAAATTACCTTGCCACAATCGTTGTTGACCCAAGGGGTGCCGAAGGTGCCAGCAACGAAATTATCCCCAAGCTCAGCGAAGCAATTCTTCAGTCTGAAGCAGAGGTGCTCAAAGTCGAAGAGCAGGGCAGTTTTGAATTTGCCTACCCTCAGCAAAAACAACTTCCTTCGGGAAGCTACATCCAGTTCGAGTTTCAGGGATCAACTAATTCTCCCCACCTTTTAAAAGAGAAACTCCGTCTTGAGAAAAAAGTGGACCGCATAATTATTGAGCGAATTTAAACTGATCCTATGGCTTCACTTAACAGAGTTCTTTTGATTGGTAACCTAACTCGTGACCCTGAGGTCAGGATGATGTCGAGTGGCAGGCCCGTTTGTAATTTCGGTCTTGCTATGAACCGAAGCTACAAAGACTCAGAAGGAAACCGAAAAGAAGAAACTACATTTGTTGATGTGGAATGCTTTGGCCCCAGGGCGGAAGCGGTCGCAAGGTTCTTCTCCAAGGGTAGACCGATTTTTGTTGAAGGTCGCCTCAAACTTGACCAATGGGAATCTAAGGAAGGCGAAAAAAGAAGTGCACTTCGGGTTGTCTTGGACAACTTCGAGTTCGTTGATTCCGGAAAATCAGATCAGTCTTCCCACGAAATAACTTCTCCCTCTTCTCCGTCCACTCCACCACCACCACCACCACCGTCTTCTCCCCCAAACGAGCCAACTAAGGACGACATCGATTTGGACGAAGATGTACCTTTCTAAACCCCAACTTATACAAACAATGGCTCAAACAGAAATACTCCTCCTAGATCATATAGAGAACCTCGGTGCGGAAGGTGATGTAGTTAAGGTCAAACCTGGCTTCGCCCGCAATTACTTATTTCCAAGAAAAAAGGCAGTCCCCTTGAATCTTGCTAACAAAAAACGACTTGATGCACTCAAGATCGCTAGAGCTGCCCGAGAGGCTGGTGAATTGCAAGGTGCTGAAGAAATTGCCCAAAAACTCGGTGGCTTGAGCATCGCAATTGCGGTAAAGACAGGTGCTGGTGGTAAATTGTTTGGCTCGGTTACTATTCCGCAAATTATTGAAAAAGTAGAAGAGCAAGGATTTTCTTTAGACAAAAAGCATTTCGTAAATTTTTCTCCGATAAAATCACTTGGTAAATCTGAAGTGTCTGTTCAGTTACATCGGGATGTAACCAGCTCTCTGAATGTTGAAGTTGTTTCGGAAAACCCAATCGAAGAAGAACAATAATTCGTTTTTTTTTGGGAGAAGAAAATTTTTTTGAAATGTCGTCTATTTCTTCTCTGTTGCCGGATTCCATAAATACTAATCTTCCCCAAACCCCGACTTCCCGGCCCAATCCTGCTGGCATGGGTAAAATTGAGGGGCAACCGCTACCCAGTAATCAGGATGCGGAGCAAGGTTTGCTTGCAGCTTGCATAGTTGATTCCTCTGGGGAGGTATTAAGTACCTGTATTGAAAAGGCGTTGCGCCCTGAGGATTTCTATTTCACTAAACATCAACTTATTTTTGATGCCCTACTTGATCTTCATCAAGCAACCATTGAAGCTGATGAGATTGTCCTTATCGAAAAATTAAAATCGAATGGGCAGCTTGATCATGTGGGTGGAGTGGATACAATTACTACCTTATCATCCAGAATTGACACAACAGCTCACTCTGGATTTTGGCTAGATATCGTTAAGCAAAAATCATTGCTTAGAAAATGCATTTTGATGGCATTTGAAATGATTGAAGGAGCCAATCGGCAGCAAGGAAATGTAGAAGAGTTTCTTTCCACTATGGAGCAAAAGATTTGTTCATTAGGCGATGAGCAAAACTTGCGGGCATCCATTCCCTTTCGAGAACCCATACAGCATGCAATGGAGCAAATCCAGAGGATGCTGTCTCGTGAAGAAACTGATGGCATACTAACTGGCTACACTGATTTAGACGGTCTAACCAACGGTTTTAAACCTGGAGAAATGATCGTTTTAGCCGCGAGACCATCCGTTGGTAAGACCAGTTTAGCAATGAATATTGTTGAGAATGTGGCATTCTCACCAAGATACCGCGAAATCCCGAAAAACTCGCTTGTCTTTAGCTTAGAAATGAGTGCCACCTCTTTGGCGATGAGATTAATTTGCGGAAAGGCCCGGGTTAACATGAATGACTTAAGGAGGGGATTTGTTCCTAAAAGCCTTGCCGAAAAACTTCATCAAACTAGTCGGGATTTTCAGCAAGCTCCTCTTTGGGTGGACGATACCAGTGGGCTGAGCATCAACCAGATACGGGCAAAGGCAAGGCGTCTAAAAATGCGGAACAAATTAGATTTTGTGGTTGTGGATTACTTACAACTCATTTCCGCTGATGGCAGAATGCATTCTCGAGAAAACCAGATTTCAGATATCTCAAGAGGGTTAAAAGCGATGGCCAAAGAATTGGATGTTCCTGTCTTGGTGTTGAGCCAGCTTAACCGAGATTCTGAAAAGGAAAAAAGGGAGCCTCGTCTTTCGGATTTGCGCGAATCGGGGGCAATTGAGCAAGATGCGGATGTGGTTATATTACTTGGTAAACATCGCAAGGGAGAGGATGTAAGAGAAGCCGATATGGGGGAAGCAGAGGCACCCGAAGAGGATTATGAGCCAATTCAATTGATTCTAGCCAAGCAAAGAAACGGACCTACTGGCAAAGTAAACCTTGCTTTTAGGAGAAAATTTACCCGTTTTGAAAGTATGCAATCCGAGCATCGGCTGAATTAAAAATTAATGAATTATTTTAAATACTTCTTTTGCCTTTTTTGTGGATTCTTATCGGCCAATTCGGTTTTCTCCCAAAACTCTGCCAATGCCCGAGTAATTTCTTCAATTGCTATCGAAATTTTCGGGCCACAAACCGTTGGAAAATCATACATTAGGCAGAACTTGCAGGTTGAAACGGGTATGACCTATGAGGCACTGGCGATTGATAAATCAATACACAATTTAATGGACACTGGCACGATCAATGATGTCAAAGTTTATATCAATCCAAAGAAGTCAAACGAAGATTCTGTTTCGTTAGTCTTTCAAATAAGGACAAAGCCCCGAATTGCTGAGATCCGATTTGTTGGAAACGAAAAATTATCGGACAAAAAATTAAAGGGCTCTATCTTGCAACGGGTTGGTGATTTGATGAGTGAACCGAATCTCAAAAAAGATCAAGAAACCGTTGAAAGTTTGTATCTAGAAAAAGGTTACTGGAATAGCAGGGTGATTTCTCGAGTGGAAACTAACAAGGATGGAGAAGGGGTTTTGGTTATTTTTGATATTGTTGAAAATGACAAACGAAAGATTAGGCGGGTAGAATTTCTAGGAAACAAAAATCTTCCCTCGGGCGACCTACTTGACGAGATGGAAACCGCTCCATGGAGATTTTGGAGGTTTTGGTCTAACCGATCGAAGTACAGACCAGAAATTTTGGAAGAAGATATTGAAAAATTACTTTTGCTTTACAGCGATCGTGGATTTCTCGAAGCCTCTATTGATCAGCAAACTGTTTCTATTAACCCTGTTGGGAAAAGTCGTTTAGACTTAACTATACCAATACGAGAGGGTGAAAGGTCATATTTTGGCAAATCCACCCTTACTGGTAATGCAGTGATTTCCACCGAAGATCTTCTGGAAGATACCTTGCTCAAGCCTAAACAACCTTACTCTCCAAGCGTTCTATCGAATGAAAGAAGTAGACTTACGAAACTTTACGGAGAAAAAGGCTACCTCGACGCTCGGGTAAGATTAATTAGAACGCCCAACTTTAATACCAAAGAGATAGACCTCCTCTTCGAAATTACTGAAAACAATAAGTTTAGCGTTAATACGATTAAGGTTCGAGGAAATGAAAAAACAAAAACAATAGTATTGATACGTGAACTTTCTTTAGCACCAGGAGAAACCTTTGACTTGCGGAGAATGGAAAATGATGAGTACACCCTAAGGAATACCAAGCTGTTTGAAAAGGTTAGCCTTTCAGATGAACCCATCTCATCCGAGGATGCAGAATTGCGTAATTCGAGAAGAAACTTGGTCGTTGATGTAGAGGAAGGAAGAACGGGGCATGTAGGTTTTGGGATAGGCTTTAGTACCCTCGAAAAAGCGATGATGTTCGCAGAGTTTCGTCAGGGAAATTTTGATATCATGAGATGGCGTGCTCCCCACAGATTGCAGGGTGATAGCCAAAAATTCAGACTTCGACTCAAGCTTGGCTCCAAGAGTAACGAGGCTCGCTTAGCTCTTGAGGAGCCTTGGTTTTTGAATCGTAGGGTAGCCGCAGGCTTTGAGGTGTTCCGTGAAAAATCAGATTATCAAAGCTCTTATTATGATGAACTTCGGGCAGGTTTTGAAATTTATTTTCGCAAGAGACTTTTTGAGCTAGTGGAAGGCCGGCTCTTTTACAGTTTCGAGGATGTTTTAATTGGGGATATTGAAAATACTCCCAGAACGGAGTGGATAAGAAATGATTCTGCTTATGACGAAACATCGAGAGAAATTAAAAGAACCATTTCCAAGGTTGGGCTCACATTAAGTCGGGACACTAGAGATGTTATCTTGTTTCCTACTGAGGGTAGCATTTTTTCTATACGCAAGGAATTTGCGGGTGGAGTTTTTGGAGGAGATGCCGATTACGGTAGACTTGAACTTCAAGGTGCACGGTTTTTCCAAACCTTTGATGCGATGGAGCAGGTGCTTACTATCTCAGGTAAAGCAGGAACATTAGGAAAATTTGATGGAAATGATGCAAATGTTCCCTTCTTTGATAAATTTTTCTTGGGAGGCCCTTACAATTTAAGGGGATGGGACTATAGGGATGCGGGACCTAAAGATGAAACTGATCAAGAGGAGCCGATAGGGGGTAATTCAATCACCTATGCAAGCTTGGAATATACTTTCAAAATTGCGGACCCTTTACGATTTGCTTTCTTTTACGATGCCGGATACCTCAGAGAGGGTGATTTTAAGCTTACTCCAGGCAGCGGAGATGAAGATTGGCATGACAATTGGGGGTTGGGTATACGAATTATGGTTATGGGCATGCCTCTACGCCTTGATCTAGGCTTTCCTTTATCTGATCCGAGTGGGAAGGATTCCTCCTCGCAGTTTCATTTTTCTGGAGGGACAAGGTTCTAGGGTGACAATTTTACGATATCTATTTAAATAAAACATTATGAGATTATTCAGCAGATTCAGCGTTTGTATTTTTTTAATCACAGCTTCCTTGGCATTTGGGCAAAAAGTTGGAGTGGTCGATGTCCAAAAAGTTTTTGATGGATATCAAAAAGTAAAGGAGGCGAGGGAGAAGCTCGAAAAGTCTCAGAAAATTGCCATGGAGGAATTGGAAATTTTTAGAGATGAACTCGAGAAAATTGTCAAAGAGCTAAAAGAGATGGAAGACAAATTAAAGAATCCGAACATCGACAGCTCCTCTCTCAAGTCAAAATACCAAGAAAAAGTACAGGTGGCTAAAGAAAAGCAGGATGATATGGTTGCATATGACAAGCGGGCTAAAGCAACCATTGCTCAAAGACAAAGAAACCTCCTTGTTGAGCATCTGGAAGACATAAGAGCTGCAATTAAAAAAGTAGCTGGTGTCAAGGGCTTGGATCTAGTCTTGAATTCTTCGGAAACCCAACTTGGTGTCTTTTTTGCAACTGACCAGACTGATTTCACTGAGGAAGTAATTATTACATTAAACGCTGAGTCAAAATAATAGCCAGTTAGAGGAAAGGGCTTCCTTCAAATGAGCTTAATCCTTGATCTTGCTGATATTATAAAGCTCTTTCCTGATGCACATACTACTGGGCATTTTGCACATAGTAAAATTTCTGGAATATCAAGCCTTCTTGAAGCCGAGGAAGGGGATCTATCCTTCCTCGGCAATCCAAAGTACAAAAAGCAACTTGAGCAGACTCGTGCGGGTATATTGTTAGTTCCTAAGGATGAAATGCTTACGCCCAAGGATGGCCAACTCTTTATTTTCTTGGAAAACCCTTCTGCCGGCTTGGCTTCTGTCTGCCGGTTGTTGGAGGAAAAAGTTTATCCACAACCGCCAGTGGGCATTCATTCCTCAGCTGTTATTGAAACATCAGCGGAGATTGACCCTACTGCGTCCGTAGGACCGTTTTGCTATATTGGTGAAAAAAGCAAAGTTGGTAAAAATACAACCCTAGGAAGCCACTGCCATCTTGGGCATAATGTTATCTTGAGAGATCATAGCCGATTGCATCCGGGCGTTAAAATAATGGATCATTGTGAAATCGGCAATCATGTGACTTTAAATGCTGGGGTGGTGATTGGATCAGAGGGCTATGGGTTTGATCAAAGTGATCAAGGTCATCAAAAAATTCCGCACCTCGGCAAAGTTACCATCGAAGATCATGTGGAAATAGGTGCAAATACTTGCATTGACCGAGCGAGATTTGATCAAACCAGAATTGGTCATGGTACCAAAGTCGATAACCTTGTTCAGGTGGGTCACAATGTAAAAATAGGACGGAATTGCTTAATTGTTGCTCAAGTTGGGATAAGTGGGAGTGTCATACTAGAGGATGAAGTAATTGTTGGTGGACAAGCGGGTTTTGCCGGACATATAAAGGTTGGCAAGGGGGCGAAAATTGCGGGACAAGCCGGTATTACAAAGAATGTAAACCCTGGGGAGTTTCTGAAAGGCAACCCTGCCCTACCCTTTCACTTGTCACAAAGAATTTCGGTTTTGCAAAGAAAATTGCCCGATCTTTTCAATAGGTTTGCTCAGGAAAAAACGAACGATTAGACAATTGTGATGCGTAACGGAACAACCCTCAAAATTTTCAGTGGAAACTCCAATCTTCCCCTAGCTAAGGAAATTTGTGCCTACCTTGATACTGAAATAGGCGATGCACTCGTTACTTCTTTTCCCGATAGTGAAAGCTTTGTTCGCTACAACGAAAACATTCGGGGAATGGATGTATTTCTCCTGCAATCAACCAATTCTCCAGCCAATCACAATATCATGGAATTGCTGATTATGGTGGATGCCGCTCGCAGGGCCTCTGCTGCTAGAATATCTGTGGTTTTGCCTTTTTTTGGATATGCGAGGCAGGATAGAAAAGATCAGCCAAGGGTACCTATCACCTCAAAGTTAATCGCCAATCTATTGGTTGCTGCTGGGGCGAACCGTATCCTGACCATGGACTTACACGCCCAGCAAATCCAAGGCTTCTTTGATATTCCGGTAGATCATTTGTACGCGTCTCCAGTATTTTTTGATTTTTTGCGTAACAGAAATACTGACAATATGACCGTTTTCACCCCCGATGTGGGAGGAATGAAAATGGCCAATGCTTACGCGGAGGTCTTGGGATGTCCCCTTGGCTTTGTTGCAAAGCGTAGAACTGGTGCAAGCACAGTGGAAGCGACAAATCTAGTGGGCGAGGTAGAGGGACGCGAAATCTTGATTATTGACGATATGACCGAAACAGCAGGCACCCTCACTGCAGCAGCAAAATTACTCAAAGCTCGCGGTGCCAAGAAAGTCTCAGCGGTAATTAGCCACTGCGTGCTTAATGAAACCGGAAAAGAGAGGTTAGAGCAAGGTCACTTGGATGAATTAATCACCACAAACTCAGTCAACTTGCCTGTCGACGGTCTCCCCATTACACAATTAAGCGTTGCTCCGCTACTTGGTGAAGCCATTCATAGAACTCATACGGATAGTAGTATTTCAAGTTTGTTTGAAGTAAAAGGATTTTAGAATTCACGATCGCTTGTCTACGATAGACAAAGAAAGCGTCGGGGTACGCTCCTCTTTATATCGGTTACTAAGAATGAACTATAAAATATGGTCCTTTGGTATCTTGCTTTTCACGGCGAGCCTAAATTGTTTTTCAGAATCAAACAATTTTTTCTTTAAAGTTGATGAATCAGAGCTGAATCGAAATGACCATAATCCTGTTCAAAGTTATGCCCCGATATTAGATCAAGCAACCCCATCAGTGGTTGCAGTGACTACCCAGCAAGTTGTTAGGAGACTTTATCCTGGAGCGGGCAATCCACTTGAGGACATACTCCGGCGTTATTATGGGCTTCCAAGGCTTAACCAAGGACGAATTGAGGAAGAGAAAGTTCCCGCAGGAATTGGATCAGGGGTGATTGTTTCACCTCAAGGCCATGTGGTAACCAATGCACATGTAATTACAGACCCTCGCACTGGAGAGCCCATGGAGGAGGTAATTGTACAACTTAGTGCAGGGGAAGATTTCCCTGCTAAGGTCATTGGTTTCGATCATAGTACTGACATTGCTGTTCTCAAAATAGAAGCAAAAGAAAAGCTTCCCTTTGCTACGCTTGCCAATAGTGACCTTCTGCAGGTAGGGGATGTGGTTTTTGCCGTTGGCAACCCGCTTGGAATTGGGATGACAGTGACCATGGGAATTGTTTCAGCAACTCGGAAGTCGGAATTAGGAGTATTACGTGAGGAAGGTGCTTACGAAAACTTTATTCAGACAGATGCATCAATCAATCGAGGGAACTCAGGCGGCGCCCTTCTCGATGCAAAGGGAAGGTTAATCGGAATCAATACTGCGATTATCTCGCAAACCGGAGCAAATATTGGAATCGGTCTGGCAATTCCGGTAAACATGGTTCGCAGGGCACTGACAGATTATCTTGAAGAAGGGCAAATTCGCAGGGGCTTTCTTGGAGTTGCTCTCCAGCCTGATTTGGAGACAGGGAGACCTACTGTTGGTAGTATTGTAAATGGCAGTGCTGCGGAAAAAGCCGGACTCATTAAAGATGATAAGATCATAAAAGTTGGAAACAAAACCGTTTCCTCGGTGAACCAGGCAAGGGTAGCGATTTCTCAGACCTTGCCTGGCAAGAGAGTTCCCATTGAAGTGCTTAGGGGCAACACTTCCTTAACCTTGTATGTCGTGCTTGGTTCCTTGTCAGAGCAAATGGTGCCCATACCGGGCATTCAATTGGAGGCACTTTCTGTAGAAAATCGTAATAAACATGACATTCCTTCCAATGTCAGGGGCGTACTGGTTGCAGAATCTAATGGCCGGGTAGAAACATTTAAAACAGGCGTGGTTTTGGTCGAAATTAATGGCACACAAATTCTCGATGTGGCTGATGTATCTGAAAACCTTTATTCTGGAATCAACCGTTTTTATGTTTGGTATCGGGGAAAATACAGGTTCTTGGCTTACCGCATCCCCTAGCAACTTCTATGTTAGCAAAGGTTTAGCTACCAGGTTTGACCGCAGGTTTATTTTTCAGGTGATTGGGCAGCTCGTCCGCCTGGTAAGTGGGAAAGTCCATTTTTAGTAAGGAGAGAAAAGGTACACCAAAATCTATAGGGGAGGTACTGCGATCAACTAAGCTGACTGCACCTAAAAAGTGGCAAGGGTGTTGACCGATTATTGCAATTGCCTCTAAGACACGCCCTCCCCGGGTGACGACATCTTCTACTAAAAGGACCCGATCATCTTTTTCGATAGAAAAATTTCTACGCAATGCGAGCTTGTCGTCTACTTTTTCTAAAAAGATAAACCTCGCTCCCAATTGCCTGGCCACTTCTTGGCCAATTACAAGCCCGCCCATGGCGGGAGCGACTACGAGGTCCACTTTTCCGAAATCTAATTTCTTAATCAATAATTCAGCAAGGCGGGTAACCTTGTCCAAATACTGGCAAACTTGGGCACATTGGAAAAAATGCTCGCTTCTCAATCCGGATCTCAAAATAAAATGCCCGTTAAGTAACGCACGGGTGTCCTCAAAAATCCCAACCACTTCTTTCTCTACTTCATTCATATTATGGGCTATACAAAGAGTATGGTACAAATTGAGGCAATCTTATTGAAAAGCTAAGGGTTATGAATTGGTCTAAAGAACTTTGGTTTGCCCTACTTTTTCTGACCGTTGGCTTTACCATCTGGCCATTGTTGATCTACTACCTTGGCCTAGCTCTGGCATTTGACTTTTTTTTAAACACCACTTTGCGGGTTTGGGCGGAAGACATTGTATATGGACCTCTTGGTAAGATGAACCTCGTCATGCTCCGGAGCCTATTATTCTTATGCTTGCCCTACCTTGCTTTTAGTCTGATTCGTTTCATATTAAGCAAGAATTCCTCAGCCGTTTGAGAGGCAAGCACCTCAAGTAAGGCTTTCCTGTAAATTACAGAAGTTAGCGTAAGAACGATTTAGAAGAAGGAGTTCCTGATGCGTCCCCTTTTCAGCAATTCTACCTTTGTCTAAAAATATGATCATATCTGCTTCGCGAATTGTGCTCAGACGGTGAGCAATAATAAGTGTGGTTCGATTTTTTATTAATTGGTGAAGCGTGTGCTGAATTTGTCGCTCTGTCTCGACATCTACGCTTGCAGTGGCTTCATCGAGTATCAAGATGGGCGGCGATTTAAGAATGGCTCTGGCTAGAGTAAGCCTCTGCTTTTCTCCCATACTTAGCCGAACCCCACGCTCTCCAATAAGGGTGTCTAGCCCCTGTGGCAGCAAGTTAACGAATTTCAAGGCATGCGCCGCCTGCAAGGCATTTCTAATATCTTTCTCAGAAGCACCTGTTTGGGCGAGTAAGAGATTTTCTCTGACCGTGGTATCGAAGAGAAAGGGATCTTGGGAAACCAATCCTATATTCGAGCGCAGATCCTGAAGTGCAAGATGGTTTATGGGAGTTCGCCCAATGGAGATCGACCCACTGTCCACATCATAATAACGAAGTAAAAGATTAGCTAGGGTGCTTTTGCCGGCACCAGTCGGTCCAACCAAAGCGGTGGTCGATCCATGGGGGATAGTGAATGAAAGCTGTTCAACCACAGCACTTCGCTCGGGATAGGAAAAGCTAACTTGTGAAAATTTAATCTCTTGGCTTTTGTCTGGAAATAAAGCTGGAGCGGGTGGGTCATGTACCTCGATAGGAGCATCGAGAATCTCCAAAACGCGTTCTCCAGATGCTTTTCCTGCTGCAATGAGGTTGTTTATCCCGACAAGCTGTCTAATTGGTTCATAAAACATGTTTGCATAAAGTAAGAAGGCAAAAAACTGACCCGTGGTAAAATTTGGATCCTCCTCTAGCAGGTATGCCCCCATGCCAACAACTGCGAGAATACCGAGAGAAGAAGTAAAGCTAGCACCTGGGCCCTGAATAGACCATCGATACATCGCCCGAAGGGATAGTATTTCCAAATCGCGTGCGATTTTAGCAAATCTAGTCTTTTCCCGATTTACTAAACCAAAGGAGTGAATCAGTCGATTTCCATGAATGTCCTCTAGTAAAAGAGAATTCAATTCGCCGGATCTATCTCTTACAGCACGCCAATTCCTCTTCGAAACTCGGGCATACTGAATGGCCATCCATGATAATATCGGGAGGGGCACAAATACTAATGCGGCAAGTCTAGGTTCCTGCCAGAACATCATCCCAGATACGCCTAATAAAGAAAGAACAGCGACTACGCCCTGTTCAGTTCCATCTAAAATTGCTCGCTCCACACTTTGCACATCTTCAATGACACGAGAGGAAATATCGCCACTTTTGCGCCTGTCATAAAAATTAATCGGTAATTTAAGTAATTTATTGTGTAGATCTTCTCTTAATTTGAAGATCACCTTCTGTTCCAATTTGTTGTTGATGCGTATGCGCAAACAATTCAGCACCTCTTTGAAGAAAAAAATGGAGGCAATTAGTAAAACTCCGTGTAGAAGTACATTCCCATTGCCAATACCGCGGGTCAATACCTGGTCAATAACTTGCTGAATCACGGATGGGGCTAGCACGGAGAGAGCAGTCATCGCACATGCGAACAGAAGAGTTCCACAAAACAATCCTTTGTATCGAAATAAATAAGAGCCTACGCGAGAAATGACTCTATTTTTTTTGGTTTGGCACATCTCTAAAAATAAAAACAATTACTTAATACCTTTTTAACCAGATTTACAAACTTGGACGCCGAAATCATTCATGGACCCACTGGGGAAACCCTTCTTGGACTTCCTTCCCCTTACCAGGCTCATGCCAATGGTTTGCTTCATCTGCCCCGTTTTCTAGCCAAGATAAAGAAACACCTAGATGGAACTCTTCCTAAGAGTTATCAGAGAAATTTTACAAAGGGCTTTGATGGATTTCTTTGCCTTCATCTGGGAGTAGAGCCTCAGCAGATCATAGATCTTGTTAAAAGCGCTGCCGACCAACAAGAAATAGACACAAAATTAGAAATGCTTCTTCCTGATGACTTGAGGGCTTACGAGTGGAACAGAAGAGTCGTTCAAATTGGTATGTCTGATATGGCACTCGAGAAATTACAGGAAATAAAGAGCGGTCTTGGGGTTGGAGATCGTGAAGATCTGAGATCATTTGCCGATGTGATCGACTACGACGAAAAAAAAATACCTTAGACGATATTGGTGTTTCTATACTTACACTCGCTTGATAGTAAGCAGGGTCAAATCGTCCCTATCGGGTGCTTGTAGGCTAAATTTATTTAAATCTTGGATAATCTTCTGGTTTAATGATTCTGGATCAAGCTGCCAGTGTTCTACGAGTTCACCTTTAAGTCTTTCTAATCCGAACTCCTCCTTTTCAGAATTTGCTGCCTCGGTTACTCCATCGGTGAATAAGCAAAGAAGATCTCCGGAAGAAAAATCGACCTCTTCATTTGAAGCAAGGTCGTTAAAGAGCTTGGGTTCAACCATACCCAAAGCCATCCCATTTCCTCTAAGTTCAAGAACCTCGCCCTGCTCTGCATAGTCGTTTCTTGTTTTCAAAAGAAGAGCCGGTTCATGACCTGCTCGCGAATAGGTAATCTTATCTGACTTGGTGTCTAAAACAGCGAGGAAAAGAGTAATGAACATATCTTTTCTGATGCGAGGATAAAGTTCTTCGTTGAGCAGACTGAGAACTTCCGCTGGAGTGCGATTTTTTTGAACCAAGTGCTTTAGGTGGGTCTGGCAAAGTGCCATCAAAAGAGAAGCGGGCACGCCCTTACCTGAAACATCGGCCACACACAGAAAAAATTTGTGATTTGAAAGTTTATAAAAATCATAAAAATCACCGCCCACTTGGGCTGACGGGACATATCTTGCCCCAATTTCGAGCCCTTTGATTTTTGGGAATTCCCGAGTCAGGAAGAGTTCCTGTACATCATGAGCGAGGCGAAGGTCTGCATCCATTCTAGTTTTCTCAAAACGAAGGTTCATAGCATCCGAATTTTTAATCGCTAGGGCAGCTTGTTCACCAAGTGAGCTGACCATCGAAAAATCAGTTTCAGAAAAGGGTAACCCATTCGCTGGATTTGCTACGGCTAAGACGCCTATCGTCTGATCGTGGTGAACTAAGGGTGCGAAGATCATGGACCGAACGGATAATGAAACATCTTGGTGCTTTATAATCCTTGGGTCATCAAGTGCATTGGGCACAAAGACAGGTTTTCCTGTTTGGGCGACCTGGCCGACAATACCCTCACCTGCCTCAAGAACTTCAGAGCTTAAAATCTTTTCAATAAATCGAGCTCGTGGAGCCCCTTCTTCATCGCGGTTCGTTTTAATCGCTCTTTGGGGGGGGAACAATCCTTCCACAGAGACCCCTTTCAATCTTCCATTGGGAAGTTTTTCATAGATTGAGGCACTCATTGCACCGGTCGTGATAATAGCAGTATGGATGATTCTTTGGTAGAGAACTTTTCTTTCGATGCCTTCGCCAATTGCTTCAGCTAGGTTGTGCATGAATTCAACTGCAATCTTTTTTTCCTGAGAGAGTTGGTTCTTTTGCTCAATTAGAAGTTTATGTCTCTTAATCCAACCTAGCCTTAAAAAAGCGAGGGCAGATAAACCAATTAAGAGCCCGGCAGAGAAGCAAAGGATTGTCCACATAGCTTATAGATAAGGTTGGCTTATGGCTCTTTTTTTTGCTCCAGGTAGCTCACTACATCCGAAAAAACTTTCATATTTTTCTCGTTCAGGTTCATCAAGGCTTTGTGGGCATGATAAATAGTTTCAGCATCAGCAGCATTTCCGGAAGAACCCATTCTGATGTCCTCTAACTCACGATCATAGGATGTGTCTTGCTGGCAGACATGGGCGATTTGATGAATACCTAAATTACAAACAGTTTCAAGATTTCTGCCCCTAAGATTTAGCAGCACCAGGCTTCCTTGGTCTTCTCCTTGTCGAATTTCAAGAGCTACACCAACAAGGATTCCCAAGAAGGTGCTATCTACGCTGGAGCAGGAATGAAAATCGAGGACAAAGTTTTTTTGGCCGATTTTAGCTTGTTCTTCAAAAAATTTACGCAAGGGGTCACAATTAAGATAAGATGCTTTATTGAGTACTTTTACAAAGGCTCGCTCAGGTGTAATGTGAACTTTAAAATGCGTGTCCACTGACCAAAAAATTAACAGAGGGCAATACCCTGGGTTCTATTCAATGGATAAGAAGCCGTGTCCTTGTAAAGAGGTTGGAATACAGCAAATAATTTGATGATTGAGTTGATACCAAGGAACGAAAACCTCCAAACATATAAAAGAATGAATCCTTCAACATATTGAAGTATCATTACCGGCCAAATTTTAACCTAGACCTGCCCAATTCTGCTCAAAGTGCAGATTTAATAGAAGAGAAGTCGGGCAGTTGTTTGGGGTCGTCTGAAGACCAAGAGTAAGCAATTTTTCCTTCCTTTGAGATAACGAAGGCGGATCGTTTGGCTACCCCCTGAAACCCAATAAAATCCTCGTAGAGAACTCCGTATGACTTGGACACTTCTTTATTGAAGTCGCTTAATAGAGTGAAGTTTAAGTTCTCTTTTTGAGCCATCACCTCTTGGGAAAAAGGGCTATCAACGCTAATCCCGTAAACTTTGGCGTTGAGATTGTTATATTCTGATATGTCATCTCTCACCGAACAGGCTTCGGCCATGCACACACTAGTGAATGCAAATGGGAAAAAAAGAAGTACTACGCTCGTTTCGCCATGATGATCGCTGAGAGTAATCTCTTTTAAACCATCAGCGTTTTTGGTTTTTAAAGTGAAGTCCGGTGCTTTGTTGCCTGTTTCAAGGGTCATGAAGTTATCTCCTGATTGAGTTTTAAGGGTGAACCAAAAATTGGTAATGTTCTCTTCGTTTCTTGCAAGCTGAATCATGAGTTCCTTCAGTTGTATGAATTCATTCTTCGCTCGTAGTCAGAAAATAAAGTTAGTAAAACGGAATGCAAATATGAGTAAAATCAATCTTTTAGAAAATGCGGAGCATGTCATTGGCGAAGAAGAGTTGCTTGAATCCATCAAGCAAGGACAAGAGTTAAAGATTAAGTTCGGGGTAGACCCCACGCGGCCAGATCTTACCTTCGGTCATTTAGTGGTGTTCAACAAACTCCGCCAATTTCAAGATGAGGGGCATCAAGCGATACTTTTAATTGGAGACTACACGGCCCGGATAGGAGATCCGAGTGGTCGCTCTGAATTGAGGCCAGAATTGACTGAGGAAGAAGTGAACGAAAATGCGTCCACTTACCTGGAGCAAGCCTTTCGAATATTAGACGAAAAGAAAACCGTCGTTCGGAGAAATAGTGAATGGTTTGGGATGATGAACTTTGCGGATGCACTTGCCCTGACCAGGTCCATGACAGTCGCCCGGATGCTTGAAAGAGATGATTTTGAGAAGCGATTTAAATCCAATCAGCCTATATCAATGGTCGAGTTCATGTACCCCTTGATCCAGGGTTACGATTCGATC
>Ga0181566_10001514_pt1 | contig 19250 bp, 18 predicted proteins | sample 101ome_15_FD_133762 | JGI IMG/M metagenome (GOLD analysis project Ga0181566, IMG submission 133762) | Coastal salt marsh microbial communities from the Groves Creek Marsh, Skidaway Island, Georgia - 101402AT metaG (megahit assembly) | ecosystem: Environmental > Aquatic > Marine > Intertidal...
ATGTGCAGCATAGGCTGCTTTAACTTCGTCTGTGTGAACCACGTTGCAAATGTTCTGCACCTCTGTGCTTTCACCTGTGATGTCGGCATCTGGTGCGACTACATGACGTGAGAAGGATCGGCTGATCTCTACACCGTCACGTTCAATCACGGTTGCTGTTCTGACTTGGACATGACGGTATGGCCCAACGACCTCGATCTTATCCTGTTCTGTGCGTTCTGTAAGTGCCATCGTTTATCTCCTTTATGGCTTGGACTGACTACCCTGTGATCCAACAGGGGTGTTAGGGTGTGGTTTCATAGTGAAAATCAAAGCATATACCCTCATCTCCACTAAATTGATCGGCAGATGTAGAGGCTAAACTTGTCCCACTACCATTGTAAATTCGGACTACACTTTCACCCTCAACTCCATAAAGCTGAAACTCGTAAGTATTTAGGGCAGAGTTGATAACCCAAATACTTCCAGTAAATCTTCTACTGTCGTTTACAGTCCCACTATTGTGAATAACAAATGGTAGCGTAACTTTAATATACCCAGTCGGGCTTGAAGCTGCACTAATGTCAATCTTGCCACTAACAAATACACGGGAGCCGATTTTTGTATATTTTAAGTCATCGTGAGAACCCGAAACAGTAATAGAGCCGCCGCCAGAAGTCGTTAATGACACTTGATAATCGCCATATTCATAGTCATCCAGCAGATTAGCCGACCCAGTGCCGCCAAGGTAGACACCGTAACCATATAAATAAGTTCCAGCGTTTCCTAAAAGGTTTGCGCTTTTGTCATAAAGCAATCGTGCATTATCTGCCGCATCCTTATGAGCAATATCGCCAGAGAGGTAGAGGTCTTTGAAGCGGGCTGCGCTGTCACCTAAATCAATAGCATTATCGTTGTTTGCGCCTGTGCTGTTAGTTGGGCGAATATCAGAGCCAGTAAAGCGCATTGTTGTGCTGTCAGTTCCAACGTAAATATCGCCACCAATGCTCCCAATACTCCCCACAGTGGTGCCGTCTTTGCGGAAGTTTACAATGTCGCCATCACTGGAAGTGCGGTTAATATAAAGCGGTGTAGTGTTATATGACGCTAGTGATGTGTAACCGCTACCAGCATTCACAGCAAATCCAAAGTCAGCCGAAGTCCCTGCGTTATTGTTAAATGGTGAGCTATCAGTAGTCCCCACCAGCAAGTTACCTAAGCTGTCGATGGTCATGCGTGTAGATGTACCAGTTGCATCATACACAAAGAAGCTATCAGCGTTATCAATACCTAAACTGTATGTTCTAGCATCATTAGAAAAACGTGCTTGAGCAGTTCCGTTTACAGCAGTTGTTTTTATGTCAAGGTTTGTTGTACTTGATGTTTCAACAGTCAAAGGCGCACTAGGCGAACTCGTCCCAATGCCAACATTTCCGCTACTGTCGATAACAAAACGATATGCAGCATTATCTTGATCGTAAATCGCTAAGTTTCCACCACCAATAGACGCTGTATCAGAGGTCGCTAAAAGTCTAAACTGACCTCCGCCAGTATTAGTATTGTGTAATCGCAAACCAGTGCTAACCGTAGAACTTTCAATATGTAGAATATCACTAGGCGAATCTGTCCCAATGCCCAAACTCTCAGCACTCGCATCCCAGAAGAACTTTGCCGTGGTGCCTGTGTCCTCGTAGAAGCTGATGTCGCCTGTGGCGTGGTCTAGATTGATGCGGGTCTTAAAGACATTTTGTGCATCATTTACTGTATAGGTGGTAAAGCCGCCAGACCCATTAGCTATAAATGTATTTACATCTGTTGTGTCACTTTCCATAAAGTATAGAGATGGGCCTGTGCCTTGCAGATTTATTATCCCATCCACAGTCAGCCCATCGCTGGTCAAAGTCCCTTGAATATCCAGATCACCCGTCATAGTATCGCCAGTAATCCTGACAAAGCCTGTGGCAGTATCTAGCGCATTCTTAAACTCATCTATCGTAATGCTTTTCGTCAATCCCGCAGAGGTATCAACGATCACAAGCTGGTCATCCGTGGCAACTGTGGCCCCCGTTAGCGCGTCTAATTCAGATATCTTCTTATCAGCCATGATATATTCTCCTTAGACCCACGCTCTCACGATCAGCTTAAAGTTAGCAGTCTGCGCCGATGTTGTTCTCGCCAATGATCCAGCAGCATTATAATACGCAATCGAATTATCGCTGTTTTGCCTACAATAAATATTTGTAGAATCAGCCCAAACAACAACTCCACCCTCATCGCTGCCATTAATATATACGAAATTTTGCAACTCATCACCCACAGAAAAAATGTCATGGGCAGTTTTACAAATTATTCTCGCATCAATTAATTTAGGAACAGCGCCCAAGCTATGAGCCAATGTGGATAAATTTCCTGCTGTTAATGTCTGCTCTGCGCTAGTGAATGATCTACTTGATCCAGCAATCGGTGCATAAGCATCAACAGCAGCCTTGACCTTAGCGGGAGATACTAACGTTTCAGTTGTGACCGTGCCACCCGTCCAGTTTGATGATGCTTGATCCCCAATTGTTCCTGTCTGCGTACCAGATGTATTAACAACCTTGGTGTCATCTAAAACACATAATCCTGTGGTTTGATCTAAATAAAACAAATTCAAAAATGCACTATTTGCATCATTGCTCATTTTCATTATGTTTGTATTTTGATCATACCAATTCTGACTTTCGTATGTAGTAGCTGGCTCCGATCCATCATCCGTGCGATTTTGGGTTGCAATCGCCACAAGAGCGAAATTAAGATCAGCCCGAAAACTCGCAGCATCTTGATTGGCTATATCATAGTCATGCGTTGCCATCTTAATACTCCAATTTTGCTTTGAGCGTTGTCACATATACAATAACATATTGATGCGTCCGTGACAAAACAGCTTTGAATTTAAATCCCCGCCCCTGCATTGTGCCGATAGCTGGGCGATAATCAGACCATGTTGGTGTCCCAGAAGGATCATCTGGTGTTGTTGATACTAGAATTTCAACACCTATGTCACCAAAATCTTGATCACTATCAGTCACATCATCAATATTTGAAGGCCAAGTATCAATTTGGTTTGGAACACGGTCCCATAAAGCACTTATGGCCCTGCGCAATTCAACCTCATAAGAAACTCGTACTGTTTCGACCTGATTGGTGCTTGTTTCCATATAACCCGATCCATCATGGTCAAAAAGATAATAGCCAGATGGATTTGTAAATGAAATATATATTTCGCCCCCAGAAAGGCCCAGATCACTGCGTGTTCCACTAAATGATGGGCTTTCAGTGTCAGTTTCCGAATATGTATAGCTTGGTATTTCACTTGTTGGAACAACAATTGATGTCGTTGGCCCAGCATTTCCGCTTTTATCATATGGACGTAAAAAGAATGTGCCAGAAGCCAATGGATATGTAACACTTGATGCTGGACGCGGTATTCTTTGAATGATACGGGTTGCAGTGCCATCGCCAAATGTAGCGGTTGTATCTGTTGAATAATATAAAGAATAATGGCTTAAATCAGCTTCAGCCTCATAATAATCAACTGTATTCCCATCACTTTCGTAACCTGCAACACTCCAATTAAAATACAACACTCCATTAGCAGCATTATATGTCAAATATTTTGGAGCAGATGGTCCTGTTGTATCACCATTGACCTTAAATGTTCGCTCAGTAAATTGGCCTTTAACGCCTAGCGCATTTACAGCCCTTGCTTTTATGTCATAACCAACAATATAAGCCTCATCAATAACTGGGGCATTTATATCAATTAACTCAAAACGACCAAGCGCAGCAGACCCAATCAACTCATAATCAGATGAATTGCTTGGTGGGTAAGTATAGAACTCAAATAGAACTGGCGCTGGTTCACCATAACCCAAACCAGTTAAGTCTCCAAAACTTTCAACATATGAAACACCGAATTGATAATTTGGATAATTCCCAAGCAATCCTAAGTCCAAGGTTGTAGATGTTATTCTGAAGATAATATAATACGCACGCTTCCCAGAAACTGAAAAAGTTATTCGTACATATTGTCCAACCTGTACTTGCTTATATATTTGTTCATTATTGGTGCTAAAGTCTTTTTCAATTCCAAGGGCTAGTATAGTTATATCTTCCCCCATATCAGTTGTATTCCAAGTATTTAATGTGCCATCCCACATTGCCCACATATTGGGTGAAATAGTTAAATCAGTAAAAATGAGATCATCATGGACTGTATATCCAATACTTTCTGATCGACCATATAATTCAACATATTCAATTGCTTCTGGCCTATCTGAAGTTACATCAATGACCAGTGCAGTAACCGTTTTTTGGTTAATAATACGAGTTGCCTTGCTCATCTTTAAGCCAACTGTAGGCACATCAAACGGACTAACAAGCTGAGTATTATTGCTTTCAAACGTACTTTCCTCTGCATCCCAATCAAAAATCGCAGAGCTTATTTCTTGCAGCGTCATCACAACTTCAAGCGCCATGTCACCATTCAAACCAAAGGTCCATTCAATGACCTCAAATTCTTTATTCACAAAGCCCAATCTGGTGTTATTGATTTTGATAATATCACCAACTGAAAGCTGCAAAGCTCTCAGGCCAAATGATCCGCTTACTTTTAGCTGTTCTCTATTTCGATACAGCGCAATCTTTGCTATGCGCTGTGCTTGCGATGAACTGCTGACAAATGGCAAATCCAATTCAAGTACGCTTTCTTCGCCGCCATCTATTCTAACAAATTCATCTGATTTAATCTCTGGATAGTTAGTCGGTTGCCAACTTGTTTCCTCACCGCGAAATAAGCCAATGACTTTATTAAAACCATCGCGGCGACTATTGCGGGTGCTTATTTCTAAGCCAGATCGCAAATCATCTTCATCTAAAGTTAGCACAGATGATGTATAGGCTGCTGCCTTGCATGACCATTTTCCATTGCTGTACCAAATCATGCCGCCCATCGTGGCAATGATTGATTTAATGATGTCTTGAGGATTTTCTTGAGTTAAATATGCTCCATCACAGCGATACCGTTTCTCAGTGCTGCCCCCAGATAATGTTACATTCTCATCGCAGATATTTGCAGCCGTGCTAAATGCGTCCTCATCAATCTCTGCCGCATTCGCAATGCCCGAATAAATTAAATAGTCGCGTAAAATAAGTGCTGGATTGCGCCCGATTTCAACCCCGCTAGTATCAGTAAAGGCCGTTTCACCTGTGCGTGGATCATAGACCTTCTTACCGCTGATTAAAGCTGAAATGGCAGGAACGCCATTAGGGAAATCTTTCCTATTGGCATCATAATAATGACGCACAGTTAAGTAAGCAACGCCAGCAGCTTTATGCTCCTCTGTCCACTGCGCATTGCTTGGCATCCTTGCAAAACTCTGATTTATCGCACCAAGACGCTCTTGATATGACGTTGTGCCAAAAATATTTCTGGGTGTTCCATCAGGTGAGTATAATAAAAATACGGTATTATAGTTTGGAATAATACCAGTATCTATAGTATTTGGGTCAATCTTTTCTTCATTAAGATAGATTTCATCATAACTTGTAATTTCATGGTCAGCGAAGGCAATACATTGATAAAGAATTACATTATCAGATAGCACGTTTTGATAAAATACTGCCCCTCCAACTCTAGGACGACCATAAATTACTTGACGCGGTGCATTTGGTAAAACAGCATTAACGCCTACACCATAACCACCAGATGCGTTTCCAACTTGTTTTTGCTGCGGATTTAGTGCGTTGATAGCATAACTTGCAGCCGTAGCTAAGGCAACTCTTGTAAATGTAACCCCAGCAAGGGCTGCGCTAATTCCAGAACCCAAACCACCAAGGAAAATCGTAAGAGCCGCACTTGCAACGGTAGAAAAAAATCTTTGCCTGTCCTCTTTTTTACCCATCGCTCAAGCTCCAATATAGCATATTTTCTGATGGATATTCTAACACAAGTCCATTATCCCCAACAAACGCAATATGCTTACCTATTGATATTCCAAAGCAAAAGGGTAAAACATTATTTTCATTTTTTGCCACTTGCGCAGAGATTGATCCACGCGGTGCATGATTAGTATTTAATCTGGTTAGACGATCATCTAATCCGTCAATCAAATCAGCATAATTACTTTTGCGCAAGAAGCGTTGATATTTAATCATTGCTCCGCGCTGTGTTGAATAACCATCAAGAAACTCATCTGCAAAGCCATAGCCGCGCATTTCTATTGCGGCATTATTGGCAAAAGTAATGCAATCATGCGGCCCCCATTGAAAAGGCTTATTACGAATTGCATCTATCCATTTTGCAAGTCGAATATCCCAATCAGTAAACATTAGGTTCTGCCCCAATTCAAAGGCTTATTTTGCAGTTCATTAATAAAATCAAATGCACGATCCTCATCTGATGCGCTTGGAAAAGCATCACGATATTTCTTCTTCTGATATTCAGATGTATACCGCGTTACTTTTGCTCGCTGCAAATCAACCAGCTTATTCTCAACAGACAGTGAAATAGATGCCTCCTCTGGATTTTCGCTGATGTTCATCTGATCCATATAACCGACAAACAGATCAATCATAACAACTGGATCACCTTCTGAACTATCCACATCTCCAGTATCTTCTAGCGTGATTGCAATTCCATCTTCAGTAATCGTTCTATTTCGGTTTGCGTTGACCATACCAAACTTAATGCGGCATATGCGGCCCTGATAGGGCTGCTGGAGCGCCAAAGCGACAACTTCTTGTGGCAATCCCGATAAAGTTATTGTCGCACCAGCAGCGCGTAAATCAGCCGTCTCCGTTATATTTGAAACTGTCAGAAATTGACCCGCACCCGTGTAAGTATTGCCACCGTGTGAGATTTCGCCAAGACCCGTCCAGAAATATAGATTGCCAGATTGTATAATTTCACCGCCATAATTCAGCGTCTCAGTGCCAAACTCAAGATCAACCGCGAAAAATGGGAATACTTCATCAAGCGTGATGATGTTTTGAATTTGAACCAAATCACGGGTCATGGAACTACCTGAACTGCTGCAAATGTAATGCCATAAATTGCCGCATTATCAATTGACCAATCTTGCTCCCCTGAGTTTAGCCGCCAACGCCCCACCGCACTATCAACAATAACAGTTGCGTTATCTGATGGTGCAGTCAAAATATTAGGCCAAAGATCAAGTGTGGCCTCGCCTGATGCGTTTGTATCAACATCTGTTAGAACTTTATAAAGTGACGCTGTTGAAGCTGATCCTAGCTGGATATAATCGCCAGCCTTTAAATAACCCGTTGCACTTGCTGGCAAGCCATCAATGGACAAAGATGCGCCCGTCTGGTCTGATCCATTGACAACAGGCGTTCCCGCTGTTGTAGATGCTGAACCACGCGCTGATGCACGGTTTGGATCACCCATAGTAAATGTACCAGCACGTCCGTTTAAACTTAGAAGCCACGCAATCCATTCTTCTGCATTCTCATATCGCATAGGCGGCAATTGCACCTCTGCCTCCCAACGCTTACCAGCATGATTATGAATTTGCTGCTTGTAAGTAAATGGAGACATAGTCATTGCAGTTTGATTGACTGCACGAAGAGTGATATTCGCTATTCCTGTGACAGTTGGGAATAGTCTGGGATAAGTAATAGCCATTAGAATGCCCCCGCGAACGATCCACCGCGCCTCTTAGCGTCCAATACAGCCGCTTTAGATGCTTCTTGTATTTGCGGCAATAATCCCAAAACTTCTGCTCTTACGGTTTGTTGTATGCCTGTTGTGACGTTAATTGTTTGATTGACTACTACTGCCCCACCACCAAGTTTATTGTTAGGTATTACAGTGCCATTCTGATTAGGAATTATAAGCTCTGGGCCACGCTCACCAACAATATAAGGTCTGCCACCTTTGATTGGCCCACCAGCTGCTTTCATCTCTACATTCCCAAAATCTGGAAATTTTGCAGATATAACATCAGAAATAAAGCCAGTAGCCTTCTTCACCAAAAATACTCTATAAAGTTCCCTAATAATGTCACGCGCCATAGCTCTGAAAGCATCCTTTGCCGACTTTGTACCTTCAGCCATAGACATAAAAGCATTCTCAAAATTATCACCGATCATATCTGCAACTGTGCGTGTGGATTTAGCAATTTTATTTGTTGTTTCTTCTGCGTCCGCTTGTACCTTCTTAAAATAATCTCGAATATCAATTGTGGTGATATTATTAAGAGCTTCACCAAAGACATCAGTCGCCCCTGTCATATTTTCCAAGGCGAGTTCATTCATTTTTGCCCAATTATTCAAGTTTTGAGCTTGAAACCTATAAAAATCAGCCAATTTCATTAAGCCGCCATCCCCATCAGGGATCATTTCATCTGAAAATGTGAGCATATCCATAAAGTCTTGAAAACTTGCCTTTAAGCTTAAAATTTTAGCTTCTGTTTTATCTGCAAAAATATCAAAATATGTTGATGCTTTTTCCTTAAATGCCCTAAACGCTTCTGGCAAAGCGCCAATGATTGCCCCCATTGCTTGAAAGCCGTAAATTATAGCATTAGCGCCATCAAGTAATTTCTCTTTAAAAAAATTAAAGCCTGTTCTTACAGCATCAAAAATGGGTGTAAGAAACTCAAAACTAGGCGCAATGTCTTTTGCGAGTTTCTTAAAGTCGAATGTAGTCTCTCTCGTTTTGCTGCTAACCATAGCAAGCGCACCGCCAACAGCAACAAGCGCACCAATAATCATCCCTTTAGGCCCAAATACAGATGCAAGCTGTGGACCTTGCATCGTCATAATTCGAAGAGCGTCAGTACCCATAGAGGCTTGAACAGCAATATCTTGAAACTGCAAAGAAGCCATGCCCAGATTACGAGTGAGATTACCAGATGTTTTTGTTAAAGCTCTGTTGGTGTTTGCATATTGTTTGAGTGCAACGCTTGATTTCGCCACTTGGCTATTAACCCTACCAAGTTGATCCTGCACTGCTTTCATCTGAGGAACAGCGTTCCCAACAGCATTCATCTCAAATGTGAGTTTTTCAACTGCCATCTTTTTCGCGCTCCTGTTTTATTCTAAAATAAGCGACCCATTCATTATATTCTGACAGGCTTATTTTTTCAATTTCGCCTATGGTTTTCCCTAAATGCTCTGCTAGAGAAATCAGATTATACCGAAATGGATCGCTCCTTAGTTTTTTTCTTGTTCCTCTTCTGAGGCACTGTCAAAGATCGCACCAAACATCTTAGGAATAACTTTAAACTCTTCAGCCATAAGTTTAAATTTATGACCATGATCAAATACGTTATTGCCTTGAGCATCAAGTGCCTTCATTATTACAAGATCAACCATAGCATCCGCAGTTTGTTCATTGAGAAAATTAGGATGCTTTTTTTGCAGTTTGCTTAGATCACGAAAGGTCAGTGGCTCAAAATAGAACGTAATGATCTTTCCCTCATCACGCTCTATTTCAACAGACCTTAAATCTTTTTCTGGTCTACTTGCAAAAAAATCGTCAGCCAAGCTCATTAGACAGTACCGACAGTAAATGCACCATTGAGTTGAAGTTCTGCACTCAATGTTGCAATGCCGTCAAATGTTGCGCCACGCTCTACTGATGTCACAAAGTAAGTGCCTGACAATTTTTGATCTCCGGAATCAGTACCTTCCATGTAAAACTCGCAGTCTACTTGATCGCCTTCTCGCAAGTCATCTTGTGCTGCATCATCAGGATCAAGGTGCATAGTTATGCTGGCTGTACCTTCTGACAATCCTTTTACATAAGTACGCGAAGTATCGCCCATACTTGTGCTTTCTACGGGTGCGTTTGAGTTGCTAGTTGACCACGATTGTACTTCACCAACCGTTGCAACAGCGCCGCCAGTGGTTACTAGCTTAACGCTGGCGTCTGATCCGAAATGTGTAGCCATTGAAAAACTCCTTTACTTGGCTGTCTCTACATCCGTCATAGATGTAACATATCTAACATTGAATGTCAGCTTTGCGATACCCACAGGTTGCTCCGCATCGCCAGAAAAATTCATTTCTGTGCCAATCAATGTCGCTCCTTTTGCAAGGCTGTTGATAGTGAAATCCCCAGCAATTGCCTCTTCGACTTGGACACATATTGCATCCACATCATCATCAAAAGTATCAGTTGCCTTCACATAGCAGTCAACCTCTACACTTAATTCTCTAGTAATATCAGTGACACCCATATTATAACGGCTAGACGCCTCTGATCCTGTGTAAACCGTAATCGCAGGGAGGCTTGCATCAGTTATCGGATAAACCCGTGTGCCATAAACCCGACTACTTACAAGCGTTACATTTGATGTAAGCGTAGAAATAAACCTGTCTCTGATAGACTTTCTAACGTGCGCCACTATTGCTTCTCCAATTGCACAACTGTCACGCCAGTTCCGTCATGTATCCAAGCTCTGACTTTATAATTGACTGAATTTATAACCATTGCATCACCGTATGCGATAGACGGAATATCTGCGGTTCTACACGTTAATCTGGGCTGCTCCTCATGTACTGGTACAATACCACCAGCATCCACAGGCACAGTCTCATTATCAAATACACCCTTTATTGTGCCACCGTCATAGGTAACATCACTGGCAAATTCATCTGTTACCAGCATATTAGCTAAGTCAGTGGCGAAGGATATAGCCATTATTCGTCCTCTGGCGTTGCCACCGTTTTAATGGCACGATTGGTTTTCTTGGTTGCTGCCTTCGGCTTCTCAGCCTTAACTGCTTCAACATAGCCACGATTTATCAGCTTTTCAGCAATACGATCTTCAATATCATGCACTTCATTGGGCATGAGATTACCGCCCGTCCCAGCGAAACATTTCTGTAAGATTTTAACTTTCATCATCATCTCCTAAAAGAAGGGTGGGCCAGTTAGCCCACCCCGTTACTTATTAAGCTACAGATACCTCATCTGTGATACCGAAGCTAACTGCGTTGCGAACACCAACGTCAAGCTCTGCATGGAGTACCATGCGAACTGTGCCAGCTTTCGATCCGCTGTATGGATCAACCAAGATAGATGGTGCGCCAAACTGTGCAATCATCAACTGTGAGAAGTCACCGAAGATCAATGCAGACGCATCATTTCCACCATCGCCCGGGTCGAGATTGGTTGGCACGTTTGATGTGAATGCCATTGGGTAGCCATAGAGGTTATTCCAAGGATCATTCAAGATCATTACGCTATCGGTAGACGCCACTTTAGCAGTAGAAGCAAGTTTTGCTTTCACGGCTGGATGTGACAAGAAGCCAGCAGCATTACCATTGACAATGCCGTTGTCCTCTTCAACCAACTTAACAAGACTGATGATGTCTGACCATGTCAGACTGTCAACATCAGTACCAGATGAAATATCAAGGTTGTTTACACCTGATGTATTCAAGATACCTGTTGGTTGACCTGATGATCCAGAGCCTTGGATTGCATAGAACTCTATCCGATCTGCTGCTGAAGCAAGCAAGTCATTTCTGACTATTTGCTCAATTGATGGCACGCTTTCCATTGCAAGCAAGCGTGAAACCTCAACAAACGCACCCATCGTGCGCGGCTGAAGTGTTACGCCACCATCTGTTCCAGCGCCATCTGTGACATCTGCCAATTCCTCAACAAATGCAGCATTTGCACCTGTTGCGAGCTTTGGCATTTTGATGCGGTTTGTCAGACCTGACAAGTAGGTTGCACCCAATCCACCAAGCACTTGACGTGCGCGAAGTGCTTCAATGAACATGTCTCCACGATGTACTGTAGGAACAAAATCATCAAAGACAACTTCTGAGCCAGAGCCGCCTGTTGCTGCTGTTGAGAGTGGACCACGCTGACCCCATACGAAATCAGGAACATAAACGCCTTCGGCTTCACGTCCTATACGCATGGTAATTTCGTCATTCATCTCACGCTCAAAACCAGCTTTACGCCAATCGCCAGTGACTTGCGCTTGGATCATGCGACCCAATGAATATTCACGCTTTTGCTTTACTGGCACATCAACTGCTGCTGGAGCAATATCCAGAGGCTTGTCTGTGATTGCATTGAGAAGCTGACCACGGAACTCATCAACTGATGTTCCTCTGGCAATTGCTTCGTTTGCAAGATCACGCTTGTTGTGCTTGGCTCCAAGTGCCAAGATTTCAGCATCATTCTTACGTGCGGCACGAACTGCTTCAGCTTTTACCGCATCAAGATTGATGTCTGTTTTGACTTCTTCAGTCATTGTAACATCTCCTTTTGATGTTGAGGGTTTAGGTTCTGCTGGAACTGATCGCCCAACACCAACAAGATTTGACCGATCTGCTGGCACTGAAACTATCGAAACTTCCATAGGAGTAGTCTTGATCCTGTAATAGTTATCAGGATCGTCCTTCCTTGTAATTCGGCCATCAATACGATAGCCTACACTGATGTTTGATCTGATGCCATCAGTAACATCATTGAACACTTCAGAGGCAAGCGCACCTTTTCCAAAGCGCACCTTTGCACGTAGACGCCGCGCATTCTCATCAAGTTCAACCCCTTCGACAACGCCAATTTGCTTGGTCATATCGTGATCCAAAAGCAATGGCGCTCTGCCACTATTCAAAAAGCGTAAATCCATATTTTCCGCTGAATGATCCATAACCTCAAGGCCAAAATCTCGCTCAACAGGCTCCTCAGAAGATACACCGACCATGACGCTTCTGCTATCCATATCAATGGATTTATCTTCGTCCATGTAATGCCCACGCATGGACATATCTTCACGGCTAAAGCGCTCTTCTTGCTGCTCTTCTTCCTCATGGATTTTTGCGTAAGTAATCACATAAGTGTCATCTGTCTCTTGGATGTCCACTATGTGACGCTCATCCATTTCTTCAAATAGATCGTCTGTCATATCTTCACCTCTCTTAGATGACATTGGATGACCTTCTGGTAAAAGGTCTGTATCATGCTTTCCGCTGCGGAACTTCCCATTGCGAAGAACATATAAAAATGAATTGACCCTTGCATATGCCCATTGCTCTGGACTGCTAACACTTGGCCTAACACTTTGCGGATTGGTCTTATATGCACCAATGCCACGATTAAACACAGTTGATAAGGTTCTTAAATTAGTGCGCTTGCTGGCTACATTGCCAACCGCTTCATTATGGTCATCAACTTTCTTCTGTAAACCCTTACGCACAGCGCCAGTGATAGCCCTTAAACCACGATCTTCTTTTTCTAACCTATCACGAATACGTTTAGACCAAGCATAACCAGCATCACCGCCCCATAGAGCCCATGCAATGCGTCCATTTGACGGATAACCATCTTCACCTTGGCTAAAACCTTCAGCTTGCTTGTCAATCTCATGGCGACTGAAAAACGAATACATACGTTTTACCGTATCTTCAGAAAGCTCTTTATCATTCACAATGTCTCTAGCTCTAGCAATGCCCACAGCAGTGCCACCACGCCCGAACTCACGCCGCCACTCAAGACCGCGCTCCGCTTCCGCTTTCATAGCTGCTGTGGGTTTATAAGTCGCCATCAGACACCTCTGGCTCTGCTGGTGATTTCATTCCAAATGGTTCAAATGCCAGAGAAAGACCATATCTTTCAGCCATTTGCTTGTCGGATTGAATTTGACTGAATAATTCCTCAACATCGCGCCCATAATTTGCCGCAATATCATTCATGCTAACTATGCCGTTTGAAAGTGCAGTAACATGAGCGTTTATTTCCCTCTGAGGATCAACCCAAGCAAATCCACGACCTCTGAAGTGGATATTGTCAGAGAATTTATCCAGTTTAGTAATTGGAATGGGTATATTTCCAAACGAAAGAGCCGCTTTTAACCAAGTCCTAAAGACAGGCTCGCAAAAATGTTGTATAATGAAGGATTGCAGCGTTTTATAGTGATCCCGCTCCTCAATCGTTCCTTGACGAATAGAAGAATAAGAAACGCCTTTCAGATCATTAGATAGGCTTGTGTAACTTACATTCAGACCTGATGCGATGCCCCGCAAAACAGCTTCCTCGAAATCAGCAAAGGCTGATGTTGGATGGGCTGGGTCTATCATCTTAAAGTCATGTCCAGAAGGTAGCTGGTAGACAGATGCTGGAGCCATATCAATCACTGGCACATCATCTTCAGTCATACTGTCACCAGCAAACTCATCACCGTCTGGCGTTGTGATAATGCCAAACTTAGCAGCAGCCGCTCTAGCCGCAATCAATTCAGCTTCACGGTATCCATGCAACATTTTAAGAGATGCAATCGCTGGAGCCATAAAAGGCTCTCCACGGGTCTGAAATGTGCGCTGCGGAATGAATAGATGCAATATTTCACTTGCTGGAATACGCTGATGCTTCCTTGAGCTTCTATTTGAGAAATTAAAACTATCGTTTGGATGGCTAGTTAGAACATAATAAGCAATAGGCTTCTGATATTTATCAACCTCAACGCCCATACGGATTTCATTGCCATTGTCTGCACGTCCGTTTTTATCATGGTCGATCAAATCAGCTTCAAGAAATTGGATATTAAATCCATCTCTAAAGTTGCCGCTCATATATTTGACAAACACTTCGCCATCTCTGGCGAGCGTTTCAGCCACAAATCTCTGACAATCCAACCAAGACATACGCCCAGTGACTTCGCAATTCCCAGCGCGACCCCATACCTTAAACGCATTTTCAAGGATTGCATTGCCAGCCGCATCTAACGCACCATCAGAATTGGTGGCTCGCACCTGAACAGTAAAACCTTTTTCACCCACAACATTGGTGCGAATAAGGTTAAGAAATCGCTTTGCGTATTCGTTATCTCTGGCGAGTTCCCTACTTCTGTTTCTCAAAATGGGTAAATCTAGCTTTAATTCGCTATCTGCTGAGAAGCTAGAGCCAACAAAATCAGCAAATAACCTGCCTTGATTTGCTCCCGCGTAACTTCTGCGCCTTCTACGCCTTATGGGTGTTACTGTAGTTGTCACCTGATTGCGCTTAAAAATATCGAATAAACCCATCAGATAAACCTCATCAATATGCTAGAAGATGTCTTGCGTCCATGCTTCAAGTCAATCTTACGCTTTTCCGCTTTAACTGCACGTCTATAATAATCCCGCCAAGTCAGCAACTCATCAGGCGTCATCTTCGTTAATGATCGTCCAGCAATTGAATAGCTAGATATATCTCCATCAGCCCTGTTTTCTAATACCGCCTCAATCTTCTGAAGCATCTTCTCTTCATGCGTTCTTGGATCAACAGAATTGACATCAAGATCAACTAAAATATCAATTTCACCTTGATCTAGCACGACCCTATTGCTGGAAGCTGTCTCTAAGACTTCTATCTGGTAATGATAATGACCAGCCGTGTATGCTGCTGTGGTGACGCTGGTTGCAGTAAATAAATAATCATCACCCGTATTCGTAGCGGTAATCCCGAACTCTAAGTTAGCGCCCGTTGCCGACCTAGCTATAAAAGTCAATGTATGCGCGGTGTTTGGATAATCACTTGAATATTTTGTAATTTTCCATTGAACAAAATCACCAAGAACGATCTCCGCTGGAACTTCTGTCGGAGCATTCGCGGCTTGAAACAAGTTAGCCATTATTTATATCCCAGAACAAAATTGTTAGGACGCGCTAAATTACCACGCCGCTTTGGTATGTTTCGCTGTGACTGTACCACATTTTGCGCCTGTTTAGCAAGATTATCAAGGTTTAGCCCCATCAATTGAAGCGCAGCAAGCGCATATACCCTGCAATCAAGTGCCTCATTGCGTTGCCTAACCTTAACCCATTCCCTTCTTGGGCGACCCTTAAAGTAACGTGTAACCTTTTTCTCAGAGGTAAGCATTCTAAAATATTCCTCACTCCGCTCTATTGGGAAATGGCAATATCCCGCACCTTCCTCTGTAATTTTTAGCCTAGCAAATATAAGCTCTTTGGCTGTATCTGTTCCGACAGGAAAAAGATTTATCTTTCCTATATTATTCTTTGAAGGCTTGCCAATGATGGGCTTTCCTTCACCACCAATACCCTTGATGGCAAAAACCCGTTTACCTGTGCGCTTTTTAACGTAATTATAAACTTGCTGGGTGTAATGACCCCCACTATCAATACAGCTTGCCCTAATTGTCATCTCCCCACGTTTCGGATGCACAAAAGTTTGACCTAACACCTCATCAAGCAAAGCCCAAAGCTCCGCGCTTGATGGGTCGCCATATATCTCATCATACGCAATTGACCAAGTTTCTTCACCCTTGCCGACCCCAAGTATCTCATAAGCAAGGCGATCATCTTGCACGTCAACGCCAGCACATAATACTAAAACACCCTCTGGCACATTATCTTCATAATATTCCTTGCGCTGAAATAGATCATATTCATCTATGCGCTCGCCCTGTTCTTCCCATGTTTCGCCAAGATATAAGTTTACCCATGCCTTCAAACGCATTGGATCACCTTTAGCATTTATAAAATCTTGCACCCCTTGCGCCAAAGAAGTCCAAGGTGAATAAAGGGCCGATAAATGAAACCCTGCGACACTACTGCTAGGATGAGTTGCTATCCATTTTCCATTTTTCACTGCATTATATCTTTTTGCATCATCCCAAATGCTTCCACATTCAAAACAGCAATAATGTGCAGTATTTGGATCACCATTTTCCCATTTAACACTTTCCCACTTCAATACTTGCTCTGTTTTGCAATCGGGACAAGGCACATAGAAATATCTCTGGTCACTTTCGGCAAAGGCTTTTTCTATTCTGGACGCACCTTTTTCAGTCGGTGTGCTAACCATAATGATCTTGCGGTTCCAGAAAGTAGTCGATCTTTTCTTTGCCAATTCAACGGGATCGCCTTCAGTTCCAGCAGATAATGGGTATCTGTCAACCTCATCGCATAGCACTACACGGATTGGACGTGATGCTAGACCTGATGGGCTATTAGCGCCAGCGATGCTAATATGACCGCCACGGAAAACTTTATGCAGGATTGTGTTCCCGCTATCGCGTGATCGCGGATCGCCAATAATATTAGCCAGAACATCACTGTCGCGGATCATAGGCGCAAAACGCTCTTGTGACCATGACTTCGCCATTTCTAAAGTTGGCTGCACAACAAGCATAGGCGCTGCGTCCTGATGAACATGGTATCCGCAAATATTATTAATAATTTCTGTTTTACCGATTTGTGCGCTTGTCATTAAGACAACCTGCTCAATGCGAGGATCACTAATAGCATCCATCATGCCGCGCTGGTATTCTGCACGACTTGTTGACCATTTTCCAGCCTCTGCCGATGCTTCTGGTGATAATCGTCTATATTCGTCAGCCCATTCTGAAATCGTTAGATCAGGTGGTGGCGCTGCCGTTTTCAACGCTTGCATCGCCACCGTCTTCATCATCTGTGGCCCGAATAGGCGTAATGACTTCGACCCGCATTTCTGCAAGCTCTTGGAGCGCGTCATGCACTTTTTCCTTCAATACTTGTTTCGCTTCCGCAAGACTTGAAGCCGCTTGCGTATCGGCTGCTGCGTTGGTTGGTATTGCAAGCATTTTGGTACGCATATTTGCTACAACATCACACCAAGCCCTTTCAACATCCCCAGCAGGTAATAATCTTGCCGCCATTTGTTCGCGCTCCATTTCAGCCATGTCAGCCCTTGCCTTAGTCAATCGAGCGCGGTGGGTTGCATAATCATCACCGCCTTGAACATCGCCTTTAATTGCACGTTCCCGCAAATATTTTATATATGATCTGACCACAGGAACTAATTCATACCGCCCACGCTCTTTACGCGGAATGACGCCCATATTAACCAATTGGTTGACGCGCTGCGGCGTTAGATCAAGCAACTTGCACATTGTATCTAGTGGAAATGTCGATGGTGCCGCCATCTTTTAATTCCTTATATGTCTTTCCAGATTGTTGATGAATTGCATCTTTCCCAGTAAATTCTTCCCATCGCTGCACAATGACGTCACAATATTTTGGGTCTAATTCAATTCCATATCCAATCTTACCAAGTTTTTCGGCGGCGATGATGGTGGTTCCAGTCCCGCAAAAACAATCAACAACGCCACGTGATCTATTCATTAAATCACCAATAACAAATTCTGGCAAATGCACTGGGAATGTTGCCCCATGTATATGTGCATATTCGTTATTTCTTTGTGGTGATCCTTGATAAACATTGGAAAACTTACCCTGCCATGATGCGTATGGAATTGATCTTGATGCGTCATCACGATCAGAGAATAAGAATATCCATTCATATCTTGATGACATAACACCCTGCGCAATTACTGGCGCTGCGTGTCCCTTATCCCAAGTTACAATGTCAATAAGCCTTGACGAATTATCATCCATGAATTTCATCAATGGACGCTTTGAATTTGCTAATGGTTGCAAGTTAAATGCAACAACCTGACATTCAGATAATGCACAATTTAGCGATGATTGGATTAAATCCAAGTAATCAATATAACTAGCATTGTCTGAATATGTTTCATATGCTGAGCTTTTGTTTTTCAGATTAGTGTTTCCAGTTAATTTTATTGATGATCCTAGATTGTATGGTGGTGATGTAAATGCAACAATACCTTTTTCTATTCCCAACCTTTGCCAACAATCTATAGATGTCGCATCACCGCAAATAATCTTGTTCCGCCCCAACACCCAAATATCGCCCTCAACCGTCATCGGCGTTTCGGGTGCCTCTGGAACGCTATCTTCATCGGTCAAACCTTCCTCAACCGCTTCGGCTAACAATGCCGCCAACTCATCATCATCAAAGCCTGTTAAGGATAAGTCAAAATCGCCCTCTTTTAATTCGCGCAATTCTATTGCCAGCATTTCATCATCCCAGCCAGCATTTAACGCTAATTTATTGTCGGCAATGACATATGCCTTCTTTTGGGCATCCGTTAAATGTCCTAATCTAAGGCACGGCACCTCTTTCATTCCAAGACGTTGCGCCGCCATCGTTCTGCCATGCCCAGCAATGATAATGCCTTCATCATCAATCAAAACAGGATTTGTGAAGCCAAATTCCTTTATAGATGCGCAAATTTGGGCAACCTGTTCATCAGAATGCGTGCGCGAATTGCGGGCATAAGGCACCAATTTTGCCGTTTCTACATATTCAATTTGCTGCTTCACTTTGGATCACCTCTTAAATGAAAGTGCGTTTTCAAATCCTATCGCTAGAAATAAATCGGGGTCCGAATTACA
>Ga0181566_10001515_pt1 | contig 19238 bp, 15 predicted proteins | sample 101ome_15_FD_133762 | JGI IMG/M metagenome (GOLD analysis project Ga0181566, IMG submission 133762) | Coastal salt marsh microbial communities from the Groves Creek Marsh, Skidaway Island, Georgia - 101402AT metaG (megahit assembly) | ecosystem: Environmental > Aquatic > Marine > Intertidal...
GCTCTAAGAGAAAAAGTAGAACAAGCTTTAGCCGAAGGTGGTGTAGAAGAAGCAAAATCAGTTTGTAGAGATACTAAAGGCCCAGTTGCTTCAATTTTCTACCAAGGTCTTGAGCGCGCTGGAGACGGAGTTGAGGCTGCAGAGAAAGCTGTTGTTTCTTATGGAGGTGTTCAAATGGGACAACTCGAGAAAAACGTTTCATGGCTATCTCTATTTATCGCAATTGCTCCCATGCTTGGGTTCATGGGTACGGTAATTGGTATGATCCAGGCCTTCCAAAAGATCGCAGCTGTGGGTAACCTTTCAGCATCACTTATCGCTGGAGATATTCAGGTGGCTCTTTTGACTACAGTATTTGGTCTGATCACTGCGATTATCCTTCAAATTTTCTACAACTACATTATCGCTAAAATCGATGCTATTGTAAACGATATGGAAGATTCTTCGATCTCTCTAATCGATATGTTAGCTACTGTTAAGAAATAATTTAGTAGAACTCTCAAAACACGAAATCATGCACAGAATTATTAAAATTGTTCTCATAGTGCTAGGAGTGCTTTCGGCAGTTCTATGGTCAAGTCTTCCAGAGGCTGACATGCCGCCTTCTGAGGCTATCCAAAGTGTACCGATGGATCTTATGTTCAAAGTAGTATTCTTATTACTACTGGTGGCTACAGCCGCTTCATTGTTCTTTGGTCTTAAAAAGACGTTCACTTCTCCTGGAGGGCTCATGAGAATTCTTAAAACCGTTGGTTTTGCCGCAGTGCTTACAATTGTAGGGTATGCTGCAGCTGGCGGAGAAGAGCAAGTGGTAGAGGCTGTTCAGACTGAACGTGGTCTTTCTACTACTGTTGGAACAGTTAAAACAATCGGAACCCTTCTGAATATATTCTTCGGAATGGTAGTGATTGCTGTTGTTCTAATGGTCTTCCCAAGCCTTAAGCGTCTAATTGGTAAATAATTAAGCTATGCCTAGAAGAAAAGGAGCCCCAGAGGTAAATGCCGGGTCGATGGCCGACATTGCTTTCTTACTGCTTATCTTTTTCTTGGTGACGACCACCATTGAAACAGATGCAGGTTTAGATCGTATGTTGCCTCCTATTGAGCCGCCAGATACTGATGTAATTATTAAGCAGAAGAATATCTTTACGGTAAACATCAACAGAAACGGTCAGCTATTAGTTGAAGAAAAGTTGATGGACATCCAAGATCTTCGTGCTGAGGCTATTGCCTTTTTAGATAATGGAGGTAGTCCTTCTGGAACCCCAGAGTACTGCAACTATTGTAAAGGAAAGCGAGATGCCAGTTCGTCAGATAACCCGCAGAAAGCGATTATCTCATTGAAGAATGACCGTGAAACGCCATATAGTACATACATCACTGTACAGAATGAACTTGTTGCGGCCTACAATGATTTGAGAAATCGCGAATCTAAAAGGTTGTATGGACGTGACTTCACAGAGATGGAATCGGAGTATTTGAATCCTGAAACCCCTTCTAGCGTTCGTGATGAACTGAAGGAAAAAGTACAGCGTATTCAAGAGCTCTTTCCTCAGAAACTCTCTGAAGCGGAAACAAGTAAAATTTAACTTTTAAGACTAAGAGCGTCATGTCAAAATTTGCAAAAAAGAAAGACGGAGATTTACCAGCGGTATCAACCGCTTCGCTTCCGGATATCGTATTCATGCTTCTCTTCTTCTTTATGACGGTAACTACCATGAAAGACAGTTCACTCCTTGTAGAGAACATTCTTCCGAATGCCGATCAGACTAAAAAGTTAGAGAAGAAAGATCGTGTTATTTATATCTACGCGGGTAAGCCTACTCAAGAGTATTCGAAAACCTTTGGTGAGGAGCCTAAGATTCAGCTCAACGATAAGTTTGCTAATGTTCCTGAAGTAGGCCCATACATTCTTGCAGAGCGTGCTAAAAAGCCGCAAGAGTTACAGAATGTATTGACTACAGCTTTGAAAGTGGACAGAAACGCGAATATGGGTATCGTGATGGATATTAAGCAAGAGTTGCGCAAGGTAAATGCCTTGAAAGTGAACTATACTACCTATGAGGGTAACGCTTTTGCAAACTTGCAATAACAACTAGTAACGTGTTGTATAAAAAGCCTCGGTTCTGCCGGGGCTTTTTTTATAGGCTCCTTCGAAGGCGTGCTACGGGTAATTCTAGTTGTTCTCTATATTTAGCCACCGTTCTGCGCGCCACCTTATAACCTTTTTCTTTTAGAGCTATACCTATTTGATCGTCGGTCAGAGGACTGCTCTTGTCCTCAGTATCAATCAGTTCTTTAACTAAAGATTTTATTTGTCGGGTAGAAACGGTTTCACCCTCTGCATTGGTCATAGCGTCTGAGAAGAACGACTTGAGTAATTTTGTTCCATAAGGAGTATCGGCGTATTTGCTGTTGGCTACTCGAGAAACCGTAGAGATATCCATCTGAATGGCTTCTGCGATATCCTTAAGGATCATGGGTTTTAGATCTTGCTCATCTCCACTTAAGAAATAGTCCTTTTGATGATTGACTATGGCATTCATAGTAATTAACAAGGTGTTCTGACGTTGCTTAATCGCGTCGATAAACCACCTAGCCGCATCTAGTTTTTGTTTTACAAACTGAACGGTGTCTTTTTGTTCCTTGGTAGGTTTGCCATCTTGATACGTTCGTATCAGATCTTGATAAGATTTTGATACGTGAAGCTCTGGTGCATTGCGTCCATTTAAGAGTACCTCTATGGTGTCATTTTCAACCCTTATCGTAAAATCAGGAACGATGTAGGTGGTGGTTTTACTCTGTCCTGCAAAGCTTGCTCCTGGCCTTGGATTGAGCTTTTCGATTTTCTGTAAGGCTTCCTTTAGAAGGTTCTGATCGGTTTTGTGTTTGCTTAATAATTTCTCAAAATGCTTTTTCGAGAACAATTCAAAAGAATCCTGAATAACGGCTTTAGCCAGCTCGTTTGCTGGACTATTACTTTGACGTTCGAGTTGCAAGACTAGACATTCAGCGATGTCCCTGGCTCCAACACCAGCGGGATCCAATTGATGGATAATTTTTAAGGCCTCCTCAAATTGTTCCTTTTCAACCATGAGGTTCATGTGAAAGGCCATGTCGTCAATGAGGTCTTCTTCGGGTCTCCTGAGATATCCGCCTTCGTCAAGGCTGCCGATCAGGTATTCTGCGACTAAGAAAATACGCTCACCTATATCAAAGGTGCCAAGTTGGCTTATCAGATGCTGGTGAAAGGTTGTTCCTGCAGCATAAGGTATCTGTTGATCTTTAGACTCTTCTGGATAATTGGAGCTGGTTGTTTTATAATCAGGGATGTCGTCATCTGTAAGATAACTCTCCATGTCAAGCGTGTCGTTCTCCCGATCCTCCCACTCTTCTTCTTGCGATTCAAAGAGGTCATCGTTTTCTAATTCTTCTCTTCCATGCTCTAACGCAGGATTTTCTTCGATTTCTTGCTTCAACCGCTCCTCAAAGGCTAAGGTCGGTAGCTGAATCAGCTTCATGAGCTGAATCTGCTGCGGAGATAGCTTTTGGCTTAGTTTGAGTTGAAGTTGCTGCTTAAGCATGAACTACCTCTTTAAAATTCTGCGTTTTGGGGAGTCCTTGGATAAGGGATCACATCTCTAATATTCCCCATTCCCGTGGCAAACATGACCAGGCGCTCAAAGCCCAGCCCAAAGCCACTGTGAACGGCAGAACCAAATCTTCTGAGGTCGAGGTACCACCAAAGCTCTTGTGGATCTATACCCATGGTGTTGATCTTTTGCTCCAACACCTCTAGACGCTCTTCACGTTGAGAACCACCGACGATTTCTCCAATTCCTGGAAAGAGCACGTCCATAGCGCGTACTGTTTTCTGATCTTCATTAAGACGCATATAAAAGGCCTTAATTTTCGCCGGATAATCAAAGAGTACCACGGGTGCATCAAAGTGTTTCTCAACTAGGTAGCGTTCATGTTCGCTTTGTAAGTCTGCACCCCACTCAGAGATAGGATATTTGAATTTCTTCTTCTGATTGGGCTTAGAGTGCTTTAGAATTTCAAAGGCCTCTGTATAACTCAAACGTATAAAAGGTTTGTTAACCACAAAGTTAAGCTTCTCTAGGAGACGCATAGGGCTGCGCTCTGCTTGTGGCTTCGTCTTATCTTCATCTTCAAGGCGTTGCTCTAAGAAGGTTAGATCTTCTTTGCAATGCTCTAGCACATAACCCAGTGTGTATTTGATAAAATCTTCGGCTAACTGCATCGTATCTTCTAGATCGTAAAAGGCCATCTCAGGCTCAATCATCCAGAATTCGGCAAGGTGTCTTGAAGTATTCGAATTCTCTGCTCTAAAAGTAGGACCGAAGGTGTATACCTTTCCGAGCCCCATCGCATAGGTCTCGGCTTCTAATTGTCCGGAAACGGTGAGGTGGGTGGTTTTACCGAAAAAGTCTTCGTTCTCTAGTTTGAACATTTCTCCGGCACCCTCGGCATCTGAGCCGGTAATGATAGGAGTATTCATATAAAAGAACCCATTCTCATTAAAATAGCGATGCACCGCAAATGCTAGGGCAGATCTTACGCGCATAATCGCTGCAAAGGTGTTCGTTCTGATGCGCAGATGTGCTTTTTCTCTTAAGAATTCGAGACTGTGTTTCTTGGGTTGAATAGGGTACTTTTCTGGATCGGATCCGCCTAAAATTATTAGGCTAGAAACCTGAACCTCTACCGTTTGCCCTCTTCCTTGGCTTTCTACCAATTCGCCTTCAACCTTAATTGCCGTTCCCGTATGTATTGCATTTAGTACCGCTTCATCCAATTGCTCAAAATCAACTACACACTGAAGATTCGTCAGCGTAGAACCGTCGTTTAATGCTATAAAACGGTTGCTTCTGAATGTTCTTACCCAACCCATCAAAGTGACAGATTGGTTTATTGGACTGCGCTCTAAAAGTTCCTTTATCGTTTCAGGCTTATACATAATCAGGCAATTTTAGGGCTATAAAGATACATTTTGCCCTTGGCTTGTTTAGTCAATCGAGTCGACTTCTTTAGGTAGAATGTCAATTTTAGGTTGTTTCAATACCTTTTTGTTCGCGATACTTCTCTCTAAGGATAGCAATAAGCAAGGAAGCAGCACGAGGTTAGCGAGCATGGCTAGAAGAAGCGTAGCTGAGATTAATCCTCCTAAAGCCTTGGTGCCTCCGTAATTACTGATCATGAATACCGAGAACCCAAAGAATAGCACTACGGAGGTATAGAACATACTCACCCCTGTTTCCTTAAGCGCCGCAAAGACCGACTTTTTGATGTGCCAGTCGTTCAACACCAATTCTTGGCGGTATTTCGCCAAAAAGTGTATGGTGTCATCTACAGAGATTCCAAAGGCGATACTAAAGATGAGAATGGTAGAAGGTTTGATAGGGATTCCTACAAACCCCATAAGCCCTGCGGTCACTAGAAGGGGCAAGAGGTTCGGAATGAGCGAGACAATAATCATCTGATACGACCTAAACAGATAGGCCATAAATAAAGAAATTAGAATCACTGCTAATAGCAGGGATATCAATAGGTTATTAACCAGATAACGTGTTCCCTTTAAATACAATAAGGCTTTTCCGGTGATGCTTACGTTGTAGCGGTCAGAAGGAAAAATGCGATCTATAGACCGGTAGAGTTGTTCCTCTAGGATTTCCATTCTACTGGTTTTCACATCTTTCATCATGAGTGAAAGACGAGCAATTTGCTCTTTGTTGTCAACCATCGAACCTAAAAGATCTCCTTTGGATTCTGAATTGATGGGAGAGGTGATCGCACCCAAAATAAAATTGCGCTCTTGGGATGTTGGCAATTGATAATACCTGGGCAGACCCTTGTAGAAGGCTTGTTTGGCATATTTAATTACTGCAGATATCGATAAGGGCTTAGATAGCTCATCGTTTTGCGCAATTTCTTCTGATAAGCGTTCTATTCTATTGAGGTTGGCGGTGTTTAATGCTCCTTTTTCACGACCAGTATCTACTAAGATTTCTACAGGTAGTATACCACTGAATTGATTTTCGTAAAACAGAATATCATCGTAAAAGTCGGTGTTCTTTGGAAGATCCTCGATGCGACTTCCGGTGATCTCGATTTGATAGATACCAATGATACTCAACGCAAGTAAGGCCACTGATGTTCCGTAGACCGCAATTCGATGATTCCGTACAATCCGCTCCATCGTAGAAACGAATAGGTCAATCCAAGGCGTATTCAGGTGCTGCAGATGCTTGTCTTGCGGCAGGGGTAAGTAGCTGTATATGATAGGAATGATAAGCAGTGAAAGGGCAAAAATTCCAAGGATATTTATGGAGGCCACGACTCCAAACTCTCTAAGTAAAGAACTGCTTAAAATGATAAAGGTTGCAAAACCTGAGGCCGTGGTAATATTGGTCATCAGAGTAGCGTTTCCGACTCGTGAAATGACCCGCATCAATGACCTAGCCTGATTTCCGTGTTTTTTGACTTCTTGCTGGTATTTATTGATCAAGAAGATACAATTCGGAATTCCGATTACGATAATTAAAGGAGGAATGAGTGCGGTGAGTATCGTAATCTCATACCCGAGCAATCCGATGATTCCGAATGACCAGCTTACTCCAATGAGTACCACAATCATTGAGATGAAGGTGGCTCTGAAACTCCGGAAAAAGAAGAAAAAGAGCAATGCGGTAACCAATAAGGCGGCAATGACAAACAAGATCATCTCTCGTTTTAGGGTCTCTGCATTTCTTGTTTTGATATAAGGCATACCCGAGATACGCGCCTGAACACCTGATTCTCGTTCAAAGGTTTTGATCATTCCCTCAAAGTCGTTCAATATGAATTGGCTTCTAACCTTTGTATTGACAAGGTCGGGATCCATATAGGCGATCGTTCGAATCGCTAAGCTTTTAGGGTCGTATATGATGTTTTCATAAAATGGAAGGCGCTCGAAGAGGTGGTAAAGCTTTGATTTAGCGTTTTCATCACTTAATGCTTCTCGCGGATTGAATGGAGCAGTGGTGAGTTGCCCTGATTTTCCTTCCCTCACGATTTCATCGATATTATCCAGAGAGATCACCTTAGTGATTTCGGGGGCAGCTTCGAGTTGTTTACTCAATCGATTAAAGGCATTGAATGACTGAGCTGTAAAGAGGTCACGCCCTTCTACGGCAATCAAAATGGCATTGTCTTCTATGCCAAAGATGTCGGTGAATGCCTGATATTTTAGGATCTCAGGGTGATCGTTGGGTAGTACAGAAGTTTCAGCATTAGAGAACTTGACGTTGCTCCATTGACTGATAAAAAAGAGGGTAGTAATCACGATACCAACTACCCACGCGATACGGTTCCTGAGAATGATACGGGCTACTGCAGGCCAGAAACCTTCAAAGAATGCGGCCAGCTTTCCCATAGAATCACACCTTCATGATTTCTGACTCTTTTAATTTCAAAGCGTCGTCAATCTTGGTGATGAATGAATTCGTTAGCTCTTGCACATCTGCCTCGGCGTCCTTTAGAACGTCTTCGCTGATCTCAATTTTCTTAAGCTCTTTATTGGCCTCTTGACGTGCCGATCTAACACTGATCTTGGCGTCTTCAGATTCTGCCTTGGCCTGTTTCACGAGATCTCTTCTGCGTTCTTCTGTGAGGGGAGGAACGCTAATGATAATCAGATCACCGTTATTCATAGGGTTAAACCCTAGGTTTGAATTAATGATTGCTTTCTCGATTTCAGGAAGCATCGCCTTCTCCCAAGGTTGAACGGATAACGTTCGGGCATCAGGCGTATTGACATTGGCTACCTGAGAAAGTGGAGTAAGTGAACCGTAGTAGTCCACTTGAACCGTTGAGAGCATTACGGGATTTGCTTTTCCGGCTCGTATTTTGACAAAGGCTTTTTCTAGGTGGGTTATTGCCCCTTGCATTTGATCTTTTGCTTCTTCTAAAATGAGTTCAATTTCTTCGTTCATAGCATTAGAGGTTTACTTCTGTACCTACATCTTCTCCGGTAACTACTTTGAGTAGATTACCATCTTTATTCATATCGAAAACTACAATGGGTAATTCGTTTTCTTGACTCAAGGTGAAGGCTGTAGTGTCCATCACCTTTAGCCCTTTGCTGAGCACATCTTGAAAACTGATTTTATCGTATCGAATAGCGCTTTTGTCCTTTTCTGGATCAGCACTATAAATACCGTCTACACGTGTTCCTTTCAGGATAACATCTGCCTTGATTTCAATAGCCCTTAAGACAGCGGCAGAATCTGTGGTGAAATAGGGGTTCCCTGTCCCTCCGCCAAAGATGACTACACGCCCTTTCTCAAGGTGCCTCATAGCACGTCTACGAATGAAGGGCTCTGCCACTTCATCAATCTTGATAGCCGTTTGAAGTCTTGTTTCAACACCCTGGTTTTCGAGGGCGCTTTGTAATGCGAGACCATTAATTACCGTAGCGAGCATTCCCATATGATCTCCTTGAACCCGATCCATTCCTTGGCTCGCTCCCGATAGGCCTCTGAAAATATTTCCGCCACCAATGACGATAGCGACCTCAGTGCCACGATCGATCACAGTTTTGATCTCGTTGGCGTATTGCTCCAGTCTTTTGGCGTCTATTCCGTACTGTTGGCCCCCCATTAGGGACTCTCCGCTAAGTTTGAGGAGGATTCGTTGGTAGCGCATTGCTATTTTATTCTAATTCAAAAGTACACAAAAAAGCCATCCTATTGGGATGGCTTTGGTTTTAACGATATGCAGCTCGGATTATCCTAGTGCTACTCTTTTAAATGAAGTAACACTTAAATTCTTGTTTGCAGACTTCACGTACTGATCAACACTCAATTTAGAGTCTTTGATAAAGTCTTGGTTGACAAGAGTGTTATCCTTGAAGAAACGCTTGATTTTACCTTTAGCGATATTGTCTAGCATTTCTTCGGGTTTACCTTCTTGGCGTAACTGATCTTTAGCAATTTCGATTTCTTTGTCGATAATCGACTGATCAACGCCTTCTTCGTTTAAGGCTACAGGGTTCATAGCTGCAGCTTGCATCGCTACATCTCTTGCGATAACCTCTGCTTGATCTACATTAGCTGATAAACCTACTAGGGTAGCAATTTTGTTTCCGGCATGAATGTAAGATCCTACGAATGGAGCTTCTAGTACTTCGAATGCTCCAATCTCGATCTTTTCTCCGATAACTCCTGTTTGCTCTGTAAGTTTCTCTGAAACCGTAATTGATCCGTATGTTTTGCTCAAAAGATCTTCCAAAGAAGAAGCATCAAGGGCTAACTGAGCGAATTCATTTGCCATAGCTACGAAAGAGTCGTTCTTCGCTACGAAATCAGTCTCACAGTTTAGAGAGATCACGACACCTTTAGTCGCATCACTGTTTACAACAGCAATTGCAGCACCTTCAGAAGACTCGCGGTCTGCTCTGTTGGCTGCAACTTTTTGTCCTTTTTTTCTAAGGATTTCGATTGCTTTGTCAAAATCACCTTCTGCTTCTACTAAGGCTTTCTTGCAGTCCATCATACCGGCACCGGTAGACTTTCTTAATTTGTTTACATCTGCTGCAGAAATTGCACTCATATTAAATGGTATTTAATTCTTCTAAATGATTTGATAAAGATCTGGCCTTTAGATAAGACGCAGATTAAGCAAAGGTTATTCGCTTTTTATTTTTCGTCTTTAGCTTCTTTGGTCTCTTCAGCAGCAGTAGCTTCTTCAGAAACTTCCGCTGAATCCTCGATAGCCTCAACCTCTTCTGTTTCTTCAACAGCACCTTCGCTAGCGTCAAGTTTTTCAGCCTTACGTTCTGTTAATCCTTCGCTAATAGCTCCCGTTACACTTGAGAGGATGATTTCAATTGATTTACCAGCATCGTCGTTTGCAGGAATAACGAAATCAATATCTCTAGGATCACAGTTGGTATCTACCATTGCAAAAACAGGGATGTTTAAGCGCTGTGCTTCTTTCACCGCGATGTGCTCACGCATTACGTCTACGATGAATAAAGCTCCTGGAAGACGCGTCATGTCAGAGATTGAACCTAAGTTCTTTTCTAATTTCGCGCGTAGACGATCTACTTGAAGTTTTTCTTTCTTAGATAAAGTGTTGAACGTACCGTCTTTTTTCATGCGGTCGATTGCACTCATCTTCTTTACCGCCTTACGGATAGTGATAAAGTTGGTTAACATACCTCCTGGCCAACGCTCAGTGATGTAAGGCATGTTTACTGCAGAAACTTTTTCTGCTACAATTCCCTTAGCTTGCTTTTTAGTGGCAACAAAAAGAATCTTACGCCCAGAGGAAGCAATTTTCTTAAGTGCTTCATTCGCCTCTTCGAGCTTTGCAGCGGTTTTGTAAAGATTGATTACGTGAATTCCATTGCGCTCCATGTAGATGTAAGGAGCCATGTTTGGATTCCATTTTCTGGTGAGGTGACCGAAATGTACACCTGCATCAAGAAGTTGTTTAACTTCGACTTTTGCCATTTTTAATTTAGTTTACGTTCTGATTTAGCAATAGTCCGGTGGTCATTATTGAAAATCGCCCTGACTATTTAGATGCTAAACTAAACTGGTTATCACTATGTAAATTGAACACGAAGTGTTCGTCCCAATTTCGAGATTAACGTTTCGAGAATTGGAATTTCTTTCTTGCTTTTTTCTGACCGAATTTCTTACGCTCTACCATGCGAGGGTCTCTTGTAAGAAGTCCTTCTGGTTTTAGCGCAACTCTGAATTCTTGATCGATTTCGCATAGCGCACGAGAAATCGCTAATCTCAATGCCTCAGCTTGTCCAGTAATTCCTCCTCCGAATACTGATGCTTTCACATCGTATTTTCCGACTGTTTCAGTCAATTCAAAAGGTTGGTTTACTTTGTATTGCAATGTTCCTGTAGTAAAATAGCTATCAAGTGGTCTTTTGTTAATGGTAACAGATCCACTTCCTTCAGAGAGGTAAACTCTAGCTACAGCTGTTTTTCTTCTTCCTATTTTGTGTATTACTCCCATTACAGATTAGCTATTTGAGATCGTTTAAATTGATTTGAACTGGCTTTTGCGCTTCTTGATCGTGCGAGTCGCCTGCATATACTCTTAGGTTTCTGAAGAGTTCTGCACCTAATTTATTTTTTGGAAGCATCCCTTTTACTGCATTCTCGATGATGCGCTCAGGATGACTCTCAAAGAGTTCTTTTGTGGTTGTTTCGCGCTGACCACCTGGATACCCGGTGTGACGCAAGTACTTCTTGTCCGTTGCTTTTGAACCTGTCAACGCAACTTTTGAAGCGTTAATAATCACCACGTTATCTCCACAATCAACGTGAGGAGTAAAACTAGGCTTGTTTTTACCTCTTAAAATTGTCGCCACTTTAGAGGCTAAACGTCCCAAAATTTGCCCTTCAGCATCTACTAAAACCCACTGTTTGTCTACAGTGGCCGCATTGGCAGATTTGGTTTTATAACTTAATGTATCCACAGTTAATGAAATTTTATTCGCTACACGTTAAAACTAACGGGCTGCAAATGTACAATTATTCGTTTGAAATACAAATCGATAAAATGATGTTGCAAAACTTTAATGTGCTTCAAACCAGTTCGCCCCAATTCCGATATCTACCTCTAGCGGAACACCTAATTGTGCTGCATTTTCCATTTCTTGAACGACAAGGCTTTTGAGAAGATCTATTTCTTCGTTAGGACACTCGAAAACAAGTTCGTCATGCACTTGAAGCAACATCTTAGCCCTCAATCCATCTTCATGCAAGCGTCTGTCAACGGCGATCATTGCTTTTTTGATGATATCTGCAGCAGATCCCTGAATCGGGGCATTGACGGCATTACGCTCTGCAGCCGATCGAATCATTCCGTTTGCTGCATGAATGTCTTTTAGGTAACGTCTTCTTTTAAACAAGGTCTCTACATAACCGTGTTCTCTGGCGAATGCCACCTGATCGCTAATGTAGGCTCTAAGTTTAGGATAGGTAGCATAATAGGTTTCAATCAATTCTTTGGCCTCAGATCTACTCAAGGTCGTTTGATTGCTCAATCCGAATGCCGAAACTCCATAGATGATTCCGAAGTTAACGGTCTTGGCTTGGCTGCGCTGCTCGCGTGTCACTTCGGATAGGGGTACCCCGAAGACTCTAGAAGCTGTTGAACGGTGTATGTCTTCTCCTTTCTCAAAAGCTTCGATCATCGTGTCTTCTTTACTCAAAGCAGCAATGATTCTCAACTCGATTTGCGAATAATCTGCTGCAACCAGGGTCCATGAAGCGTCTGTTGAAACAAAAGCTTTACGGATAAGGCGTCCGTTGTTTGTTCGGATGGGGATGTTTTGAAGATTTGGCTGAACACTACTCAATCGACCAGTAGCGGCTACGGTTTGCATGAACTGGGTATGAATACGCTTACTCTGTGCATTGACTTGTAAAGGAAGTGCCTCGACATAGGTATTTAAGAGTTTAGCCAGGCCTCGGTATTCTAAAATATCTGCCGCAATCTGATGCTCTTTTGCGAGCTCAGATAAAATTTCTTCAGAGGTAGCGTATTGACCTGTCTTCGTTTTCTTCGGCTTTTCAACCAGTTTTAATTTTTCAAAGAGAACAATTCCCAATTGCTTGGGAGAAGCAAGATTAAAGGTTTCGTCCGCTTGCGCGTAGACCGATTCTTCTAGAGCAGTGAGTTGCTTGCTAAAGGTCTCTTTCAAAGATTCAAGGTATTTTTCGTCCAGTGTAATACCATTGAATTCCATTCGGGCGAGTACGCGCAAAAGAGGGATTTCTAATGTAGTGTACAGATCGTGTAGTCCCCACTTCTCAAGCTCTGCATGGAGCAGAGGATACAAGCGTAGATTGAAATCGCTAAGACTGCAGAGGTACTCGGTTGCGTTTTCTGGTGCAATCGATTCGAGATCGGCGGTTTTTATGTTTTTGACCCCTAATATTTCTTCGGGTGTCTTTAAATCGAAACCTAGATAGCTTTTTACCAAGGTGCCGAAATCATGCCGCATGTCTGGGTTGATCAAGTAGTGCGCCAAGGTGTTATCAAATAGCTCAGCACTCAGGTTGACCTCATGGCGACGCAGAATTTTTAGCACCTCTTTTAACTGGTGACCAATGAGCGTGACACCACCATTGAGGATTTCTTGGAGTTGCAACCAAAATTGTTTTTGATGCGGATCGTCGGATTTAATGGGAATGTAGAATCCTTTGTGCGTGTCCCAAGAAAGTGCTAATCCGATGAGCTTACCTTCCATCGCATGCTCTGAGGAATTCAGCAAGGCAATGCTTACCACCTTCTGATTTTGAAGTCCTTTAAGAAAAAGCTCTTGTGTTCTGGGGCTGTCTACGCGTTGATAGAGATGCCCTTTGTTAGAGGCGGATTCAGAGGTGTCTTGAACGTCGAAGAGTGAGAATTGTCCACTGCCTGCGGTATCAGAAGCGACAATGGTTTGTGCGGTACTATTCGAAGTAGCGGTCTCGGTACCCGAATCGTCTTTGGGAGCAAATATCTTATGAAATTGATCTTTAAGTCTTCTGAATTCAAGAGCGTCAAAGATGCGATCAAGCTCTTCTAGATGAGGTTCAGAGCGTATAAAAGACTTTGGATCGAACGAAACATCACAATCGATTTTAATGGTGGCCAATTGCTTTGAAAGAAGACCTATTTCTGCATTTTCGGCAATGCGTTCTTTGAGCTTTCCGCTTAGTTCTTCAAGATTTTCTAGCAGGCCTTCAAGAGACCCATAGGCCTGAATAAACTTCTTGGCGGTTTTATCTCCGACTCCAGGAAGACCAGGGATATTATCACTCGCATCTCCCATCATCCCAAGGTAGTCGATCACCTGCTCTGGTTTTTCTACTCCGAAACGCTCTTGAACCTCAGGAATCCCCCAGATTTCAATGTCATTACCCATTCTTGATGGACGATACATAAAAACATTTTCGCTCACCAATTGACCAAAATCTTTATCAGGGGTAACCATGTAGACTTGGAAGCCTTGATCTTCAGCCTGCTTGGATAGTGTGCCTATGAGATCGTCTGCTTCGTAACCTTCTTGAACGACTATCGGAATATCCATTGCACGCAGCAGCGCCTCAATATGGGGGACTGCAAAACGTATAGGATCTGGAGTTTCTTGACGGTTCGCTTTGTAGTCTGCAAAGATTTCCGTCCGCTCGGTACTACCGCCTTTGTCGAAACACACACCAATGTATTCAGGCTGTTCACGCTTGATAAGATCGAGTAGGGCATTCATAAAGCCCATGATGGCTGAGGTGTCTTCTCCTTTTGAATTGACCCTTGGATTTTTAATCAGGGCGTAATAGCCTCTGAATATTAAGGCATAGGCGTCAACAAGAAACAGTCTCTTTACATCGGTCTTACTCATAGAAACAGGGTCAAGGAGATGCAAGATAGCAGAATTTTAACTCTAAGCGGTCGAGATAAATGGTACTTTTGCAGGATAAAAAAAGAGCTGTGTTTTACCTTGTTTTTGGCGTTTTTTATTTGTTTTTAGTGAGCTACGGATACGGAGCGGTACGGGTTTTACTCACTTCAGTGCTAAAGAAAAGGCTTTACTGGTTTCTTACGCTTATTCCCTTTGTTTTCGGAACACCCCTTCGTTATTTAGGGCTTTCTCTAGGGCCGAAATGGGACGCTTACTTGACAGGACTGTTGTTCGCGATTACCATAGGTCTTTTGCTAGTAAGCGCTCTTTTATTGCTTGAAGATCTCTATCGCTTAGGGCTATTGGTAAAGAAGAAGATACAGCAACTTCTAGGTAAAGATCAGCCAATGAAGATTGACCGTCGCCGCTTTTTGAGTGCAACAGCGGTAGGAGTAGGGGCTCTTCCCTTTTTTTCTCTTCTCATAGGAATGGGCGCGCGAAATAAGTACACGCTGCATACCTATGAACTCAGTTTTGATCGTTTGCCTAAGGCTTTCGACGGTTATACCATTATTCAGATCTCAGACCTTCACCTCGGAAGCTTCTCTTCACTCGAAGAGTTTCAGCCAGGGCTTGATCTTGTAAATGAACAAGAGGCCGATCTCTTATTGTTCACAGGAGACATGGTAAACAATCAGTCTGCAGAGGCCTTACCTTATATTAATGCCTTAGCGGGGCTAAAGGCGAAGGACGGTAAGTATGCGGTTTTAGGAAACCACGATTACGGCACCTACAACCGGGACTTTAGCGACGAAATGGCAGATAAAGACGTTCAGCAGCTATTAGCTATTCAAAAACAAATGGGATTTAAGACCCTCAATAACGAGAGCGTTTTTATTCCGAGAGATGACTCCTATTTTAACTTGGTCGGCGTAGAAAATTGGGGTACGGGTAGATTTTTAAAAGCGGGAGATCTGACCAAGGCTACAGTATCTATAGACACTGATGTATTTACCTTACTGATGTCTCACGATCCTTCTCATTGGGAAGCCGAAGTGGTCGGATTTGAAAAAAAAATTGATCTGTGCCTCAGCGGACACACCCATGGATTTCAATTCGGGGTAGAGATTGCGGGCTACAAGTGGAGTCCTTCACAATACAGATATCCTCAATGGGCCGGAATGTACGAACAGAATGATAGACTGATTAATGTGAATAGGGGCTTTGGATATTTAGGGTATCCAGGTCGCTTTGGAATTTGGCCTGAGATCACTAGAATACGGTTAAAATCAAGCTGATTGAATTCAGTTCAATAGCAATTTTACTAACTTGCAGCACCAATTGAACAAGACATGTCAAAATTTGGTGAATTAATTGACCTAGAGGTTCCAGTACTCTTCAATTTTTATGCGGAGTGGAATGACGCTTCACTAGCTATGTCTCCGGTCTTAAGAGATGTGGCAGCCGCCCTTGGGGATAAGGGTAAGGTAATCAAGATTGATGTTGACAAAAACCAAGAGCTTTCACAGGCGCTTCGAATCAAAGGTCTTCCTACCCTCATTATATACAAAAAAGGTGAGATGATGTGGCGTCAAAGCGGTGAGCTTGATGCAAACACTTTGTTAGGTATTATTAGCGAATACGTTTAGCCTCTTATTCCTCTAACTGCGCTTGTGCTCCTTCAAGGATGTATACAAGATCATTGATGTATCCATTGTAGCGCTCGGTGAAGGGCGATATAAATTCTTCGTCATCGGCGTCGGTAGATAAATCGAGGACTCTTCTTGCGGCCTCAAGATCACTGTAAATTTCTTCAATACGTCGATAGCTCTCATCTGCATTAAGAGTGGTGTAATACTCCAAGTGATCGAGGTAAAGCGTGAGCAATTCAGTTGAAAGTGATTGTGCCTTTTCAAGTGCTCCGATCGCGTAATAACCTTGTATAAAAGGCTCTACAAAGGCGTAAAACCTGAACGCTTTAAGGGGCATCTTGGAAACGGCCATATCAATGATGTTTTCTGCCTTGTCGAATTTCTCTTCAGCGATCAATTGCTCTACTAGCCGTGCCATATTGCTTCTGAAAGAAATACCTTGAGCACGCGTCTGCGGATCGATATAGACAGAGGGGTCATCTGAATTTCCCCAATCCCATTTCATCACAATAGCGTACATAAGATCGGTGTCAATTCTTCCCATATCGAAAGCACCCTTGTCTTCGGTGAAAATAGGAACAAGTTTGAATACCAATCCGTCCAGTTGCAGATAGTCTTTCATGTAGAGGTACTCTCCACTGTCAAGGCTACCCCCTGAGAAATAAATCGGGCGTTTCCACTGATTAGTATGAAGAATGTCTAGCATCAAGAGGCGGTTTTTGGGAAGCGCACTTTGAGGTAAGTCAATATCGATATAAGGAACAATCAGAGTACTGTCTTTTGCGGCTACCAACCCTGAGGCGAGCACGGCTTCTTTATCTACTGGAACCCTAATTTTATGCGTAGGATAATAGACGATGTCGAGTTGATCATCTGTAAAATCGGACATATCTACACCGCGTTGCCTCATGAGATAACTGATTTTCGTCTCGGGTTTTCCGCTGCTGACCCAATCCATGAATTTTCCGATGTCCCAACGCTCTTCGGACACTTCTGGAATCGGCTGATAATAGATCACATCGCGTGTTCCGAAGTGGTATTGGTTGTGAGAGAGCCTAGAAGGTATCGGGTCGCTCTCATACGCCTTACGCTTCATTTGATCGATATACCAGTCAGTGGCGAGTAGGCTTGAATTGATGATCCGTACATCTGTTCTGTACCCTTCGATTTCTTGAACGTACCAAAGCGGAAAGGTGTCGTTGTCTCCGATAGTGAATAGAAGGGAGCCTTGGTCTTCAGCGGTAGAGTCAAGATAAGCCATAGCTGTTGAACGCGCCGTCTTGCGATCGGAGCGATCGTGGTCGTCCCAATTTTCAAAGGCCATGAGTCCTGGGACGGCTAAAACACAAACTGTCACCGAAGCCAAGGAAGTTGAAGGCTTCAATACTGGGGTTGCACGGCGCAAGGCTTCTATAAGGCCGAGCACTCCTAAGCCCACCCATATGCTGAAAATAAAAAAGGATCCAACTAGAGAATAGTCGCGCTCTCTTGGTTGAAAAATGGTAGGATTCGTGTAGAATTGAATGGCGAGTCCGGTAAAAAGGAAGAAAACCAAAAGGGTGTAAAACGATTTCCAGTCGCGTTTGGCATTGAAGTAAAGGCCAATTAAACCCAGGATAAAGGGTAGAAAGTAATAGGTGTTTCTGGCCTTATTGTTCTCTAGATCAGCAGGGAGATTCGATTGGTTTCCTAGACGCAAGCTATCTACGAAAGAAATACCGCTCAGCCACTCTCCGTTCGCGTTAAAACGGCCTTGCTCGTCATTTTGGCGTCCAATAAAGTTCCAAAAGAAGTAACGCCAATACATGTAATTGAATTGAAAATCGATGAGGTACGTTAAATTTTGCCCGAAACTCGGAGGACGTACCTCTATATATTCTGCAAAGCTTTTTAAGAAATCAATGTATTGTGCTGTATCGATATCACCTTTAGTACTCATTTGCCTGAATTGAGCAATTGCTGAGCGTAGTTCGCTATCTCCTTGGTAGCGCGGATTGATTGAAAAATCGAGACGGCCGTAGTAGCGCATGTAATTTTCTGCAGATGAGGCACTCCACATGCGTGGTAAAAACCCAATATGATCCGGATTTGGCCCTTGAATAGCGCCTTTGTAGGCGTTTACGATCTCGTAACGTTGTAGTTTTTGATTCTTCTCGTACTTCGGTGTTCCGTCTTGGTCCGGCCCAGCAGGAGCAAAGTAATCGGAATAAAAAGATCCGTAAAAGGGGCTCTCAGGAGCCGGATACTGTTCGCGATTGTAGTAGGCCAGCAGGGCGCGTGCATCCTCAGGATTGTTCTCATTGACCACGGTTTGAGCGTTTGCCCTGATGGGTAACATCAGCCATGTAGAGAATCCGATGATAAAAAATAAGACCATGTGGGCAACCACATGAACCTTTTGCCACTTCATTTGCTTGCTCTTTCGGATCGCATATACAATAAGTGCGGCTAGGGCAATTCCGGTTATTATAGAACCTGAATTAAAGGGCATACCAATTTGGTTGACAAAAAACACCTCGGCAGCTCCAAATAATTTCAAGACATAAGTGAGAGAAAAGCGATACACTAAAAAGAGTAAACCCACCACACTAAGGTTGGCGATAATGAAATTTTTAGGAGTGATTTTTTCGGTGGTCTTAAAGTAATAGAGCAGCCCGATTGAGGGTATGGCTAAAAAACCCATAAACTGAATTCCGAATACCAGACCCACAACAAAGGCAATCAAAACGAGGTAACGATCTCCGTTTGGGTGATGCATACGATCGGTCCATACTAGACCAAGCCAAAGCAAAAGAGCCATCACAAGACTAGCCATGGCATAGACCTCTGTTTCTACCGCATTAAACCAGAAACTGTCAGAGAAACCAAGAGTTAATGCCCCGACAACTCCGGCACCCAACACGCCAACAATAGATGTAGCGTCAGTAATAGGTTCATCGGTACTTAAATTGTTGCGTTTGCGCAGCAGCTTTTCTCCGAGATTCACGATAATCTTAAAGGTAAAAAAGAGGGTAAAGGCACTAGAAACTACAGAAACCCAATTTACCATTAAGGCGATCTTTTCAACATTCGAAAAGGCGAAAGTGGCAAAGAAGGCCCCTATCAATTGAAAAAGGGGTGCTCCCGGAGGATGTCCGATTTGTAATTTTGCTGAGGTTGAGATGTAC
>Ga0181566_10001519_pt1 | contig 19206 bp, 10 predicted proteins | sample 101ome_15_FD_133762 | JGI IMG/M metagenome (GOLD analysis project Ga0181566, IMG submission 133762) | Coastal salt marsh microbial communities from the Groves Creek Marsh, Skidaway Island, Georgia - 101402AT metaG (megahit assembly) | ecosystem: Environmental > Aquatic > Marine > Intertidal...
CCGCGTCCCCCGCGCGCGCGCGATCGTCCCACCCCCGACCCACCATCCGACCGACGCGCGTCCACCACCCGCGATCGATCGATCCACCCACGCGCGCGCATCCGCAAGTGTCCACATCTCCACGTATCTCGCGCCACCACCCGTCTTTCCCCCCTCTCCCCGCGCGCGCGCGCGAAAGGGTTGCAGATAAGTCCCCGATCGTCCCCATCGCTCGAACCTCGTCGCGCGTACGATGGCGTCGTCGTCTTCGTCTCGCGTCCACGACGACGACGATCGATCGTTCATTCGCGCGTTCGTTCGCTCGTTCGCGATCGCATCGAATCACCGCGCACGCACCGTCACGCGCTTCGACGCGTTCGCGATCGTCGCCCGTGCGCTGAGGCTGGCGCGCATGATGCCGTCGACCGTGATGAGGCCCGGGCGGTGTCTGTCTCGACCGCGACGCGCTTTTCGGTCGTCAAGTCACGCGATCGACGACGACGACGACTTTCGTGCGTGTGTCGTGTGCGCGCGCGCGAACTCGTGAGAGGTCTCGTGCGCGGGCGCGTGTGTCGTTCGCGCGTTCGTCGTCGTCGATCGATCGATCGCGCGCGCGCGCGGGAGATGACGTCGGCGCGGTCGGTCGGGATCGGACGCGTGGCGTGATCCGTGATCGGCGACGCGGTACGTGGACGTCTTTTTGTATGGAGCGCGCGCGCGCTAAAATTCACCATGTATGACGTATGTGGTGGTTCGTGACTCGTCAGTCATGTATGGACGCTCTGATCCCGCACTACTTAGAGAGATCTCTCCGACACATACTACTACACGCGTCACAGGCGCGTGACACGGGGTTTTCGTGGGCGTTCGTTCGTTCGTGAGTACCGGTCACGACTCGTCGCGGGGGGGACTGGAGGGCGTGACGTGCACGTGTGTGTACTCGATGATGGGCTTTCATGGATAGTGAATACGTCCCGTGGACTCGTACGCGAGCGCGAAAAAGTCATGTCCCCGTGCGATGTCTGTCGAAGCGTACGCGAAGGATGGATGACGACGCGATGGCGGGACGTCAGAGCGTGAAGTCGCGTGCGTCGTCGTCAGTGTCCGTCCGAGACCGCGTCGCGCGCGCCGAGTCGTTCGTCGGTCGGTCGGTCGGTCGGTCGTCCACCGCCCGTTCCGTCGTCGTCCACCTCGTCGTCGTCGCGTCCATCGACCATCATGGGTGTCTTGTCGTTGATCCTCGCCCATCCTGGGGACGTCGTGCCGCTGATTCGAGTGAAGATGATGGCGGATAAGGCGAAAAAGTTACCGAAAGAACCCAACCTCGCGTACTGTTACGATGTGTTGAACAAGGTGTCGAGATCGTTCGCGATCGTCATTCAGCAGTTGGACCCAGAGCTCAGAGACGCGGTGTGCGTGTTTTATCTCGTCTTGCGCGCGTTGGACACGGTGGAGGACGACATGTCGATTCCGATCGAGGAGAAATTGCCGCACTTGTACGCGTTTCACGAGTACATTCACGACAGGTCGTACCAGGCGGATTGCGGGGAGAAGCACTACAAAGATTTGATGAAGAACTTTCCGCGCGTCACCGACGTCTTTTTGGGGTTGAAGAAGGAGTATCGACTCGTGATCACGGACATCACGCAGCGCATGGGGAACGGTATGGCCAAGTTTATCGAGAAGGAGGTGATGGACATGGCGGATTTCGATGAGTACTGCCACTACGTCGCCGGTTTGGTCGGCATCGGCTTGTCCAATCTGTGGGGCGTGTCCAAGATGGAGAGCAAGGATTTCATCGGCGAAGAGAAGCTATCCAACTCGATGGGCTTGTTTTTGCAAAAGACGAACATCATTCGCGATTACCTGGAGGACATACAAGAGCTCCCGGCGCCGCGCATGTTTTGGCCGAGAAGCGTGTGGAGCAAGTACGCGAAGGAGTTGGACGATTTGCAACACGAAGAGCACCGCGAGAAGGCTGTGCAGTGCATGAACGAGTTGATCACGAACGCTTTGACGCATTCATTAGATTGTTTAAAGTACATGAGTCGCATCAAGGAGCGCTCCATCTTCAGATTCTGCGCTATTCCGCAGGTGATGGCCATCGCAACGTTGTCCGAGTGCTACGGCAATGAAAACGTCTTCAAGGGCGTGGTGAAGATTCGTCGGGGTTTGAGCGCGCGAATCATGCTCAAGTGTAACAACATGTACGAACTCGCCACCGGGTTCAAGCACTTCGCGAACGAGCTCGTGCACAAGGTTCAACCGAAGATTGATCCCAACGGCGAGGAAACCATGGAACGCGTCGAGGCGCTCGAGGCGGCGTGCGACGAAATCATCGCCAAGGAGAAGGAGCGCATGCGTCTCGAACACGAAGACGAGCCCACGTCGATGCTCACTCGGATCATCTTATGGTTCATGTGCTTGGGCTACTTTTTGTACGCGTGGAACCTCCAGAGCGTTCGAGAGTCTCTCGGCGTCAACCCGCACGCCGGCGACACGCGCGTCGACGCGTTTCAACGCGCGCTCGCGACGCTGTGCATGATGTCCACTAGTCTCCTCGTCGTCATCGGAAACAAGAAATAGACGACGATCGCGACGTCGTAGAGGAGAAGAGGGAAGGAAAAGGAAGAATTGCCGCATTAAATATCAACTATAATAGAGCCGAACGTCGCGCGTCGTCTAATAGCCGTCCATCTTATCCTGCGCTTCGCTCGCCTCGTTCGCGCCGTCGATGCCCTTCTTCCAGAACCATCCCGCCAACGGGAATCCCGTGAACACGAACCACCCCAAAATCGGCGCGTACAGACCGGAATCGCTCTGCACGACGCCAAAGATTGGATTCTTGTACGCGTACTCAAACACCGACCCCGTCGCCGCGATGAGCACGATGACGCTCAGCAACAGGTACGCGGGCCACGGAACGCCACCTCGCGATTCTGCAGCCTTACGCTCGATGTCCCGTCGCTCCCAGATCGGGATCTCGTCGTCGTCCGCGCGCGTCGTGGACGCGCTCGGCTCGTCATCGGTCGCGCGCGGGATGACGACGACGCGCGACGACGACGCCGACGAGGCGACGCCGCGAACGACGCGCGCGGCCGACGCGCGAGAATCGCGACGCGCCGCCGACGCGCGCACGCGAATGACGGGTGCGGTGCGTGCGGCGAGCATGGCGCGCGAGAGAGTGTGGGAACACGTTTCGGATTATTTTTCTTTTCTTCGCGGCGCCGAAAAAAATAAAATAATAAAAGAAGACGTTCAATTTTTACAACGAATGAATGCGAGCGCGCTCGAGTCCGTGTCTCGACGCGCGCGGTGAAGGTAATACTACCGTGAACTCCCCGACTCATCGCGCGACGTCCGGCGCGGTGAGCGGGTACTCGGGAAGACCGCCGATTTTATTCGGCGGCCAATACTTGAACGTCGCGCGACCGATGACGCGCTCCTTCGGTAACGGTCCCCACGCGTGCGAATCGAACGAATTGTTCCTGTTATCCCCCATCACGAATAGATTATCCTCCGGTACGGTGAACGGACCGTAATTGTACTGAATCGGTTCGAGTTTTAACTCTTTCCCTCTCGAGACGCCGTTGACGTAGAGCTCGCCGCGCTTCACCTGCACGACGTCGCCCGCCACGGCGACGACGCGTTTAATAAACACCTCGTTCGACACGTTTCGAGTCTTCGGCGTCTTCGGAGGGTTAAAAATGACCACGTCTCCCGCCTGCGGGTCTCGCTTGAACCGATACGTGATCTTCTCCGCGATTAACCGATCGCCGACGTCGAACACCGGATACATGGACAAGGACGGAATGTACCTCGGCTCGGCGACAAAGTGTCGAAACCCGAGCGACACCGCGAACGTGATCAACACCGTCGCGACGTCCTCGCGATTGAACTGCAACACCTCCGGCACCCACTCCGGGTAATCGATGTCCACGACGTACGCGTCGTCCTCCTCGTCGTCGTCGTCGTCGTCGCCGTCGCCGCTCGCGCCCTTCCCGCCGCCGCGTCCCGAGTCTCGCGTCGCGTCCGTCGCCTGCGCGCGCGCGCGCACGAGATGGCCTCTCGCGCGCGAGACGATAGACGCCGCGCGCGGTGCCGCGGTGGACGCCGACGTCGGCGTCGGCGTCATCGCGCGCGCGCGCGCGAACGATGCGCGGGTCGGGACGACGACAACCCCGGGGACGTCGCGCGCGAGCGTCGCGCGCGTCGTCGAGCGCGCGCACGCGCGAGAGGACGCGCGGGAAGAGGCGGAGACACCGCCGCCGACGGCGTCGGTGCGCGCGCGCGCGAGCGACGACGACGAGGACGCGTGCATCGTGGCGTCGCGGAGTGACGCGTCAGAGGGACGCGCGGGACGCGGGACGCGCGGCGTCGCGGACGCGCGCGCGAGGGCGATGACGACGCCGAGCGAACGCGAGGCGCGCGCGAGGGCGAAATCCGACGTCGCCGCGCTCGCGAGGTCGCCGGGACGCGCGCGAAAGCGCGACGATGATGAATTCTCATTTCGTCCGTTTTCTTCGGTGAGGGCGAGCGACGACGACGACGACGACGATGAGGATGAGGATGAGGATGAGGATGAGGCGACGACGTCGACGCGGACGAGTGCGAGCGCGGTGATCGAACGCGCGCGCGCGGCGGCGCGCGCGGCGGTGGCGGCGGCGGACGCGTTATCGCCGAAGAGGAACGACGACGAGACGACGACGACGACGAGAGCGGCGACGCCGCCGCACCTGCGACTGGCGCACGCGACGCCGCCGCGCGCGCGAGGAATTTTCGCGACGAGTCCGAGTCCGAGTCCGAACGGTGCGCGTCGGACGTCGACGCTCGGTCCGGCGAGACGCGTGGCGGCGAGACCGGCGCCGGTGCGCGCGCCGACGGAGCGCGAGCGACGGGACGCAGCGAGACGCGTGGTGGACAGCGCGCGGAGCGTGGCGGCGACGTCGACGAAAGTGGTCGACGACCGCGGCGCGCACTTTCGTGTGTTTACGAACGCGCGCGATCGAGCGAGCGTCGATCGGCCGCGAGCGGAACGGACGTATCGGCGGACGGAAGAACGCGAGAGCGACGAGAGCACGCTGCGAAAACTGTTGCGCATCGCGGCGCTCGCTGATCGTCGTGATCCTCCCCCGAGGCGGCGCGCGGAGAGCGGTGGTTTCGGTGACGTGAAAGAGGCTGTGGGTTTTTTGAGCTCTCCGAACAAGGTGCGCGCCGCGAGACCGCGATTGTAATTCTATGTTGTTTGTTTCACAATTCGTCTATTCGCATCCGTCTATTCGCATCCGTCACTCGCCTCGGTACACGCACGTCGGTAAAAAATACTTGTCGCCCCACCAGTACCGACGCTTGACGCCCTCCCAAATTTTGGAATCCGCGGTGTCGATCGATTTCATCTCGAACGTCACCTTGAATCCCAAGCGTCCGAGTTCAATCTCGGCGACGCGATTGTACACCATGTGGAAAAAGATGTTATCCGGACACATGCCGTTGAAATAGCTATACAAACCGCCCTCGCGCAACAGTTTCGGAAGCAAGGCGTGAAATCGACGCATATCGTCGTACTCCTCGCCGTACGTGTCGAAGAAGATGGCGTCGAATTTCACCCCTTTCTCCGCGAGTCGTGGCAACACGTCTTGCCACCGTCCAAACTCCACGTTGACGCCCTTTTTCCTGTCCCATCCCGCGCGAGACATGTGCGCGCGCACGTCCGGGTGCGCCTCGACGATCGTGTGACTCCTCGGCCTTCGATCCTGAATGTGTCCATCGATGATGCCCATGCCGAACCCGACGTTCATGACGTCGCCCTTCGTCTCGCACAGCGCGTCCGCGTGCGCCTCCATCAGCGGTCCCTCCCAACTCATCATCACCGCGTCACCGTTCTCGTCCAACAACTTATCGTCCCCATCGTATCGAACGGGCGTCGCCAGGTACTCGGCGCTCTCCGCGTTCGCTCTGCACGCGCCCGACGTCTCCGCCATGGACGCCTCGCCCGCCGCGAGCTCCGACGCCACCGCGTACTCCATCATCGCTCCCGCCAACTCGGCGTGTCCGTGTCCGCTCGCGTACTGTCCCGCAGAATCTCCATCGTTATCGACGTCGTTCCACGCGACGCCCTCGGCGAGGAGGTACCGCACGACGTCCACCGCGTTCCCAGCCGCCGCGTGCATCAGGGCGTTGGCGCCGTTCTTGTCCCGCGTCGTCGGATCGGCGCCGGCGTCGATGAGACGCATGAAGTTCTCCGTGTCGGCGGCGCGCGCGGCGGCGCGAAGGTCGCCGTCGCGCTTGAACTCGGCGTGCGACGATTCGGTCGCGGACATGGCGTCGACGCGCCGGGAAGACGACGAGCTCGCGACTGGGGACTGGTGCACTTTTTCGGGGGATTTTCTCGACGAATTTGTTTTTGTTTTACACGGACGTCCATCACGCGTTCGCGACGTCGGCGTGCTCGGTGGCCAGGGCGTCGCGCGCGGTGCTGATGGTCGCGATGTCTCCGGAATCTATGGCGGTCAAGACGCGCATCGCGTTTTCGGCGGTGGCGGCGCACGCGGCAGCGTCGAAAGAGCGACGGGAGAGAGCGCGTTTGGCGGTGATGATTTCCAACTCGGACGCCTTGACGCTCGCGATTTGGATGACGTCGGAGGGTAAACACGCCATTCGAGCAACGTTGAGACCGAACGAGCGGTGGGCGACGCCCGGGGTGAGCTTGTACAGGAACTGGATTCGAGGCATTTCGTCCGACGAACCGGGAAGCTCGACGTACGAGGTGAAGCACGACGAGCAATGCGAGGGATATTTCGCCTGGACGTCGCGCGCGACGGATGGATAGTGCGTGACGAAGAGTGTGAAGCACTTGGCGTCGCGCACGAGGTGTTCGAGCGTCGCGTTCGCGATGGCGACGCCATCGTGCGTCGACGTGCCTCGACCGAGTTCGTCCATGATGACGAGAGACCGCGGCGTGCAAGTCTCCAGAATGTTTGAAGCCTCGGACATCTCCTCGAGAAAGGTCGACGACCCCATGGCGAGATTGTCGCTCGCGCCCATGCGCGTGTACACTGCGTCGAGGACGGTGAGGGTCGCTCGCTTCGCCGGAACAAAACTTCCAACTTGCGCCATGATGCTCAGCAACGCCACCTGTCGAATGTAACAACTCTTTCCGCCCATATTCGGGCCGGTGATGACGAGCGCACGCGTGCGTTCGGAGTGAAGATCGATGTTGTTCGGGACGAAGTCATCGAGAAGATGCGCGTCCAAGACCGGGTGCCTACCATCGATGATTTCTAACGACGGGGGCGACGCGTCGTCCAAAAGTTGTGGACGGACGTAGCCTTCATTTCTAGATAAAATCGCCAGTGCGTGCAGCGAGTCCAACGTCGCCACAGCGCTCGTCGCCGATTTGAATGTCGTGTAATGCTCGCGGAACGACGCAAGGAACTCCTTCCAGGCTGCATCAGCGGCGATCGTGTGTTTTTCGTTCGCGCATTCCAGCGTGGCGGCGGCTTCCGTCACCTGGGGTGGATGGTATCGAACAACCTTTTTACTCTTGTTTGAACTCACTTTAATCCATGTGTTCGGACACGAACGATCCATGGGTACCTCTATGAGCCACTCGCCACCACCCACGCCGCCCACGGTGGTGTAACCGAGACGAGGCATGCCGAGCTTGCGGCGAAGTTCCGGCAACAGGTCGTCCATGGCCTTCTTACCATCTTCGACGGCGACTGTGGCGGCGTGCAAATCCGGGAAACGAGTCGGATCGTCGTGAAACAGTCCAATTTTTGTTTTCGATGGTTTTTCATCGCACGCCACATCCAAATTCAGCGCGCTGAGAAATCTATCGGCGAGTGCACCGAGCATGGGATCGGCGATGACTTCTAGTAATTCGTTCAGCAGCGCCGATTCAATTTCCGTGGCAACGCTCGCGCGCATCGAGCCACACGCTTCACCAAATTTGGATAACGAAGTCAAAGCGCTGACGAATTCCGCCGGCGTTGCAGTACCGTGAAAAACGCGCGCGAGATGCTTCTGTAAATCCGGGAGCTGCTTCAATTGAACCTTCAATCCTTCAAATTTGTTATGACTGGCTTTGTCGTAATCCACCATCGACCCGTTTTCGAATTCCGTGAGTTCTCGCAGCGCCTCGACCGCGTCGAGTCTACTCTCAATGGCGGCTTTCGAGCGCAAAGGATGGCTCACCCAGTGACGAAGAAGACGTCCTCCCATCGGCGTGATGGTGTGGTTCATCAGCCACAACAAACTCCCCTTGTAACTACCTGCGGAAGACGTGAGCACTTCCAACTGTTTCAACACGTTCGGTGACAATTTCATCTCGTCCACGCCCTCAAGCGGACGAAACGCGGCGTCGAGTTTCAGAATGTCCGATTGGCCGAAATCGTTGAGATACTTTGAACCGGCGCAGAGCGCGGTGTGCACTAACGGCGTCGCCTCTTCAGCTTTCACACCGGTCAATTCGACGTTGGTAAGCGCGTCGCGCGTGAGATACTCGATGCGAGCGGCGTCTTTGCCCGAGCCGTACAGCGCCTTGATCAACCGCACGGTGGGTTCGCTAATGGGCTCCACGAGGACTATCTCCGCCGGAGAGATGCACAACAGGCGAGATTCCAGTCCCGGTCGTTGTAAGGTGTCGACGAATTCACCGTTTAAAACGTCCCCAGTGCTCGTTTCGATGGCGGCGAGTCCGATTCGCGTCATCGATCCGCCTCCGCGCTCCTCGGCTACGCACAGCAAGTAATTGGACAAACTCCAAGACGCCGACGATTTTTCACTGTCGCCGCCCGAGTTTGAGAGCGCCGCGCCCGCATCCAGCGTCGCCTTGGTGTACAACCCGACCAACTGTCTCTCGAACAGCCCACTCTTATTCCCGCTCGCGCTCTCCCCGCTCGCCTTCAGCGCCGCCGTCTCCGTCTGTTTCACGACGCCCACTTTAAATCCAGCCTTGACCAACCGTCGCACGTACACGTGCAACCGCACCACCGGCACGCTCGCCGTGAGATAATTCCTCGACTGATACGCGAAAATCCCCAACGCTTTGCTCGCATCCCTTGCGTCGTCGCCGTAAAAATGATACTTATATCCGACCTCGATCATCAACAGCGTCCCCGGATATTTCTCCTTGAACGACTTCACCGACAACTCCAACGGCGTCATCTTCATCGTCGTGCCACCCTTACTCGCCCCAGCCGCCGACGACGACGCCACCGCGCTACCGCTCTTTTCGTCTCCGATCCCACCATCCACCTCCAAATCTCTTCGTCGCCGATCGAGACTCAATTTCTGTATAAACTTTGCTCGCGTCCCCGGCGACGACGGTTTCAACGCCGCCAGCGTCTCCTCCGCCGACCGCGCGGGATCAGACGCCCGAGGCACGCCGCACGGCGTCTCATCACCGCGCACGGACGCCTCCGCGCGCGTCGGCGTCTCAGACGACGTCCCCGCGTCCACCTTCGCCCGTTTCGGCGCGACGTTTTCGTCGTCACTCGCGTCGATAATCACGGGCCCACCGTCGTCGCCGTCGTCGTCGACGCCGTCGTCGTCGACGCGTCGCTTCTTTTTCGCCGACGACGTCGAGGCGAAGAAACTCGATATCGTGCGTTGACCCTTGGGCGGCGGCGCGGGCGCGCGCATGGCGTCCCCGCGCGAGAGAGTGACGTGCCGATGACCCCGCGCGACAGACGCCGGCGACGTTTGAAACGCGCGACGTCAAGGGCAAAGGGCAAAGGGCGAAGCGCGAAGGATGACTACCGATGCGTGCGCCGTTTACAAGAGTGTAGTAGTACTAATGTTGAATGCGATGCGATGTGATGATGCGCGCTGCGCGAGCGAGCGTGTAAGTATGTGCGCGTGTGCAAGAGAGAGAGACGGAGCGGGACGTCTTTCTCCGCCGGCGTCGTTTGAGCGAACAAAGGCGACGCGAAAGGGTCTGCGTCTCTCACGCGGGTTTCGCGCCGTTGGTCGGATGCGCCAGACGCCATAACAGACCCCACGGCGTGTAGCCGTTGATCCATTTCAACGTGTCCCAGACGGTGACCGCCAGAGCGTAGACAAAGGCGGTGGCGACGATTTGAACGCTTAACGCGACGGCGCGAAGGAGCAGTAACGGCTTGCGAACGAGACGAGACATGTGCGTCCCAAAGAGAAAGGATAGAGCGCGCTTTTGTGCGCGGTCCTGTCGCTCGCGAATGCATCGCGCCTCGTCGGATTCGGGCCAGATGGGAAGCGCCTCCACCTTGACGGGACTTCTTCGGACGTATCGACGCGTCGTCCAGAGGTCTTGCAACGCGCGGCTGAGCATCTTGACGCTCTTGGCGCGCAGTGCAGTGCCTTGCGGACCAGCGAGATAGGTGATAATTTGTTCGGTGTCCGCGGTGACGGCGACGCGACGAAGGGCGACGCCTTCGGTGGAACCCAAAAGACGGCCGACGACTTCTTTGCTGCGTTGCGCCATGAGGGCTTGGCTGTCGCCGAAAACTGAGTCCTCTTCCGATGGTTCGCCGGAGGTGCCCAAAGGCGGCTCCTCTTCATCCGTGGAGTCGTCGACGAGAACAAGCTCTTCGATGCGATCCCAGCGTAATTCGCCGGATTCGTTCAAAAACGTCTCTTGCATCGCCTTTTGTCCCTCAGGCGTGGACGGAGCCATGGCGCGACGAATGGCGTACGGAAGCGCCGCCGTGTAAATGTTAAAGTTCGGATCCGCCTTTTCAGCGATGCCCTCCAGCGTCAAAAATGTTCGAATGAGGAGAATGATGTACGGCGGCGTGAGGAATTTAAAGTTGGCGCTGAGCTTGGCCAACCCAGTGGCGAGCGCGCCGAATCGGCTCTGACCACCTTCCTCGGTGGATAACGTCTGCGCGACGGCAGCTGTCATCTCCTCCAGCGACGCAGGTTTATACCCATCACCTCTTCCGTCTCGTTTCAAGAAACCCTCCGCTGGAGTGAATCCAACCTCTTGAAACACGAGGACGAGACCTTCCCAGTTTCCGGAGATCATGTGTTGAATTCCCTTGGCGAATCCCTCCATGATGTACGGCTCGACTTCGCTCATGAGACCGAAATCTAAAAACACGAGCATATCGTTTTTGTCCAGCATCATGTTCCCTTCGTGCGGATCGGCGTGCACGAAACCCGTGTAGATGAGTTGTGCCACGCACGCCTCGACCGCCATCTGCGCCATGATGAGCTTCTTCTCTTGCGGTAAATCGGCGATGTGATTGCCGTTGATCCACTCCGTCGTGAGCACTCGCGCGCTTCCTTCCGGACCGGTGTACTTGGGAAGCCACGCGGGCGCTCGAACGAAACCCAACCACTTATGACGTCGATTAAACTCGTCCATGTGCGCCGCCTCTTGCGTGTAATCCAACTCTTGCCACACGCCCTCACCCACCTCATCCGCGATGACGTCCAATTCCGTCGTCGTCCCCCACAGGCGCTTTAACGTAGACAGAGACAGCGACCAACACGTCCAATCGAGCGCCACCTGACGCATGACGCGAGGTCTTTGCACCTTGACGGCGACGTCCTCACCCTCCCACGTCTTCGCCTTGTACACCTGACCGAGAGACGCCGCCGCGATGGGTTCGGCGCTAAATTCCGCAAACAGAGGTTCACCGTTCGGATCGATGCCCTTATACGCGTGCCCCGGGGCGAGCGGACCGTCCCACTGTAAATCCTCGGCGATCGTCTTCCACGCCAGGCTGTTTGGAAACGGCTCGTTGCTCTGTTGCAACAACTTCAACTCATCCGCCGCCTCCTCACCGATGAGATCCGGACGCTGCGACAGCGTCTGCCCAATCTTCACGAACACCGGACCCAGACGCGTCATCGCCTGTCGAAGCTCCTCGCCGCGCGTTCGCTTCTCCGGCTCCCAGTCCTCCTGTCGCTTCCACGAACGAATCACTCGACGACCGACGCGTATGATAGTGGTCAATCTCGCCGCCACCTGCAGCGGCCGCCGCCTGAAAAACCTCAGCAACAACGGTTTATTGAATTTCCCGCGCAGAGAATCGTACGCGTCTCGTCGTCGTCGTCGTCTCCGTATCGAAGACTTGACGCCTCGTCCGTTCGCCCCGCCAGCCGGCGCGCGCACAATCCTCGTCCCCGTCGCCGTCACCATGTCCCCATCGTCCACCATCGCCTCGTCCACCACCGCACCCTCACTCCGCGACGACGTTCTGAGCACCACCAACGCGGCGTCCACGTCTTCATCCTCACCGCTCGCCCCGACGTCGTCCCGGTCCCTCGTCGCCCTCGGCGTCGCCGCCCGCGTCCCCGCCCCCTTCACGCGCGCGCGCGCCGCCCCGCCGCCGTCCGCGCCGACGCGCGCGCCGACTCCATCCACCAACGCGCACACGTCCCGCGCGCGTCCTCCGAGCGCGCGCACGACGCCCTCACGCCGACGAAGCCCTCGTCGATAATCATCGAGAGGATCGCCCGACGCGAATCGCGTCGTCGCCGCCGTCGTCGTCGCCGTCGCGCGTCGCCCGCGCGACGATCGCGCGGCGTGCACCGACACCGACGCGCGCGCCGGCGTCGCGAGCGCCATGATCGCGTGCGTCGACGTGTGACGACGAACGCGGCTGGTCGTCCGCGTGGTATCCAGTCGAGATATCGTCGGCGACGACGGCGGGGAGAGGGAGAGAGAGAGAGCGAAGAGAGAGACGAAGAGGCGCGAGAGAGGGAGAGGGAGGGAGGGTAGCGCGGTGGGGAGTCGTGTATTGTCACGCGTCGTCGAGGATGGGTCGTGGATGGTCGAGGGATGGAAACGCGCGAAGACATATGGAGACGAAGACGTCGAAGGAGACGACGTTTTCTTTGCGCGAGTCGTCAAAGTGGCGGCGGTCGAAGTGCGGTTCGAGCGCGGCGCGAGGGATGGGTCGGCCGAGGACGAGGTTTGCGCCGGAGAGGAGCTCGTCGATGGAGAGGGTGCCGGAGGCGTCGTTGTCGAGGAGGTCGAAGATGCACCGGAGCGGCGAGCGGTCTTTTTCAAGGAGACGCTCGGCGCGCGCGACGTCGGAGAGGAGGTCGCGCCAGGCGCGACGCCAGAGCGGAGGGGCGTCGGCGCGGGACGGTGTCGGGGTGGTGCGAACGTCGATGTGTGGGGTGGCGGCGTCGGTGTATTCGACCCAAGGACCGTGAAGCGCGACGGCGCGGATGAACGCAAGACGCGTGGCGAGACGTTTAAGCGCCGCCTCGCGCTCGGGTTTGTCTTCGGGAACGTCCGCGATGCCCAATTCGCGTTCGACGACGGTCCAGACGTCGGCGCCGAAGTAATCAAACTCGAGCGTCGGGGTGAAACTCTCTGCCGTGAGCACGCTCCAGAGCGTGTCGTCCTCCACGGGATCGCGGGAGAGTCTTCGTCCGTTGATGGTGACGTTTCGTATGACTTGGACGTCTCCGTATTCGCGAACCGCACACGTCACGAGATGCTTTGCCACGCTCATCTGCTCGTCGCAGCTCAGATCGAGTCTGTAGTGCGTCGTGTACGATTGGAGCGAATCTCCGAGCACGTTTCGCCAACCGACGCGACACCCGAAGAAACTCTGCTCAAAGCACGACATTCTGCCGACGACGCGCGCGACGGCGGCACGATCGATGACTCGATTAAATAAGATGACGCTCGCCTCGACGCGATCGGCGCCCGCGGCGAAGGCGTTACACACGCGTTCGTACTGCTGCGACGTCACGTAAACGCGCACGGACGCCTCGCGAAGGGCGTAGAGGGCGTCAAACGATTCCACCGCCTCCCAAACGTCGACGGCGGGCGTCAGGACAGATTTCGCGCGCAGAATCTCGTGCAGTTCCGCATCGCTCGGCGCCGTCGCGTCCTCGGGAGGACGTATGTTGCTTGTGTAATCGAAGCGAAGCGTCCCAACGTTCGGGACTTCGCGCGTCAGTCTCTCTGGAACGCCCGAGGGCAACAAATCGACGCCCACGGCGCGACCCAAACGCACGTTTCTCCACGTCCGTCGCCTTCCCTCAAACGTCGCGCTATCCATCATCGTCGACGCGATCGTTCGATCGATGTCGAACGCGAGATTAAGTTCGTAACGTCCTGTGGGATTGGCGGCTCGAAAGTGCTCGAATGATCCGATGATTTTCCGAAGTTTGGCGTACTCGGATTTCGATTTGAACATGCGTTCAGCGTTTTCGGCGTCGAGCAATCTCGCGTAACACGCGGCCGCCGCCTGCAAACGATCGGTACCCTCGAGTATGAAGGTCTCGAGCAATTTCGCGGCATGTTGTGTTTCGAAGTAATACACTCGACAAAACATCTTCAACCGAGCGAGACGTTCGAAATCCGAGAGACGTCGATTTCGAAGCTGTCGTGAAATGTTGTCGAAATCCTCCGATTCGATCGCCGTCGGTCGTCCTAAATTGTGCGGATTAGCCGCGACGAACGCGCGCTTCGCGCTCGAACGATGCTTGCCCCTGGGAACGTCCACGAACGACGATCCCTCGAGCGTCAGCGTCGTCAGCGTGTCGTTCACCAAAAGCATTGACATGAGGTGACGCCCGCCGTCCTCACCGCACGGGTTGTGATCGAGCCGCAGCGTCGCGAGCACGTCGTTGGTCCGTAATCCCTCACTGATCACCATGCACGCGTCGCACCCGAGTCGACATCTCGACAGATCTAATTCCGTCAACGATCGATTTACCTCGAGTGCCTCGCCCATGCGTTTCCCGCCCTCGTCGCCGACGCCGTTCCACGCCAAGGAGAGAAATTCCAATCGATCGTTTTCTCGCAAACCGAGCGCGACGCGTTCGCACGCCTCCGCCCCGAGCGCGTTCCACGATACGTCCAAACTCTTCAACGTCGATCTGCACTTCAGCACGCGCTCGATGGACGCCCCGATCGCGTTCGTGAGTCTGTTTCTCGATAAATTCAAACGCTCCAGCGCGCACGTCGCCGTCGCGAGCGCCTCGCACATCGATTTCGCGCACGCGTCGTCGACGCCGCATCCCGAAAAGTTCAACGCCCGCACGCGCTTCACCGCCTCCGCACACGTCGCCCCGATCGCGCGCGACACTCTATTCTCGCTAAAATTCAACGCACACAGACGTTTCGCGCGCGTCGCCGCCAGACACAACGCCGACACGCCGTCGGCGTCGATTTGATTTCGACTCACGTCCAAACTCTCCGTCACCGCGTTCTCCGCCACTCCCGCCGCGATCGCTCGCGCCCCGCGCGTACCGAGTCCCGACGACGACACGTCAGCGTCACGCTTCTCGAGCTCCCGCATCGCACGCGCGCTCGCTCGCGCGCCGAGAGCGACGCACGCCGACCAGTACGCGCGCGCGCACGGCGTTCGATCTCGCTCCGTGGCCAGTCTCGGCGCGCGCCAACGCTCTAAATCATCGATCGGCGCGTCTCTCGCGCGCGGCGCGACCGCGGACGCGCGATGCGAGCCGAGGGATTTTTTCTCCGTCTCATCGACTCGCGCGCGCGGCGGTGCGAACGACGACGGCGATGCGCGCGCGGCGATGCGCGCGCGCGCATCGATGCGCGAGAGAAGCGCCTCGTACGCGTCGTCGATCTCTGTCGACGTCATCGCGCGCGATTCGCGCGAGACGCGCGGCGCTTCGGACGGAGAGAAATTTTCGTCGCGGCGTCGCGCGCGCGACGGCGCGGTGGACGGCGCGCGGAGACGTCGGTCAAGACGAGGAGTGAGGGACTAAAATTAGCGTCGCGGCGCGACGAACCGTCACATCACATCCGGCGACGACGCGTCGTGCGTCATGCGGTGCGGGACGACGACGCGATCGAACGCGTCGTGTTCGACGATGCGCGAGTCGCGGACGCGCGCGAGCACGCGCGGGTGGCGCGACCGAACGCGCGCGGGCGCCGCCGCCGAAGCGATGGACACGCGCGACGTCGGAGGGGTCATCTTCGACTATGACGCGCTCTTCGCGCGAGGCCGACGCGGGGGTGCCGTACCCACGTTCGCGGCGCCCATGGAGGGGCTCGGCGACGCGCGGTTTCGCATCGCGCTCGCGGCGAGAGGGGACGGTGGTTTCGACGAGGCGTGTCGGGAGTTTATCCGCGTTCCTGGAACCTTGCCCAACGGCGCCGATCCCAAAAAGTTGCTGAAGAATTTGTGCGCGAGATACGACGCGGACGAACTCTCGGGGATCCCCCTGGGGGCGCAAATCATGGGGAGCGAACCGTGGTTGCTGACGCTCGCGGCGGAACATTTGACGAGGGAGAAGCGGGCGCCTCGCGTCGATTTGAACTGCGGGTGTCCGGCGAACGTGGTCACGGGGAAAGGCGCGGGGAGCTCGTTATTGAGAGATCCAGAGGACGTGTATGCGTGCGTGAAGGCTGTCGTCGACGGCGCGAGGGGGAGCGATTCGTACGTCACGATGAAATTGCGCACGGGATACGACGATTCGAGTTTACTCAGAGAAAATTTATGCGCGGCAAGGGACGCCGGCGCGAGATTCGTGTCGTTACACGCGCGCACGCGCGCGCAGGGGTACTCTGGAAGAGCGAATTGGGAAGATATCGCGTTTGCAAAGGAGGTTTTGGACATTCCGGTGATCGGGAACGGTGACGTGACGAGTCCCGCAAAGTGCGCCGAATTGTTGCGTGTGAGCAATGCAGACGGTGTGATGTTGGGCAGAGGCGCGGTGCAAGACCCATTGATCTTCCGACGCATCGCGGCCACGGTATCGCGAGACGAACACGGTGTCGTGCGCGTCTCTGACGACGTCTTCGAGCGCGAGTTTGAGGTCGAGCTCGTGATTGACTTTTTGAGAGTCTTCGCGACGGAGGTGTTCAAGACGGAGACGAAGCCAAACGGAAAAAGAGGGAGCGGCGTCATCGCACAGGAGCTCGAAACCTTCAAGGTGGGCAAACTAAAATCCATCGTCAAGTATTTATTCGCAGGCAATCCTGCATTGCTTCCACACATGGATTCCGTCATGCGAATGGACCCCACCAAGGTGAGCGCGGAGGACGTCCTCGCCGAAATCGAATCGCTCGTGCGCGCCAATTGGGAGACTCCGCAAAACGTGCTCGTCGACGCGTTCAGTAAACGAAATCAATACACGTGACGCGCGTGTGAACGAATAGGTACTGTGGTTGTAATAAATATTAGAAAGAATGTGTAATGTACACGTCCAACGGCCGTCCGACGGCCGATACGATTCTTCCATCTCTCGAAAAGAAACGCTTCAAGGCGTCTCGTCTCGAACATCTTGAACTTGTTAAAGCTTTGGTTTGAAGTAAAGCGACTTTAAGCCATGCCTTCAGCGCTCATCTTCGCATCGTCAACGTTCGACTTCTCCGCCGATTGAGCTTTCACGCTCGAGACGCTCCATCTTATCGTGCTCCAAGAATTCAAACAAGGGCTGACGGGCGCGTTCGCCGCGGAAGTACACGTCCAGCCAAGAGAAGAACATGGTGCCGAACGTAGAGAAGAGAATGGCGAGGAAGAACGTGAGCAGCGTTCGCTTACCACCGAACGCTTGCAATCCACCGCCTTGGATGGTGGTGCCGTCCGGAAGCCAGAAGTTTCCAAACGGTCCCCACGCGCGGTGCACGATGGGCGGATACATCGAGGCGGCAGCCTTGGTCGAGTGCACTGAGCCGTACACATCCGTCCACGCACCGTCCAAATCGAGAACGGCCCCTTGCACGATGACGGCGATCGACGCGGAGACGACACCCATGATCGCACCGAGCTCGGTCGGAGCGACGATGAATGAGTTGATGTCTTTGCGAATGACGCCGAGGTAGAGCGCCGGGGCGGCGAGCGCGCAAACCAAATCCACCATCAAGAAGAGAGACAAGACGTCAATCTTATCGACGGCGACGAGAATGGCTCCCACGTTCATGGCGGCGCAGATGATGCGCACGGAATTCACGGGGAGCCCAAAGTTCAAGATGTCACGGTACAACACAGAGGTTAAACCGTTTTGGATGGAATCCAAAGAACTCAAGCAAAGGGCGGTGGCAAAGATCAAAATGAGAACGTGCCAACCCTTGTCGAGGTTTTCAGCAAGGTAGAAGAAAGCCAGGTAAGGGAACTTGCTGTAAGAGTCAAAGTCGGCGCGGTATTTTGCCGCCGCGGTCACGCCGAGGACGCCGAAGAACCACATGACCAAGAAGATCAAGAGCGCGCCGAAGGCGAGACCCTTGCGAAGGTCCTTGTCCGATCTCGCGGCGTACACGCGTTGCCATTGACCGGCGTTGAAGAGTTCGGCGGCTAGGACGGCGATGATCAACGTGATCATCACCACGAAACCTTCGGGCGTCGACTTGGAGACCGCTCGCATCTGGGAACCGCTCACGGGGTTGTTTCCAAGCACCAAGCACGTGAAGAAAAACATAAACCCACAAACCATGACGCCCTGCAAGCGGTCGGTCACCACGGAGGCTGGTAATCCAGACAACATGGTGTAGGAGAGAGTGATCAAAGCCGTGATCGAGAGCACAACCTTTCGCGCGTACTCCGACTCTCCGGAGAAGAGGGTCGCGACGTTGGAGATGCTGGTGATTTCGGCGCACAGAAAAATGAACAGGTACATCGTGCTCATGAAGGCCGCGACGAGTTGCATCGTCCGTCCGAAGCGGGACAGCGCGAAATCTGTCACGGAAAATCCATTCTTATCCCCGACGAACGCCTTGATGGTAGGCGCGAGCCAAATCATCGCCACAGCCGGCGCCGCGCTCGCCGCGGAGTAGCCAAAGACGCCCCACCAAGACAAACGCGTGTTCGCCCCCATCTCCGTCGATCCGTAGTACACCCACGCACCCATGCCTCCGGCAAAGTACGACAAACCAACCTGTTGCCACGGAAGCGTGTTCTTCGCCGACAACCAGTGCACGTTCGGTTTCTTCAACGCGTCAAAGAGTTCGCCGAGACCCATCCACGCGCCGTCCTCTCTTCTCATCGCGAACACCACCGCCACGATGAAGAACACGACCGACGTACACGCGACTGTGGCGATGGAATCATCGCTCGTCATCGTCGGGTACGCCATCTCGCCTCCCGCGCGCGCGTCTCGACCGAGTCTTCGCCCGCCGACACTTCAAAGCCCTATTCGAGCCCTTTCTTCGTAATCGTCCGTCGACGCCGGTGATCCTTTGCGCAAGTATTACCTTGATCAAGTTCAAACGATGAGATCTCAGAACGTGCTCGAACGATTCGTTCGCTCTCGCTCGCCCACTCGCTCACCGCGCGTCGTCGTGTGGCGGCACGCGTCGTC
>Ga0181566_10001520_pt1 | contig 19199 bp, 17 predicted proteins | sample 101ome_15_FD_133762 | JGI IMG/M metagenome (GOLD analysis project Ga0181566, IMG submission 133762) | Coastal salt marsh microbial communities from the Groves Creek Marsh, Skidaway Island, Georgia - 101402AT metaG (megahit assembly) | ecosystem: Environmental > Aquatic > Marine > Intertidal...
ACATCATGTACTGGAGGGTCCATGGCTATGAATTGGGTGACGGGGAAGTCGTCGCCATAACCGCCGATGGTGATCGCCGGGACTGACGAGAAGGCTTCATGGTTCCCGTCGACCGCGGTGATGTCTTCAAAGCGAGTTACTGACCAGAATCCCCCGAAGACGTCATTTTCGGTCCAATGAACCGGATCTTCTGCGCGCAAGCGGGCAAAATAAGGTCGCCAGCTATCCTGCTGATAAAGCGTTGCGTCGCTGACATCGATTGCCTCCAGCGGGGTTTGAGCCGCGTCGCTGCCTATCGTTTGCTGTGCTGGTGGATTCATGTCGTCAGGTCCTTATGTTTATTATGAGCCCCGCTTTCCAGCCAAACATCCGCCTATTCAGCGGCGGCGTCAAAGGCGGCTTGCAAGAGAGGAATAATTTCTTGACGAACTAGCCTGACCGGCGCGTCAGCATCCACGCGAGAGTAGTCATCAATAGCGACATAGCCAGCGAAATTGCGCTCTACGTCGATAAAGCTGATTGAGCCGAAGGCGCCCGGATCATCGTACACGCCGGGATTATCGGTGCTGATCCACCAGCCCATGCCGTAGGGCGTGGGGTTGTTATCAACTGCGCCGCCGCGATCCACTCGCATTTCCGCGAGGGCATTCTCGCTCAGCACGCGGGTGTCCCCGCAGAAGCCACCATTTAAATGCACCTGAAGTAGCTTTGCATAATCGGCAAGGTTGGTGATGGCGCCACCCTCGATGTTGGGGTTGGATTGTCCTAGCAGGCTGGCCACGGTCCCATCCCATTGCGTGATGTCCTCCCACATATTGCCGAAAGTAAATACCTCTAACTGGCAGGGGGTGGCCAGATACGCCTCGACCAGTTGATTCCATGTTGCGTTCGCGGCGACGGCAGCGGTCACTCCTGCCAATTGCCACTGACTGCCGCCGTAATCAAAAATAGACCCTGCGTCATTGCCGTCGGGCAGTGGCACGCTCAACAAGATTTCTCCACACGCTTCAAATATTACTGATGTATCAAAACTGAATTGACATAAATGCGGGCCATATAGAGCGAGTTGCCGGAGCCCCGGAATGCCCGACGTGTTGCTTACCAATTGCGACGGTGTACGGTCTGCGTAAACTCCACCGAAAGGGAGCACTTCACCGATAGCCTGATCCATATCAAAAGTCGCGTCGGTGTCCTCCTCCAGAGCGAGCATGGTCATGACAGCAGGCACCTTGCTGGTGGAGGCGAGCAAGACGACGGTATCAACGCTGTGGTCACCAAAGGTTGCAGTGTGGAGCGACTCCTGCGCATCCACGACGACATAACTGACACCATCGAATACGGCACTCTCTTCGATGAAAGTTTCAAAAGCGGCATCGACCTCAGTGAAATCGGGGGTGACTGGCGGTGCTGTTCCGCTACCTTGATCAGGTGGCGCTGGCGCGCTTGCGGAGCCGCCCCCGCCTCCGCAAGCGGGAGTCAATGCCAGCGCGGTAATAATGAGGACTGGCAATGCTGACAGGGGGGGAACAGTGGAAAACAGGCGCATGGGAACCTCGGGAAGACTTTGTTGGATCCTCTTTCATTGCGGGACAGAGCTCAACCCGTTTCCTCGAAAAGGGGTACGAAAACAGGGCTCCTTACCGTTGCAAAAACGATCCATATTGATATCTTAATCGTTACAACCGTTGCGTATATGAACTCCGTATAGTGCCGCCGAAGCATTTTGCTTCTCATCCATTATGGAGGTCCGTTATGAAAATGGTTGGTTTATCTGGGCGAGTGATCGCGGTCATCACCGTGTCACTGCTGGCGACTGCAATTGAGGTAAGTGCAGACACTGCCGGGCAACTGGCGATCTGCAAATCCGAGCTCAAGGCAATGTATGGCGAGGGTACGCGGGTCAGAATGTATGGCACCAAATCCTATCTCGGCGTCGAGACACTCAAGCTGAAGGTGACGCCCGAGGGTGGCTCGTCGATGCTGCTACAGTGCTCGGGGGATGGCGAATCTGATGAGCGTGTTGTGCTGAAAGACAAAAACGGGGACACGCTGGTTTCCTGATTGTAAGGGCCAGCAGCCTCCCTCAATGGGGGAAAAACACGATGAACTGGGATGACTTGAAGGTGCTGCTGGCCCTTCACCGCGCGGGGTCTACCCGCAAAGCCGCCACTACTCTAGGCGTAAGCAACACGACCGTTATGCGCCGTCTGGAGTCCCTCGAGCAACAGGTTGGGGGGCGCTTGTTTGATCGGACGCCTGATGGTTTCAGGGCCACTTCGTTTGCGGAGCAATTGCTCCCTGTCGCGCGTGAGGTAGAGGAGATGCTCACCGAGGCCGAGAGGCAGGTCTCCGGGAAGGACTCCGAGCTGAACGGCCGTATCAGGCTGTCTTTACCTGCTGTGCCAGTAACTCACGTTGCTGAGTCCATCGCGGAGTTTGCGGTCAGGTACCCCCGCATAGAGTTGGATATCACAGTTAGCGATTATCCTGTTGATCTGGCGAGACGCGAGGCTGACATTGCGGTGAGAGGCATTCCGAAACACAAGCGCCCACCGAAAGATATCGTCGGCATCAAACTGGGTCGTATCTCGATGGGTTATTACGTACATCGTGAACTACTGAGTGAGGCATCCAGAGGCTATCGCGAGCTAACTTGCATTCGCGCCTCTGGCCGAGCGCTCTCTTTGGGTGACTTGCCTGATCCCGACTCACTGGGCCTGAAGAGTCGGCATTTTATCGATGGCATCACACCGCGCACCGTGGCGGTGACCAATAAATTGGGTGTCGCGGCGCTACCCTGTTTTATGACCAAACAGAACCCCGAGCTGACCCTTTTGCCCGGCGTCCCCTCTGCGCATTGGGGCTACACCTGGTTGTTGCATCATAAGGATCTGCGGCAGTCGGCGCGGATCCGCGCTCTGTTCAAACACCTGTCGCAGCTGGAGGCCCAGTGGCCCAATGCCTGGGATACGACTGCTGAGGCGATTACCGAGGCCGCTTGAGAGGTCCAATCGGGGCTTGACCCATCTCGCGGCACCTACGATATTCGGGTTAAGGCCAAACCCGAGTCAGCATCAATGACGCAGCCGAATACGGAACTCAATCGCTCAACCGTGCACGATATGTCACCCATCCCGAACTCCCGGGATCGTGGTAGGCAGGCATTCATCTTTCATACCAAACGACATTTGGGTCAGTTTGCTCGCTCTAAGCTACAGGAAGCGTATGAGCGAGAGGCCGCGGATGCACTCCCCGTGATGCGTAGCCAATCGATATTTGCCGCATGGAGTGCGCTCAATATTGGTTCGCAGCAACAGATGTGGCGGGCTCTGGGCGATATGGTGTTCAGAGAGCAAAGCCGGATGGAGGACCAGGCAAAGGCCATTCTGAGTCAGCCGTCTGTCGGTTCGTTAGCGCTCGATCAGCAACTGCAGTTGCCGCAGTACTTCACCCAGACCGCGTACCACGGACAGCCAGGCGGTTACTGCCTGAGCAGTCATGACAATGATTGGTTCGCAGGAGCGTTGCAGGAGGCGGGGGGAACACTCTATAGCCGAGGCGCCGGTACGGGCACCAAAGACAGTAAAGGGCAGGCCGTGGTGCGCTTCATTCAGGAGCGCCATCCTCAATTTACGCCCGAAAGATTGGTGGATCTGGGGTGCGGTTATGGCGGGCAAACTAGCAACTATGTCGTAGGTTTCCCCCGGGCTGAGGTCCACGGTGTAGATCTGGGTGCAGGGCTACTTCGTTACGCTCACCTGCGCGCAGAATCACTGGGACTCGCTATCCACTTCAAGCAGGCATGCGCTGGCGATACCGGCTTTCCCGATGAGTCCTTTGATCTGGTTGTAAGCAATATCTTGTTACATGAGGTGCCTCGGGAAATGCTTGACGCGGTAATGTGCGAAAGCTTTCGGCTGCTAAAGCCCGGTGGTTTGGTGGTCCACCAGGATGTTCCGACGCAGCGTCCGGGCACGCCAGCCTTTCAGCAGTGGCTGTCAGATTGGCAGGTGGCTCATAATGATGAGCCCTTCTGGCGCTCATTTTCAGTCACCTCGGTTCCTGATGCCCTCGTGTCCGCAGGCTTTTCGAGGGAAACCGTCTTTGAGGCCTATCAACCTCAAGTCGATGGCCCGTTGGTTTGGTACTTGGTGGGTGCTCGCAAGTCATGAAGGACGGTGCGCAACCGACAGAGAAGCCCGTCTACTTCGACGATCCCGCAATACAGGCGCTTTATCAAATGGTGTTGATATTGGGCGAAGAACTGGCAGCAACCCGAGAGCAGTTACACACGCTGATTGCGTTAATTGAGCAAGGCAAGCTTCCGAGTACAGACGCTATTGAGGCATTTGTCCCCGATGCATCTTTTGATCTGCAACGCGCTGACTGGGTGGCAAGGTTGTTGGAGCCATTAGAGCAAATTGCGAATGAAAACAAACAGCCGTGACGCCAGCGAATAACCCGATGCGGCTTTACTTCGGTTGGAGTCTCGGCACCTTGGCCATGTCGAGTCTGCTCAATACCCAGACCGCGATGTTAATGGTTTATCTTATCAGCGCGATCGGCATCGCTCCGGCACTCGCGGGCAGCCTTGTTTTTGTAGCCAAGATTTATGACGGTGTTACAGATCCCCTCATGGGGATCATCAGCGATCGCACCAATAGTCGCTGGGGACGACGACGGCCCTACTTGTTATTGGGTGGTGTGCTGGCAGCGATCAGCGTTGTCGGATTGTTTTCAGTTCATCTTGTACACAGCGTGCCCACTGAGATCTGGGTCCTGACCATGCTACTGCTCGCCGCCACCGCGTACACCATCTTCAATGTGCCCTATATGTCGATGCCAGCGGAGATGGTGCAGGACCCTTACGAGCGCTCAAAGTTGATGTCTTTCCGAGTCGCGTGGATCGCCGTGGGGACTTTTGTTGGTATCGCACTGGCGCCCAGAATGGTGGCGCACGCCCGAGATAACATGGGTATGGCGGAGACCGAGGCCTTTGCCGCTATGTCCGTAATTACTGCCGTAATCATTCTTGCGGCGGCAGTCGTGTGTTTTTTCGCAACGCGTCAGGCGCCGGCCACTGAGCGAACCCGCATACCGGTGCCCTTCATGGAGCAGGCGCGCTCCGCATTCAGCAACCGCCCCTTTCTCATTCTGCTGGCGATCAAGTATTTGGGTCTGTACGCGCTGTCCGCGACCGTGGCGACCAATATCTTTTTTGTGCGACAAGTGATGCAGCAATCCGAGGCCATCATGTTGTGGTATGGCCTTGCGTATATGGTTGGAACCTTAGCGGCGATCACGCCGTGGGTGCTGATTTCCAAGCGACTGAGCAAAGCGAAAACGCTGGCGGTTTCTGCGGCACTCGCAGCGCTCGTTAATCTCACCTGGTTGCTGTCTGGCCCGGAGGAGCCGGTGATGCTTTACATGCTGCGTGCATTGGTTCTGGCCATGAGTAATGGTGGCATGTTGCTGATGGGCCAGAGCTTGCTACCCGACGTGATGGAGTATGACTATCGAAGAACCGGACTACGGAGAGAGGGGCTCTATGCTGGTCTCTATAGCTTTGTAGAGAAGCTGGCTTTTGCCACGGCGCCGCTGACCCTCGGCATCCTGTTGTCGTCGATGGGCTTTGTTCCGGGTTTGCCCCGGACCGCCCTGCAGCCAGAGTCCGCGCTGCTGGCGATCACGCTGGCGATGGCTGTGATCCCCGCGATTACGAACTCTCTTAAGGTGGTATTGGCGCTGCAATTCAAAATCCCAGAGCCAGAGCTGGTAGATCGCCAGCCTTAGCCAAAGTTGACCTGTAAAACGCAGCAGTTGCTTGACAATCCTCCCGTCAGCGGCTATCAAAAGACCTAAAGATATAACTAAAAGGCTTTTCGGGTCTTGGGTTGTGGAGACTCGAATATCAATAGGGAGTCCTACTATGCAAAGTTTGATCAAAAACCCCATTTCATTGGCGGTAACCCTCTGCATTCTATCGGCGTCTCAAGCACCCGCTGTTTTAGCGCAGTCTGAAGAGGCGAGCTTGGAGGAGGTGGTCGTTACGGCGAGAAAGCGCGAGGAAAATCTTCAGGAGGTGCCGCTTTCAGTCACCGCTTTTGGTGTTGATGCATTGCAGGACTACCGCATGTTTTCGCCCGAGGATATTGCGGGATTCACTCCCGGTTTTTCTTTCGTCAATTCTTTTGGTCGCGATAGTGACCGACCCGTTATCCGGGGCATGTCCAACATCCTCGGTGTGCCGAATGCATCTTTCTTTATTGATGGCGTCTTTGTACCGGGAACCATCGCCTCGACAGAGCTACAAATGTTGGAGCGAGTGGAGGTCATCAAAGGTCCACAGGCGGCCCTTTATGGACGTGCCACTTTCTCAGGCGCGATCAATTATGTGACCCGGCGGCCAACCAATGAGCTGGAGGGCCAGGTCACGGTAACGGTGGCCGAACACGATACGGTCAACACCAATGCCTACATCAGCGGCCCGATCGTTCCCGATAAGCTCTTCTTCTACCTTGGAGCGGGCTTGAATGAATACGGTGGCGAGTACAGAAACACCATTGGTGGTGATGAGGTAGGAGGAGAGGAGACAACGACTTTCAGCGGAAAGTTGTTGTGGACGCCCAGTGATAACTTTGAGGCCTCACTGCGGGTGACGTCCCAAGAAGATGACGACGATCACATCGCGTTGTGGCTCCAAGGGGCGGAATACAATAACTGCCTACAGCCCGACGCCACCCGACCTTCAGCTCGCGGATATTACTGTGGCACCGTAAAAACAAATGATGAAGTCACCCTGCGGACAGACTTCCTGCCTGATGCCGGAATCGAGCGAGATGTACTCCGTACCTCTCTAAATATGGACTGGGAGCTGGCTAACGGGTGGACAATCTCAAGTATTACCGGCTATCAGGAGACAGAGACCGACCGCGGCATCGATGTCTCTTATGCGGGTTATGATCCGCTCTCTTATCTTGCGCCCTTTTACGCGCCCCCTTTCTTTGATCTTGCGGGATCCTTCTGGCGGGTGGAGGCATTTGAAGAGGAAACTTTTTCTCAGGAGCTCCGTTTAAGCTCCTCTGCAGACCAGCGCCTGCGGTGGTCTATCGGTGCTTATTGGTATGACTCGGAATTTGAGCAAACGGTGAATGATCGCATTGCGCCACTGACGTCCTTTGATTACCTGTTGGACCCAGCGCAATCAGAGCAAAGACCCAACAGTTTCCCTCTGCTCAGGACGACCGAGAACACGGCAATATTTGGTAGCCTCGAGTTTGATTTTTCAGACAGCCTGACCGGTACGGTTGAAGTCCGCCATGCGACAGACAAGATTGAATCGACCTATTACGGGTTTCTTCCTTTTTCCGCTGACACGACCTTTGAGGAGGAATTCGATAGCTTTACGCCGCGCTTTACCCTGACTTGGCTCGCCAGCGATAACACGACAGTTTACGGCAACGTGTCCAAGGGCACCAAACCGGGGGGCTTCAATGACCCGGGTACCGATCAGACCTCCTATGATGAGGAAGAGGCGTGGAACTTTGAGGTGGGTGTCAAGCAACGCATTCTTAATGGGCGCGGCACATGGAACTCGGCGCTGTTTATGATCGACTGGTCTGATCAGCAGCTTACCTTCAACGCCCAGCGGCCCGACGGTAGCCTCACTTCTTTCATCGATAACGTGGGCGAGACCTCCGTAATGGGCTTTGAAACGGAAGTCAGCATGATGATTACGCCCAACTGGGATGTGACGGCCAATTACTCCTATATCGACTCCGAAATTGATGAGTACACGACGGCAGATCAGGCTATCCTGCTTGGCTGCAATCTGACCGCGGCTGATTACTATGACTGTATTCAGGCGAACGGGTCAGTTGAAGGAAACCAAACCCCCAGGTCGCCGAAAAATCAAGCCTCGCTGCGCACCATGTATCGCATTCCCATAGGCACGGGAGAATGGTTTATCGGTGGTGATATTCGTCACGAGGGCTCCAAATATGCTCAGGTGCATAACTTTGCCGAGACCGGTAGCCGCACCACTGTGGGAGCTCAGGCGGGATATCGCAGTGACCGCTGGGTATTGACGGTCTGGGGCAAAAACCTGACGGATGACGATACTGCGATGGATATCCTGCGTTATGTGGATAGCCGGGCCTATACCTCTGCTGGCGGCCCTCCTTGTGCGGTAGTGGGTTTTGGAGATCCGGCCGCAAATTGCGGGCCATTCTTTGCCCGATCAGCCAGCGATATCGGAGGCGGACCCATTTTCCCACGCGGCTTTGGCATCACCCTGCCGCGCGGTCGCCAAATTGGAGCGACCATTCAGTTTAATTTCTGATCAGCCGATCACCTCGAATATCCCGGGCTGGTCCCGGGATTTTTTTGCTGTGGAGTTACCTCTGGTAGTCAGCAGGTGGCGGAAGTTTGGCTGGGAGTTGAATCAGATTGCCATACGGAGAGCGGTGATGAGATTCCATAGTAACCAGCGGGACTTAGCGATCAACCCGACCCAGCTTTCTGATGGGCGGATGGCCCACCGCCTGAATTGTTGCTTTCTCCTCGGTAAAAAACTCGGCGGCCTGCCGGGGGCCATCGCGGCCAATTCCGGATTCTTTAAAGCCCCCAAAGGGAGCCCTTAAATCCCGTGCAAGCGGCGTATTGATCCAAAGCGTGCCAGCCTCGACGTTTTGTTGAAAAGCCTGAGCGCGTGCAAGGCTCCCAGTCCAGCAGTAGCCCACCAGCCCGAATCGACTATCGTTAGCCAGTGTCAGCGCTTCCTCATCCGCATCAAAAATTTGGATGCTGACCACTGGACCAAAGACCTCCTCCTGACAGAGAGATAACTGATTGCTGTCGACTTCAAACACAGTGGGGGCAATGAAATAGCCGTCGCCCAAGTCGGTCCGAGCGGCGCCACCGCACAGCAGTCTCGCTCCCTCTTGGCTGGCCCGCTCAATATGATTGAGTACGCGTTGCCAATGCGCTTTGAACGCCATCGGACCCACCTCAGTTGCGGGGTCAAGCGGGTTGCCCACCACGAGTGCCTTGGTGCGTGTAACAAATGCGTCGATAAATCGTTCCGCGATTCCGCGCTGCACCAGAATGCGCGAACCCGCGATGCATATTTGTCCACTGTTGCTGAAGATATTGACCAGCGAGCCGTCGACCGCCCGGTCAAAATCGGCATCATCAAAAATGATATTGGCGGATTTTCCACCCAGCTCAAAATGAACGGGCGTGAGGTGTTGTGCTGCGGCAGACATCACTTGCCGCGCAGTAGCCCCCCCTCCGGTGAACGCAATCCGATCGATATTTGCGGATCCAGCCAGTGCGGCCCCTGTCACAGTCCCACCACCATTTACGACATTGATCGTGCCAGGCGGGAGGCCCGCTTCTTCAAGGAGCGACACCATGCGCAATATGGAGAGCGGTGTGAATTCCGAGGGTTTCAGCACACAGGTGTTGCCAAACGCCAGGCTCGACGCCAACTGCATGCTCGCTAATGCGAGCGGCGCATTCCAGGGCGCAAAGAGTGCCGCTACCCCCGCCGGTTGGCGCGTCACTACCGTCTGGTATCCGGGTAGCTGTTCGAAACTCTCTCCTGCCATGACGCCGATGTAATCGGCAAAAAAATCGAGGTTGTCCGCTGCTCGCGGCACTTGCCGCGTGGCGAGATGAGAGGAGGGCAGCCCGGCGCATAGGCATTCAAGCAGCGCGAGCTCTTCGGCGTGTTCTCGGATCAGGTGGGCACCGCGGCGGAAAACCGTTTGTCGAGTCGCCGTGGGTAATTTGGACCACGCTCCCCCTTCAAAGCTGTCCCTGGCCGCAGCGACGGCGTTGGCCACAACAGTGGCGTCATCCTCTTGCAGGCTGGCGATATGTTCGCCACTGCCCGGAAAGTAAATCGGTAGCTGCCTCAGGCTGCTGGAGACCAGCTGCGATTTACCCGCGATATGAGCGGTGATCACGCCGGGTATTTGCAGGCTCTGCTGTGCGATGATCTCATCAATCGTTGTCATCTTTTTAGTCTCACTCGATAGTGTGTTCCCGCTCGCGTGATCGGATCATAGCCGCATCAAGCAGATACTCGCGATGTTTGATGGGGTCGTTGACGATATCCTGCAGTTCCTGCCAGATGATCTTCCGCTTATCGGCGGAGGTCTCTCGATGTCGAGCATAGTTTCGCGCGGAGAGGCGCTGCACCTCCTCCAGCGCAATGATACGGCGACGTCGATCATAGCGCTCCAGCAGCGATGGGTCTGCGCCCTCAAGCACGGGAATCAGGTGATCGGCCAAAGAACGCGCGTCATGTATGCCGCTGTTCATACCCATGCCTCCCGCGGGACTGTTGAGATGGGCCGCGTCACCAACGAACAGAATACGACCGTGGCAAAAGTTGTCCAGACAACGCTGATGTAACGTGTAGTAATTCCTGCTGCGTATGTTTGTCGCGCGCGCGCGGGGAGCAACCCGCTCAATATGCGCGCGCGCCACTGGGTCGCTCAACGCTGTTGCCGCGTCCTGGTCTTGCTCAGGAGAGTAGGTGAATCGCCATGTATCTCTCAGGCGCATCAGGCTGTAGTGCCGATCAGGTAGCCAAACATAATTGACGCCGAGCAACTGGGGAATATCTTCTTCGAAGGGGTGTTCCAGTACCAGCGTGATGGAGGTTTTGGGAAACACTTGCCCGGCAAACGCCAGGCCCAGCGTTTTTCTGACTTGACTGCTGGCGCCGTCGGCTGCCACCAGCCAGCTACATTCGGCGTCTTTTGGCGTTCCGGCGTCATCGTATCTGATGCCGACCTTGTCAGCTCCCGATGTGACACTCTGCAGGGCGCAATCAAACTTCAGCTCACAGCGGGGGTGTCGAGCCAGCTTATCTGCCAGCAGCTCGGTGAGCTGAAACTGCTCGCACTGCAGCCTGAACGGGTGATCAGTGACGTCGCTGAGACAGGACATATCGAATACAGCGCACTCGCCGCTCTCATGGATCAGGAACTGCCAGCAGGGTACAACTGTGCCGCGCTCGATTAGCGTGTCGGCGAGTCCATCGGTCGAGAGTAAATCGAGGGTGGCGGGGTGAAAGGTGGAGGCGCGCATATCTTTTGGGATGGACGCCTCCTGCTCTAACACGCGCACGCTAACTCCCTGCTCCAGCAGCCACCAGGCAAGAGTTAAGCCGGAAGGGCCCGCACCAACGATGGTCACGTTTGATTCACTCATGAGGCATATCGCTTGCTTGACTCCAAAGGCAGCGGCGCCGTTATCAATACCCCACATGCTATATTGCTGCGCTACGTGAGAACAGAAGATCGGCACTGCGGATGAGTGAGGGATACTACGGTCAGTGTGGGACTTTAGGCCTGGCGACACCGCAGGCTAATCCTACTGCGGAGCTAGAATTCCGCGCCTTGCTGCCCGATCGCGTGGCCTGCGCAACCGTGCGCATGGTCAGTGACGACCCAAAGCCTGAAAATCGCCTGCGCGCTTATTTCGAAAATATCACTGAGACCCTCGAGCGCTTCGGTGCCCTGCCTATGCAAGCAGTTGGGTTGGCCTGCACCGGATCCAGCTATCTGCTTGGTCACGAGTATGTCGAAACCAACCTGGCGCGGGTGAGTGAGCACCGTGGCCATTCGGTGGTATCTGCGGCCGCTGCCATAGAGCGAGCATTGAGCTTTATTGGTGCCCGCTCAATTGCTCTAACTTGTCCCTATCCCGCGTGGCTTTTGTCCGCCGCAGAGGGCTATTGGCAAAGTCGAGGCTTCACCCTTGCGGACAAGTTCTCCCTCGACCCCAATCAGGGTGACACGCGTGCTATTTACGCGCTATCACCGCAAGCGGCGGCGGAACGTATCACGGCACGATGGCAAACCATGAAGGCAGACGCTTACCTCATTACAGGCACTGGGCTACCGACTTTGCGCCTGATCGCCGACTTATCGCAGGAGCTGCCCGGCCCTGTGCTGTCATCGAACCTGTGTCTGGCCTGGGCGACACTGCAAGACGCTACTATCGATTTTGCAGCGCACGGGCCATCAGCGCATATGCCTTTATTGGCGGGTTGGGAATGTAATGTAAGCAGCCTTTAGTTCGGCGCCTCCTGCAATAGCCACTCGGCCAATCGTTGCGTCTCGGTAGCGCTTAGGGCGTTGACGTAATTCATGGCATTGTTCGGAACAGCCCCGTCGGGATCCGATAGCCAAGCGACAACAGTGGGCAGATTCCAAGTCCAGGTAGTGTTGAGAAGTGCCTTTGAATACGAGTAACCCGCGACTGTTGCGGCCTGCCGGTTGCGCAGTCCACCCAGTGGGGGGCCAATGCGATGGTCCAGCTCTCCTCCCATGCTGTGGCAGGCCTCGCAAGCGACCGCAAATAATTGTTCTCCCGAGAGCGGTTCTGCCGCTGAGGGCGTTTGGGGGAGCGAGAACAACAACACTGTAAGCCATCCACGCCAGTTTCGAAGGATCATGTAAAAAGCCTCAGGACTTCCAGTGCCGCACGCTCACCTGATTCCATTGCAGCTTCCATACCGCGGTAGGCTTCGGCAGTGTGTTCTCCCGCAAAAAACAGGCGGCCGGCGGGTGCCCGAATTGCATCATGACTTTGTCCTGCTTGAGCCGGTCGCCATAGTGCCCAACTCCCTCCGGCGAGGGGATCAACGCTCCAGCGAACCAGATGTCCTACGGTTGTGACCTCCTTTGCGGCCGGGGCCAGTTGCCACAACGCCTGCAGGATGCGTTCCGTGCAGGCGTTGGCATCCAGCTTGTTGAGAAGGTCACAGTCATCGCCATTGATCCAAATCGTCATATTGTGAAGAGCGGTTCCGGGAACAGGGCGGGTAAAGATTCTTCCCAGGAGGCCGTCGGTCCACCACGACCCGCCCCAGCCACCTTCTTGCCAGAAGGGTTCCTCAATAACGCAGTGCAATTGCACGACCTTGTGGTAGTCCACGCTCTGCATCAGAGCCATGCGATCGGGTGGAAGCTGAAGATCAATGCGGGAAAGTGCTGGAAGGGGTAATGCCAGAATCACGGCGTCCGCTTCCACTGCTCGTCCTGAGGCGAGGATGGTTTTTACCTCCTTTGGCGATTGGCGGACCTGCAAAGCTTGCTCGCCCAGCCACACCGGCTGTTGCAACTTGCTCGCCATGGCCTCTGGTAACCGCATGTTGCCATCAGCCACCTCCATGACAGCCAGTTCAGGGCCCGACAGGCGTCCTAACTCCCCTAGAATGCGGTACAGGCTCATCAGGCTGGTTTCGGTTAGGTTGTTGCCATAACTATTGTTGGCATTAATCAGCTGGAGCGCGGCTTCTGGAAATCCCATAGCGCGAAGCCCTTCCTCGGCAGGCTGATCTTGCGCCATGAGGTCGGCACGATGCCAAGCACGTGTAGCTAGTAGCGGATTGTTTTCGTTGAGTCGGGCGAGCAGTCGTTCGGGAGGTATGCTGCGCCAGCCGTCGGGCAATGGGTTGGCAGCCGCGGTTGCCCAGTGGCGGCGTAAGATGCGGTGATCGCCGATCAGGTAGTCGTTGGGGAGCGTGCGCGCGGGTGCCCGCAATGGCACGTCCAGCACATGGGCCCCATGAATAACCCGCCCATAATTACTGCCAATGACATTACCACCGGCCTCCGGCGCGCCGGGCACATGATCGAGCGTCCAAAGCCGGCCGCCCACTCGATCTCTGGCCTCGACTACTGTCACTTCACAACCCCAGCGCTGGAGGATTAAGGCAGCATTGAGCCCCGCCAGACCCGCACCGATGACCACTACCTTATGCCCTTCAACCGCGCTGCTGTTGGCCTTTTGAGCGCTCGCAAAGGGTGCGGCGACGGAAGCCATTAGCAGTTGTCTACGAGAAAGTAGTGGATTCACGGGCCAATGTCTGGAGCAATAAACATGCGTCTTGAGCATATTGTCATATCTTTATAACTTTACTCAAACGGGCTATCCTCGACGGCATTCCACTGGCTGCGCGAGGTGCATGTGATGCGATTTTTGGCGATTGGGTTGGGGGCTCGGGCGAGTATGAGTCAGCGTCTAAGACTGCTTCTATTGCTGACACTCTCAAGTCTTGCTGCGCATGCCGGCAACATCGACCCCAACTCAGAGGAAGGTTTTGTCGCGCTGAATCGCAAGGTGCAATGCTCGCTCCAAGATGGTTCGCCCCAAGTATTTGAATGGTCGGGTAATGGTTATGCCCGAGTCCCAGGGGAGCGTGACCGCAAGCTCTTTGGTTTGATGGGCATGAACATTCGACAATGTGTGACGATCGAGGACCCCAACCTTGGGACAGGTTACCGGCTGGTATCAAGGGAGATCATGCTATATCTCGATCCTGCCACCGGCGACGTGATGAGAACGTTCGATAATCCCTGGACGGGTAGCCAGAACCAGGTGATTCACGTCGCCAATGATCCAGTGAACGGCCGCCCTACATTTGGTCGAAATGCGGATGGCACCGCCCGTAGCTTTGAATACCGCGACGTGAACGGACAGTATCTGATCAACTACGAAATTCCGCTCTTTTACACCAATGCGATGGGCGGCAATTACCAAAAGTATGTGGGCGGCACTTATCACGCCACCGAGATCTTTGACTTTAATGGTGATGTATCAGAGCTACTCGATGCTGATCGAGCTGTTGCTTATCCGGTCGTTTCCTGGGTGCGGTTGGCGCAATGGTTGCCCTGGATGGAAATGAATGGTCGTGCTGGGATGCTGTATTTCAACGCAATGGGGAGAAAGCTGGAGAGTTACGATCAGCTACCCGCACTCATCAGAGCAGAGATTGCCGAAAGTTATCCCGAATATGTAGCCCCACCTCCTTTGGATGACCAGCGGCGCAATGAAACATCATGGACTTACATGAAGAAAATCATCGATTCGCGAGAGGAGTCGCCCACGCCATCATCACCCCATTGAGGAGAAGCTAGATGTCCGCTGTATTCGAATGTCTCACTCAGTACCGCTTGCGGATTGGCTCGTGCTGTCAGGCAATTGCGGCGGCTAAGCTATCACTTTTGCTATTGCTCGGCATGGCCGTCCCTGCTCTGGCTGAGGGTGTCTCGGCAAGCGCTGTGGACAGACGCGCTCAGGCGCCGGCTATTGCTGTGACGTCTGACGGCAGTATCCACGCGATCTGGTTTGACAAAGGTGCCGTGGGCGAGGCGGATAAAAAAGGAGAGAAGGTCAAAGGCACCCACCACAGTCACCAAGCTTTTGCTGATCTTTATTATGCGCGTTGGGCGCCTGATGAAGCGCAATTTACGCCCAGCGTCAGGGTGAATCCCGAGCAGGGATCGGTATGGGGTTTCTCTATCAGTCGAGCGATGATTGCTACAGATGACAGTGACCGGATTCATATCGTTTATCCGGGAAACGCCACATCGCCTCACTCCGGAAAAGCTGTAGCGTCGTCCTTTTACACGCGATCAGTTGATGGCGGTAACCATTTCGAGATACCACAACAATTGAACGAAGATCCCGAGGAAGATCTCTCTTCGCTCATTATGGGGGGTCTCGCGCAGGCGCAGGTATTTACTGGCTTGGCAGTATCCCAGCAGGGCGCTGTGCACGCATTTTGGTTGGACACTCGAGGGATGACCCGCTCAATGCGCGCCGCGCTCTATTATCGTCGCAGCGAGAATGGTGGCGCTGCGTTCGGTAAAGAGCGTCGGCTTCAGGATAATGAGCAGTGCCCGTGTTGTCAGGTAAGTGCTGTTGCGCGGGGCGAGTCATCACTGTTTGTATCAGCGAGAAAAATTACTGATGGCAACATCCGAACGCCGACGGTGATACGTTCCCACGATGGTGGTAAGACTTTCAGTTCACCTGTCGAGACGGGCGGCGCGCCATGGCAGTTGGAGGGATGTCCGCTGAAACTGACTGCAATGGCTACGACAGCTTCCCATCTTCATACCCTGGTGCACAACGGTGCGGAAGATCCCCCTGGCCTTTTGTATGCAAGTGCCGAAACTAGCGGAAGTGATTTCCGATCACCGGAGAAAATCCACCCCGAGGCGGCGATCAGTGATAGTCCTGCGCTGGCCAGTATCGGAGACACGTTATTGGCGGTTTGGCATGCCAAAGTCGATGGGCCTCGACAAATCTACTACCGCTTTTCGTTGAATGGCGGTGAAAGTTTTCTGCCGGTTCAGCAGTTGGACACCGGGAGGGCCAGTGTTGGATACCCTGCTGCGGCGACCACGCCAGATGGTCGGTTTGTCATTGCTTGGCAGGCTGATGAGGTGATCCAGGTTAAACAGCTTGAAGCCCCCTCTGCTGAGGTGGCCGCGCGGTAATGACAAAGCGACTTCCGGTTTTGCTCCTCGCTTCGGTTTTGACCCACTGGGCGCTGGCGGGTGAAGGCCACGACCCCGCTGTATTGTTGCCAATGGATCGCGGCATCTTGAAAGATGAGCTGTCAGCGAGCGAAGGTCAGGTAGTGCTGGTGAATCTCTGGGCTACCTGGTGCACCCCCTGTTTGCGAGAGATCCCGGACCTGCTGACGCTGGAGCGGGAATTCCCTGACCATGAATTTCGCTTGCTCGCAATTAGCATGGACGATTCCTACAGCAAGGACTGGGTATCGGAGTTCAAGGCTCAGCATTTTCCGGCGCTGAGATCTTTTATTAATGCCGAACTGGATATGGATACGCTGGTCAGTGCGATTGACCCGGTCTGGAATGAGACGCTCCCCACCAGCTATATCATCAATCGCAATGGCGCGGTCATACAAAAGATCCAGGGTAAGAAGCCCGTCACCTTTTTTAGAGAGCAGCTAGTGGCTGCGGGCCTTTAGCTCAGCAACTTCTTCCACAGAGTGGATTACGCCTCGAGATATCGCGCGTGAAAGCGCAGGTGGTCCTCTATAAAAGATGCAACGAAATAGTAGCTGTGATCGTACCCTTCTTGCATCCGTACCTGAATTGGGTAGTTTGCGGCGCGACTGGCTTCCTCAATCAAATGTGTCTTCAGTTGTTCTTCCAGAAAGTTATCTGCGAGCCCCTGATCTATCAGAATGGGCTTGTGCTCAGTCGCTCTGCTCAGCAGCCTGCAGGTGTCATAGCTGTCCCAGGTGGACTCATCTGAACCAAGATAGTTGGAAAACGCTTTTTGGCCCCAAGGGCACTGAGTGGGTGCCACGATCGGCGAAAAGGCTGAAAAAGAAGTAAAACCGCTGGGATTTTTGAGGCCGATAGTAAGTGCGCCATGACCGCCCATGGAATGGCCCGTAATGGCAGCACGTGATGTGTCTACCTGCGGGCAGATCTGCGCCACTACCTGTGGCAATTCCGTGACGACGTAGTCATACATTTGGTAGTGGGTTGCCCAGGGTGCCTCTGTGGCATTGAGGTAAAAGCCTGCGCCTAAACCCATGTCGTAGCTGCCATCCGGATCATCAGCGACACCTTCCCCACGGGGGCTGGTGTCCGGCGCTACCACTGCTACGCCATATTCCGCCGCATACCGTTGCGCCCCCGCCTTGGTGACAAAGTTCTCGTCGGTGCAGGTGAGCCCGGACAGGTAGTAAACAACGGGCACCTGTTGGTCGTTGGCCTGGGGCGGTAGGTAAACCGCAAAGACCATGTCGCAATTGAGCGACTCGGATCGGTGTTGAAAGCGATGCTGTTCGCCGCCAAAGCAGCGAACAGTGCTTAAGCAGTTTGATGCCATTAGAAGGTCACCACCGAGCGGATGCTCTTGCCCTCATGCATTAGATCGAAAGCCGTATTGATTTCATCGAGCGGCATGGTGTGCGTGATCATTTCATCGATATGGATTTTTCCTTCCATGTACCAGTCAACAATCTTGGGCACATCCGTACGACCCCGCGCGCCGCCGAAAGCGGTGCCGCGCCACGACCGACCCGTGACCAGTTGGAAGGGGCGAGTGGAAATCTCCTGACCCGCGCCCGCGACGCCAATGATGCAACTTTGCCCCCAACCTTTGTGGCAACATTCCAGCGCCTGGCGCATAACGTTGACGTTGCCGATGCACTCAAAGCTATAGTCCACGCCGCCGCCTGTCATCTGGATCAGATGATCCACCACATTGTCGACTTCGCTGGGGTTAACGAAGTCTGTCATCCCGAACTGGGTCGCCAACGCCTTCTTATCCGCGTTCAGATCGACACCAATGATGCGTCGAGCGCCCACCAGTTTGGCGCCCTGAATGACATTGAGTCCGATGCCCCCAAGGCCAAATACCGCGACGGTGGCGCCGGGCTCAACTTTCATCGTGAACGCGACCGCGCCAATCCCGGTTGTGACGCCGCAGCCGATGTAACAGATTTTGTCGAACGGCGCGTCCTCTCGCACTTTCGCCACAGCAATTTCAGGGAGCACCGTATAGTTTGAGAAGGTAGAGCAGCCCATGTAATGCAACAGTGGCTCGCCATCCAATGAGAAGCGGCTGGTGCGGTCGGGCATGAGGCCCTGACCCTGAGTTTCACGGATGGCCTGACACAGATTCGTTTTCGGATGCAGACAAAAATCGCAGGTGCGACACTCTGGGGTATACAGCGGGATGACGTGATCGCCCACTTTGAGATCCTTGACACCCTCTCCGACCTCTACCACAACACCCGCGCCCTCATGCCCCAGTATCGCGGGAAAGGCGCCCTCGGGGTCGTCTCCGGATAGGGTAAAGGCATCGGTGTGACAGACCCCGGTCGCCTTGATTTCTACCATGACCTCGCCGGCAGCGGGGCCGCCGACCTCAACTTCTGCTATCTCCAGTGGTTTGCCAGCGGCGAATGCAACTGCGGCGCGACTTTTCATGGCGGAACTCCTTATCGTGAGAGGCGACTAGTATGCCTTACCCATCGCGTGGAGCCACCCCATTCGGCGGCGTACCTCGGGCGCCAGGATTTTTCTGAGTAACGCCGGTTTGTCATTCAAACCCCCGTCGTGCCGAGGCTGCGCTCCGCAATTGCAACGGGGAACCTCAGTCCTGCCGAAATAGCCACGGGCCGATGGGACAATGGGCGCTATAGTCACGGAATTACCAGTGGGACAAAATCTGGATGAATGCAGGCAACGTCAATCCAGGGGAGCAGGCACTCCGTGCACTGTTCCTCATTTAAATTGCAGCCCTCGGGCTCTTGGTGAGGTAACACCGTGGATGTAGCTATTGCGCCTCTCTGGGCGCCAACACCAGAACGGATCGCAGCCGCCCAGTTAACCCGA
>Ga0181566_10001522_pt1 | contig 19192 bp, 12 predicted proteins | sample 101ome_15_FD_133762 | JGI IMG/M metagenome (GOLD analysis project Ga0181566, IMG submission 133762) | Coastal salt marsh microbial communities from the Groves Creek Marsh, Skidaway Island, Georgia - 101402AT metaG (megahit assembly) | ecosystem: Environmental > Aquatic > Marine > Intertidal...
CAATGTCGACGATGACGATGACAACGATTCATGGTCAGATGCTGATGAATCCGCATGTGGAAGCGACCCACTAGATAGTGCTAGCATGCCAAGTGACTTTGACGGCGACATGATTTGTGACGTGGTCGACTCTGATGATGACAACGATGGAACCGATGATGCAAGTGATGCATTCCCATTCGACAACACAGAGGACACAGACACTGACGGAGATGGTACTGGTGACAATACCGATACAGATGATGACGGTGATGGAATCTCTGACCTAGAAGATGCATTCCCATACGACAGCACTGAAGATACTGACACAGATGGTGACGGAACTGGTGACAACACCGACGATGACATCGATAATGATGGAACTCTGAATGCAGACGATGCGTTCCCATTGGATAACTCCGAATGGGACGACACCGATAGTGACGGAACCGGCAACAATGCTGACACCGACGACGACGGTGATGGAGTAGTAGACTTGGTCGATCAATTCCCATTGGACGCTAGCGAATCGCTAGACAGTGACGGCGACGGTGTTGGTGACAACACTGACGACGATGACGACGGCGATGGTGTCGACGATGCTTCTGATGCGTTCCCACTAGATCCATTCGAGACAATAGACTCTGATGGCGATGGACAAGGTGACAATTCAGACGCTGACGACGACGGTGATGGAGTCAACGACGGAATCGATGAATTCCCAATGGACTCTACAGAATGGGTAGACAGTGACGGCGATGGAATCGGAGACAACACAGACGACGATGATGACGCAGACGGAGTTGTAGATAGTGAGGACGCATTCCCACTGAACCCTCAGGAATCATCCGACTACGACGGTGATGGCGTTGGTGACAATGCTGACACAGACGATGACGCTGACAGCACGCCAGACGTTGACGATGACTTCCCATTCGATATCAGCGAGTGGAAGGACACTGACGGTGACGGCACTGGTGACAATGCAGACACTGACGACGACGACGACGGATTCTCAGATGCTGACGAAGATGCTTGTGGTACAGACACCAAGCTGGCCTCGAGTATGCCTACCGATGCTGACAGTGACGGAATCTGTGACGCACTAGACACTGACTTCGATCCATCACAATCTGATGGCAATGAAACCAAGACTGGATTCGACAACTTCCGTGATAACCTACCTGGATTCACAGCGGTCATCTCCAGCCTTGCTCTCCTAGGAGCAGCAATTGGTGTCGGTCTGTCAGGCCGCAGAAAGAACGACTGAACACAGTTCAGTCGACGCAAAACCCGGGCCGGGGATTCCGGTCCTCGGCTCGGGACCTTTAATTTCATAAAGCGTAAGCAATGTTAGTGATGGATTACACACAATCATCATAAGACGAAGCAACCGGCTCCAATTCGTAGGTGACATAATGCCCGGAACAACCCGTGTCGAGATTCGAACTCTTAAGGTAGGACGATACGTAGCTTTAGATGAAAGTGCATACAAAATTCTCAGTATCTCTAAGTCCAAACCTGGAAAGCACGGTAGTGCTAAGGCAAGGCTCGAGTTAGAGGATTTATTCACTAAGCAGAAGAGATCTCACGTAGGTACAGTTACCGATAACATCCAAGTCCCACTACTAGAGAAAGGCTCAGCCATCATCACTCACGTACAAGGTAACGAGGTCCATGCAATGGACAACAAGACATACTCTAACCTAATTTTGCCTACAGAAGACGGGCTAAATTTGGAACCAGGTGGCGAGATTCAGTGGGTAGAAGCAATGGGTCGCTACAAAATCACCCGAGACCACTGATATGAGCGACTCCGGTGTAATTCCCCTACATGCTTGGTTAATCTTGGGTGTAGCGTTATTCGCCGTCTCAAGTGCTGGCGCTGTCTTTGAGATAATCGAGGGCATTTCTGGACTAACTAAAGCAGCTTGGAGGCTGCAAGCAACCTCGTTAGTATTACTCCCTGGGTTCTTGATTCAATATCACAATGCAGACCCTTCTCTGAAATTTCAATGGCGGGACTCTTTCAGCTTACTGGCTTTCTCTGGAATTTGCCTTGGTTTACATTTTGGTACCTGGTTAATGTCTTTGGATAGAACAACCCTTACGCATTCTCTGTTATTCGTAACGGCTCACCCATTGGTAATTATCGTGGGACTATGGGTGCTACGCAAACCTGCAACTAAGTTACAATCAATTGGAGCATTAGTTGGTTTCATCGGCGCTGCTGTTGTTGTTAGCGGTGGCTCTAGTGAAAGTGGCGTAAGCCTCTATGGGGATTTTCTCGCTTTCATGGGTGCTGTGACTATTGTTGGTTACCTTGCTATTGGTCGAATGGTTAGAGGATGGATGCCCTTGTTCCTATACGCTTTTCCAGTTACATTAATTTCTGCTATAGTCCTAACATTATGGGCTATTATAACTGAAGATTTAACATTTAATTTCGATGAGATTTCTGGTGCTTTTGGTTGGATTAGCGTGACATGGATATTCTATGTTGGATATTTGGCGTTAGGGCCTGGGCTATTCGGGCATACAGGCATAAACGCAGTACTACGTTGGATTCCCCCATTGACTATTTCCATGATTTTGATTTTGGAGCCTGTTATTGGTTCAATTATTGGATGGATTGTTGGTGTAGATTCTATCCCACAGAGGTGGACAATAATTGGAGGCTTACTGATGATATCTGGATTAGCATTAGTTACATTTGGGTCTGATTCTCAGGAAGACTCACAACCCTCCGATTGATGTAGTGCTTGCGTGTGGCAGGTTTGTGTCCAAGCCTTGCATCCTCTTGACCAATGATGATGGGATTGAAGCAATTGGTCTACATGCCTTGGTTCGGGCTTTACACGAAAGAGACTTTCCAATCGTTGTAATCGCTCCTGCGACGGAACAATCTGCAACAAGCATGAAACTGTCATTAGGTTCGAATTTAAAATTCGAGGAAAGAAAAGATATTGCGGATAGAATCTCTAAACCTGATGGTGCTCCTTTGCGAATGTTTTCGTTGGATGGATCACCTTGTGATTGTGTTATTGTGGCAATTGATGGAGGGATAGATCATTGGGTACCAGATATGAAACCCGCATTGTGCGTGTCCGGAATTAATCAGGGCCCCAATCTTTCGGTTGATGTCATGCATTCCGGCACAGTTTCTGCTGCACGAGAAGCAGGTCTCTACGGTCTTCCATCGATTGCAACAAGCCTGTGTACATATGAACATTCGAACTTTGAAGATACTGCTGAAGCAACAGCACAAGTTGTTGAGGCAACCTTGGCTGTTTTACCGCCTGTAGCTGAAAACATGCTGAGACCCCATCGCTCAGCACGACCAGTCTCAGGAGATGGAGTCGATGAAAGTATTCTGGCTGAATTTAAACATGGTAATTTGATGCTGAACATCAACGCACCTAAGTCTTGGACAAATGGATTCCAAACGGTTTCACTAGGGGCTCGTTGGTATCACAATGCAATTGGGCTATCAAATACTGAAGAAAATGGAGTGGCTTATGGATTTAAAGCAGCACAAATTCATGATGAAGACATCCCTAATACCGATTGTACCGCAGTAAACAATGGTTCGGTAGCGATTACTCCGTTATCATGCTGGCCAGTTAATCACCCACTAGGTATGTCTCAAGATTTACTGGAGAAAGCCACTAAATCAGGAGATAACGGACTACCATTTTGGTTAGATAATTGATTACTATCGGTCCAAAGAATGTTGAATTATGGTAATGCAAGCATGACCTTGTAACCACTGTTTACCCAAACTCACTCTTGTGTAAGGCTCCATCATTTCGTTTTCTATATCTGTAAATGGTAGATGATCTGAGAGGATAAAACCAAGATTTTGTTCACTCGATATGCATTCTATAGTTTCTCCATCTGCGTCGAGAACATGAATAGAAACGTCTTGTTTTTGCCATTCTGACAAAGTCTCATTTAATCCTCCACCCATATCAAAAATCCCTTGGGTAACCTCATCCAACACTCCGATAGCCGGTACTGGTCTTTTCAGTATGGCTTTGATTTGTCCAGCGATTGAACGCTCATCAGGCCTAACTCCTGACAATGTCTCACCATTAAACCAGATTCTTCTATCTGGACCTGGTCCTCCACATAGGTGCAATGTGATGTCAGTATCATGGCGTATCCCATGGGAGACAAAAAGAGCAGCATTCACTGCTCGGATTAATACATCCATTCTACCTGAGACGCCAGCCAAATCATTCAGATTTAACTTGCCAGAACTAGGGGCAATATGTCCAATGATGGCAAAATGCCTTCGCAAAAAATCACCCCATTTCTAGGTCTAAGTCGTCGACATCCATCATCGATTGCATTTGCCTTCTCATACGCCTGTCGCCCTTCATTCCACGCATCATTTTCCGGCTTCGATTCCATTGATTGAGGAGTTCTTTGACATCTTTTTCAGTGGTGCCAGAACCTCGAGCAATTCTTCTTATTCTCTGGGATTTTAACACTAGTGGCTCATCTTTTTCATGCTGAGTCATGGAATCCATGATGATTCTATATTTTGCTAGATTAGCCTGCATTTGTTTCTTTTGTCCAGCTGACATGGAACCCATTCCAAACATGCCATCAGGGAGGTGTGAAAGTATTCGGTCTACTGTGCCGATTTTACTCATCATCTCCATTTGAGTATACATGTCTGTGAGTGTAAATCGTCCGGACATCAAGCGCTGAGTAAGGCGGATAGCTTCTTCTTGATCTAAATCTTCAGGGGCTAGGTCAATCAGACCCTTGATATCACCCATTCCAAGTAATCGGGAAATGAACCGGTCTGATTCGAATTTTTCAAGATCCTCTACTCTTTCACCTTCACCAACGAATACTATCGGTGCACCTGTGACGGAGACTGCGCTTAGAGCACCACCACCTCTGGCAGTACCGTCTAGTTTGGTTACTATTGTGCCGGTTACACCAACTAAATCATGGAAGGTTTGCGCTACCGGGCCAGCTGCTTGACCAACCTGTGCGTCGATCACTAGGAATCTTTCTGTAGCATTGGCAATCTCTGCGATTCTTACTAACTCATCTCTTAATTCATCATCAAGGCTGTCTCTTCCGGCTGTGTCAATGATTAGGACATCAGCAGTCCCAACAGCCTTGATTCCGTTTCTAACGATAGTCGCAGCGTCTTTTTCGTCTGGCTCTCCATATACCTCAACCGAGGAATCTTCCAACAGTTGTTGTAACTGGGCATATGCACCCGGTCGGTGGACGTCTGCCTCGATTACCGCGACCTTGACTCCATGCTTTCTTCTCCACCACTCAGCCACTTTTGCGGTCGTTGTGGTTTTTCCTTGACCATATAGACCGACCATCAACACAGTTTCATTGTGGGGTTTGATTTCACGGGCTGGACCAAGTAACCTGACTAACTCGGTGTAAATTAGATTCATTGCATGTGTATCGAGTTTAACACCAGGGCGAGGTTCCTCTTCCATTAGTCGACGTTCAATACGTTCAGTCAATTCCTTGGCTTGTCTGACATTGAAATCTGCTTCCAATAATGCTCGACGTAGTGTGCGTGTCAGTTCACGCACCGTTTCCTCGTCTACCTCTCTCTTTCCACTCAGTAAGCCCACGGAGCCGAGGATTCTTCGCTTCAGACCCTCTAGCGCCATCCCCCTTGGGTCCGAAGCGTGTGGTTTGAACGTTATCCGGAATAAACGAGCGCAATATATACTGTGAGTTCTATGAAACTATGATATTTTCGGATTATCTCCATGTTATTCAAGGGTGGAACTGATAGCATAAGGGACGTCGGACAGTCATGGCTGAGCCCCCAATAGAGATGTGGGAGATGCAGCTTGCATTTGCCATAGGATTGTTGGGAATCTATGCTGGTTGGCGGGGTACTATAGCAAAGATGACTGGTTTTTACGATTTATCAGGTGCTTTCAAGACACTATTGTTTGGCTTGGTAGCTGGTGTTTTAATTGCTTTTTTTATCGATTCCCTAATATTAGATCCAATTCGTTTAGCATCTGTAAATATCGTTGAAGTTTCGGTAATTGCATTGGTAATTGGTATGGCCGAATCTGCATTTGTGCTCTTTTTACTTGGACGACCTAGGACAGTTGGATTACGTGCTAGTGCACCGTATGGCTGGACCTTGGGTCTTGGTTTTGGGGCGATGCGTTCGGCTCACCTCAATGTGAGATTATTCGACCCAATTGTCTGGGATGGCACAACCGGATTCGAACCTGTAAACATTGGTTTGGCATTTATACTAACTTTGACAATGTGTATTGGTCATGCTTCTGTAGCAAGTTGGCAAGGAGCCAAAATCATTCAACACGAAAGGGGTCGAACTTTCTTCACTAGTTCAATAGCTAGAGCCGTTTTGATAGTATCAACAGTATTGACGATATTCGAACCATTGGTGATTTTCTTGGTATTGCCAATGGTGGCTTGGTCTTGGATTCCTGCTCATTCTAAGTGGCTTCCATCTGGTATGACTCCAGCGGCAGCTCAGGCGTACCGAAGGACCATCAGAAGTTCCGGCAGACACGAACGTGCAGCAGCAGAACGAATCCGAGGAGAGACGATTGTAGAGGAAAACTGAGTTTTCCGAAACTAACGCTGCAGTGCCATGATGATAGGTTAAAGGTTAATCAATAAGTCAAAATTATAGGAGCCCCGTCAAGGGAGGACATTAGAATGCGTGTAATTATCGCTGGAGCCGGTGAAGTCGGTAGGGGTGTGGCTGCCGCTCTGAGGGAAGAAAGAAGGCAGGTTGCGTTGATTGACCCTGACCCTGAAGCAATCAATGAATCACAGTCTTTGGATTGTTTATTGGTTACCGGTAACGCTCTTTCACGTGACTCATTATTGAGAGCTGGGATTAATGATGCAGAAATTATGGTACTTTGTACAAATAATGACGAAGTCAACCTACTAGGTTGCGCTTTTGCCAAGCGAGTTTACAGCGAACAAGTGGGAGACAGGGCCACGAGAGGCTTGACTACGATTGCCAAGATCCGTGACCCAACCTTACTAGACAAAAATAGAGGGGCAGGCCCGCTTGAAAGGTGGTCTAGAGCAGATCATATCGTCTGTGCTTCTGACGATATTGTCAAACAATTAGCAGCGGGGCTTCTTGCGCCTTCGGTCGAAGAAATTCTCCCACTAGGTGATAATGCATGGATCGCAGTTGCAGAGGTGATGCCAAATTCAGCATTAATTGGAAAGACTGCTGGAGAGGTTTCCGACTGGATAGTCAATATCCCATCCGTGTATGCAATACGTTCTGCTGATGGAAAAGGGGCCCTCGTTAATGGAAGCGAAGTGATACAAGAAGGAGACTTGTTGTGTTTCGTAGCACGTTCAACGGAGGAATTCATGACCATAACAACCGGAGCAGGCCTACAAGATCCTGAATGGCCTGAAGATCCTAATATCGCCATTTTTGGTGCTACGCAATTTGGAACATCTCTAGCTTCTCATTATCTTGAAGAAGGTGCAGAGGTTGTTGTTGTCGATCCTGATTTAGATGCTGCAAACGAACTTGTTGGATCAAGGATAGGAAATAGTAAGCGTCTAGATGTAATCCACGGAGACCCACAGGATGGAGATTTGCTCAGGGAACTAGGAATTTCTTCACATGATGCAGCAATTGCAGCATTGGCAGATGACAATCTAAACATTGCAATAGCCATGCGAGCAAAAGACAAGGGAGTACCAAGAACAGGACTTATTCTGAAAGATAGGGCTTTGGTAGAAGCGGTCCAAAGAATTGGATTGACTAGACCTGTAAGCCGAAGGCACGTTACTGTGATTTCAATTATGAAATCGATTCATATGAATGTGCCAGGTACCTATCAAGTGATACCTTCGTTACCAGGTATAATTTCAATTTCTGCATCACTTAGCGCAAAAGCTGAGATTGTAGGCAGAAGTATTTCTGATGCTGAGTCAAAACTTGGTTGTAGAATTGTAATGGTTGAACACGAGGATGAAGACGGGATTATTCACATCCTAAACCCGTCCGATGTCGATACTCTGCAAGTCGGGGATAAGGTTCTGTTATTCCTTCGTCTCGATGATCTGAAAAGATTGGAAAAAGCTCTGGGGAGTTGAGCGATGCGCTGGGATGTCATCGGCCTTGTGATAGGCTGGACTCTACGAATTTTTGCGCTACCATTGGCGATTGTGGGTGCATATTCGTTTTACTCTGATGGATGGGAATATGCATTGCAAACCTATGCGATTGCACTCTTAATCGCTTTTGTCGCTAGCCAATGGTTGTTTTCTAAAGCCTCAAGTTATGATGTTGGCAGTCGTGTAAGAGACAGAGAGGCATTCGCTGCTGTAGCGATGGGATGGCCTCCGGTTGTTCTACTTGGAGCAATTCCTTTCTGGTTAGGCGGCATGTTTTACGGTCCGCTTGAATTCATGGAAGGAGATGCGACATTTATGCAAATGATGAGCGGAGCATTGCATGCTTGGTTTGAATCAATGTCCGGATTTACCACTACTGGGGCCTCAGTCATCGATCCTTCAACTAGCCCAATATGCTCTGGAGAATTTGACGGAGATTGTGTCGGAAGTCAGACCAAAAGTTTGCTACTCTGGCGTTCTTTATCCCAATGGATTGGTGGAATGGGAGTAATTATGCTTGGTTTACTCATTTTTTCTAAGGCCCTTGGTGGCGGAATGGCGCTGGCTAGAGCTGAATTAACCGGCCCTACAGTATCTAATCTCAGTACTACACTAGAAGGAACTGCTCGAAAGCTATGGGCGATTTACATTATTCTTACAATTTTAGAGGGTTTGATATTATACCAATTTACAGAAATGGGCTCTTTTGATGCATTGAATTACGCATTGACGACCATGCCTTCAGGAGGATTTGCTACCAGTGACATGGGGATAATGGTGTTCGATGATACATTAATTGAATCGATAATTATGGTATTTATGCTGTTAACTTGTATAAATTTCAGCCTACTTTTCTTCGCTATTTCCGGACGATGGGGAGAGGTATGGAAGGATGAAGAACTACGAACATTTTTGCTTATCATTTTCCTTGCTTGGCTCGCTATGGCCTTCAATTTGAGCAGAGCTACCGATTATTCACTTGCCGAATCTATTCGGCATTCACTATTCCAGTCAATCTCGATTTCCAGTACTGGTTATTCCAGTGCTAATTTCTCGGAATGGCCGGTATTCAGTCAATTCGTGCTTCTTTTGTTGATGATAATTGGTGCCAGTGCAGGTTCTACAGGAGGTGGATTAAAAGTTCTGAGAATTCGTATAGCCTTCGAATTAGCTAAGCGTGAAGTTATTCGAATAATTCAACCAAAGAAGGTGATTGCTATCCGCTTCAACGAAAATGTGGTTGATGAAGGTAGAATTTGGATTATACTAGGAATGGTAAGTTCTTGGATGGTTTTAGTAACAGCCTCAATGTTGATAATTTCTTTCCTAGAGCCGAATTTAACCCTAACAGATGTATCTTCAGTATCAATCTCATTGCTAGGTAACACCGGACCAGGACTGGGTTCTTTTGGCCCGGCTGACGCGGCTTCCACCTGGGCCGACCTTAACCCTCTGTCCATGTTTACTTCTACTATCCTGATGTGGCTGGGTCGCCTTGAACTTCTTACTGTTCTAGTTCTACTTCACCCACGGACATGGGCTGGTTCTAACTGAGACTGGAAGTGCTTTGAAATGATTACAATACAGGATGTTGAAGATGCTCAAGAAAAGTGGGGCCAAGGTATTGTAGAGATATCTTCAGCATATTCCGAAAATGGAGAATATGTCAAAAGAGCAGAGTTGCATATCAATACGCTTTATGATTACAAAGAGGGGGATGTCTTGTTCAAGCCTACTTTTGCAAGTGATGTACAGTTTCGTTCCACATTCGATTCAGCATTATCTTACTTCGTAGGTGGAAATGGTGTCTGTCCAGAAGATCATGGTTTTGCTATCAAAGGATGGGCCAAAGTAAGATTTCAGAATGATAATGTCATTATCCACGGTCCAATTGCACTGGCTATGGGTAATTACTTCTTTACTAATCCTGAAGGTGAAGAGGTGAAGGTCGAATATTCATTCGGATATACAAAAGACACTGAAGGTAATTTACGAATTTGTCTTCATCATTCCTCTGTACCTAGTTCATAATTAATCAAGGGCTACCCTATGATTCAGAAAGAATCTAACGAAAATTGAGTGGATTCATCCTCTCCTTCTTTTGTGGATTCAGAATTAGTCTCTTCGATTTGCTGGATTGGTTGAGGGAAATCTTGCCAATCATCACTAGGCAGGGATTCATCGAATGCGGCAAGAATCTTCTTTGCCTCCCTTCTTGATTTAGGAATCCCGTGCAAAGATAGGTGGTCTTCGCCACTCAACCCCAAATTCATAGCCAAAGAAAAGTCCTCTGGTTTCCCACCAAGCGATTCATCGTGAACTGCTAATAGATTCGGCCAGAGGTCTTCTCTAACAGCCGCTTTACTCGCTCCTGACTGTTCTGCTAGAGATGCTACAACACCAGAGGTTCTCCATGCCTCTCCCCCTCTTCTTAGGAAGTTAGGATAAGTTAGGAAAGGGTCAGATGCGGAATCTTCTCTTTTTGCAGATACTGCTGCTTGCGATGAAAGAGAAGAGCCCCAATACCACGAACGGTATGCTCTATTGGTAAACTTGGTCGCCAAGGCACGATCAGCAAGCACCATCGCTTTGGAAATTTTAGATAATTCTCTAGTATCGAAAACCGATTGGTTATTCCATACAAACCATGCTAACATCTCATCAGGGTCTTTATCTGAATTCATTAGCAATTGATTGGCAATTCGTCCGTTTTTTGCTGAATATACTTCTCGAAGCGCTCTGAACACATCGATTTGTGAGTCTCTCTCTGCGACCTCAGCCAATGCTCTAACATCCTCTAGAGCGATGTGTTCTCCACCAATTGCAGCCGCAGCTTGCAAATCTCGAACTAATGCTCGTAAATCTCCCGGATTGTTTTCGATAAGTGCCTCTACTGCTTCAGGATCCATAGATAGTTGCTCACCATCCAAGACCCTATGTGCAATCCTTCTCATATGCAGTTTGCCAACTCGTTTGAATTGGATATTTTCTGCCAAGCGTATCACTCGGTCTCTATTACGACGCCATTGCCTTCCAGAACCCCACAATCGCATTGCATCGTTGCAAGTCAATATCACAGGTTGTTCGGTAATTTTGAGTAAATTCAGGAGCTCAGCCTTACCACCTGAATCTCCTTTGATAGTGGCTTTTTCTTCCTCCTCGGGCGATAGGATTTTGTCGATTTTATCTTCGGTGACTTGAGCGAAGCCGCCGGATAAGTGGTCGACTTCGTCGAGTAAAACTACTGTTTTCTCACCAACATCCCCTCCTGCAGAAAATGCAGATAGTGAGATGTGCTGACTGCCTCGTGTTGCCGCTCTTCGAATTGCGGCAGCGTTCCTTTCCTCTGAGGCATTCAATTCTATAATCGACCAGCCTCGCTCTTTTGCGACCGCCTTGGCAAGAGTGGTCTTACCAACTCCTGGTGGGCCAACTAGGAGTAATCCACGTTTATCTGGAATCTTTCCTGTTGACCATCTGTCCAACCATTGAGCGATCATACGAAGTTGGGAATCATTACCCTCCATCTGAGACATACTGGTTGGACGATATTTCTCCGTCCAGTCCTCGATGCCCCCGGCTTCGTTCACACACCTATCCTATCTTGGAGCCTCTTGAAGATTGGTGGCTCTATTCTAGTGGAACGGGCATTCATTTAGAACAATTCTTGCATCGTTCCATTGGTCATGTGAGTTAGAATTTCGTCGACAAAGGCTCGTACCTGTAATTGGTCATCTCTACGCCTAATCGTCACACTACCGTCTTCTAGGGATGTATGGTCGACGGTCAATGCCCAAGGTATTCCAATCTCATCTGCGCGGGCGTATCTGCGACCAATCGATTTGCTTGAGTCCATCTCGGCCCTAGAATAAGGGAGTGCATTAACCGCTGAAGTAATCTCTCTTGCTAGTTCAGGCATGCCGTCTTTGTCGAATAATGGTAATACAACACAGTCAACGCTGGAAATTCCTTCAGCGAGTCTAAGGAATGTGTAAGCCTCACCCTCCTTCTCTGCTTCTTCATAAGCATGATCCAGTACGTGCCATATAATTCTGTCAATACCAAATGCGGGTTCGATTACATGAGGTGTGTACCATTCCCCACTGACATTTACCGTCTCTATCCTTCTTTCTACCATGCCTTCCTCAATCGTAACTGAACTTCCATTTTCCAGTGTTAGTTCAAAAGGTAATGAATCCGGTAAATTGGTCAGAGACTCTAGAGCAGCAACTACAGCACCCGCATCTGCTCTGAAGGTTGGTCCGATTACTGCCCCATTGGGTGCTAACCTGTCTATAGTCTGCGAACGAGGCTCAGCGAATTGTCTCCAAGCCCTAAGAGACTTTGATTTAGAATGAGACTCGTGACTTTCCAGGTCGTGGCAAGTTCGGTTAGCGATTCCAACACACTCTATCCAACCATGCTCTCCGTGAATTTCACAATCCCAGCAATCTTCTGCGTAGTGTGCCATTTCGGTGCTAGCATGTTGACGGAATCGCATCTTACCTGGGTTAATTCCTACTTCTAGCAAGAAATCCCAAGTTCTAGCCAAAAACCAAGCAACGGTTGGATGGCGTATGATTCCAGCATCTAGGGCTGCCCCGAAGCTCATCCTAACCTCTCCTGAATGAGGGCCATCAGGATCAGGAACTAGGCTAATTATCTCCGTTCTACGATTTAAGTCGGCGATTGGGGGGTTTTCAGGATCGATGAAATATTCTAGCTCTGCCATGTTGAATTCCCTCAGTCGAATCATTCCTTGTCTAGGGCTAATTTCATTCCTGTATCCCTTACCTGTTTGAATTGCACCGAAAGGTAATTTTTGTCGGAAATGGCGATATAATGCTGGGTATAGCATGAACATACCTTGGGCGGTTTCAGGCCTCATGTAGGCAGTCCTTCCAGTGCTCATTGCCCCAATAGTCGTTGAGAACATCAAATTCATCGGTTGAGCAGGAGTCCATACTGATTCGGAACAGGATGGACATTCGATTCCAGTGGATAGTAACTTATCGATTTCATCGGAGTTCAATGAATCTGCATTAGGGTGTAGGTGCTCAACTAGATGGTCAGCGCGAAATATTGAGCCACAGGCCTTGCATTCAGTCATCAAATCGTTGAATTCTCCAACATGGCCGCTTGCTACGAGTACGGATTCGGGAGTAATTGTTGGAGAGTCGATTTCTACAATATCTCCATGGCTTAACCAATGATTAACCCATTTCTGAGTTAGACGCCTTCTAATCGCTGCACCGACGGGTCCGTAGTCGATTAATCCGGATACACCCCCGTAGATATCAAAAGCAGGGAGCACAACTCCTCGACGCTTTAGCATCGATGACAACCTCTCTAATCTACGCTCGTCAGACATAGCCAACGGTAAGGGGAGTGTTACTTTGTCTTTCAAGCCATCCGCAAGTCGCTGACTTACAATGCAAAATTAATCATCTTCTGTGAATGCCCAATAAAGGCCAAAAAATGTAATATCGACCACATTAGCGTCGATTTAGTACAATGAACTGTTTGTTTATTCAAACGAAGTATTCATGTACGAAATTATTCCCCTGTACGGGCATAGTGTGAGGGGAACTAATGCCTAAAATAGAATTTGTACAAGATTCTTGGGAAACCGCGGAACTACTGGAGAGTCTTTCTCCGCCTGTACGCAATTGGTTCAAGGACAAATTTCCAGACTTTACCGACCCTCAAAAATTAGCAATTCCGAGAATCCTGAAAGGGGAACATTTACTCTTATGTTCACCTACGGGTTCTGGAAAAACCTTGACTGCATTCCTATCGATTATCGATGATTTAGTACGTCGCTCATTGGATGGAAGTTTGGATAAATCAGTTCAGTGCATTTACATTTCACCTATCAAAGCGCTAGCAAATGATATTCAGAAGAACCTGATAGGGCCATTGACCGAAATTCGGGAAAAATACCTGCCAGGTAGAGCCAAGGAGATCAAGGTTGGTCTACGAACTGGTGACACACCACAAAAAGAACGAGAAAGAATGCTAAGGTCTCCTCCTCATATTCTTATTACAACCCCTGAATCACTTGGTTTGGCTCTTGCATCGAAGCGCTTCAGGCCACTGTTGAACGACATGAAATGGATGGTGATAGATGAGATGCATTCTTTGGTTCCTACCAAGAGAGGGACACATCTTGCCTTGAGTCTGGCGTTAATGGACAGTGTAATCGAATCCGATGTCCAAAGAATAGGAATTTCCGCTACTATGGAACCCTTGGAGGCGGTTGCAGAATTTTTGGTTGCCTCAGATGCGAGGGAGAGTGATACAGAGCCACAGCATGTCGCAATCGCTAAGGTATCTGGCGCCAGGAAATTAGATCTAGACATAATTCTACCAACTCCTAGGTTTTCTTCCTTGCCAATAAAGGAGGTTCTCGAACACAATGTTGAGAGAATTAAGGAGATTGTTGAGGCTCACACAACCACACTTGTTTTCGTTAACACGAGACAAATGACAGAAACTACAGTTCAGAAATTGAAGATATTAGGCACGGCAGGGGTCGAGGGGCACCACGGCTCAATGGACAAAGCAATCCGATTAGATGTTGAACAACAGCTGAAGAACGGTCATCTCCGATGTGTTGTGTCTTCATCATCTCTTGAGATGGGTATTGACATTGGATCAGTTGATTGCGTCGTACAGGTTGGTAGTCCGGGCTCAATCGCCACAGCTTTGCAAAGAATTGGGCGTGCGGGTCACCAGGTAGGAGGGCTACCAAGAGCTAGGTTTCTACCAACTTCTCCACAGGATTTACTCGAACTTGTAGCGTTACAAAACGGAATCCTAAGAGGTTCTATGGATCTTCTGAAATTCCCTGAAAATTCACTAGATGTATTGGCTCAATTTATGATAGGCCTGACCATCATTCAAGAATGGGATATTGACGACGGATATGAGTTAGTAACCGCTGCTTGGCCTTACAGAGCACTTCCATACGACGACTACATCGAGGTACTGGATCTGCTAGAGGAAGAAAGGCGAGTATGGGTTGATTGGGAAGATAATCGATTCGGAAAGCGTGGTTATGCTCAGATGATATATTACACCAACATAGGTACAATTGCTCCAGACAATAATTACCTTGTTTTCACTTCCGATGGTACTCTAGTTGGTCAACTTTCCAGTGGTTTCGTAGCCAGTCTAAGAAATGGGGATGTTTTCCTTCTTGGAGGTTCAACCTACAGAGTATCCAGCGTACAAGGCACTCGTGTGAATGTGACTTCAGCAACTGGCTATAGACCAACAATTCCGTCTTGGGCAGGCGAGGCTAATTCTAGGTCCAATGAACTCAGTTACGAAGTCCTAGATGTACTTGAGAGGGCCTCGCACATGGTCCGAATGGGAAGAGATGTTCGACCTCTCCTGATGGATGTTTATGGTCTCAACAAACCAATCGCAAATGCACTTGCAAATTACCTCGATGAGCACTGTGCGACAACTTTCCAAGTTCCTAGTAGGGATCGGATCATAGTCGAACAAGTCGTTGCACCCCTTCCGACCTATATCGTAACCACATGCAGGGGTCGGGCTTTCAATCTCGCACTTGGCTATCTATTTGCGGGTATTGCGGTTCGAGATAATGTACTAGTCAATGAAATTTCATTTGACGAAAACGGATTCATGATTAAATTAAGTCATGAGGTTGAAATTTCTAAAATCCCTGAGTTATTCAGGGATGATTCTAGTAGAGAAGTACTTCAAAGGTACATGTTAGATTCACAATTATTTGCCAAGAGATTCCGAGAAGTTTCAAGCCGCAGTATGCTGAATCCGCGTAGAATTGGAGCCGATGAAGTTAGTCCTAAACAATTCCAAAACCGCGCTGAACAGATACTCAGAGCACATAGGCAAATGGAAGACTCCGTCGTCATTAGGGAAGCGATGAACGAGATAATGAATACTGATTTAGAGATGAAAGAACTAGCTGATTTCATCGCTAGAATGGACAGTGAAAATGTACGCATTGTTCATCGAAAGGTGAAGATGCCTTCTCCTCTTGGTATGACACTTTTCATGTCCTCATTCGAAGATCTGCTGAGCCTGCGAACTCGCGCCTATCTGATAAAAGATATCGATCCAGAAATTCTTCGAAGATTACTCGGTGCCAGATCCCTTGCTACAGATTTAGACCGGGAACGCCTGGCCAAATATTACCAAGACAAAGTCGCAGTTCCAGATTCTCCAGCCGGTTTGTTACGATTGATGGATATGGGTGGAGGTTTAGAAAAATCTCTTACCCATCCTTTGTACTCTGAAAAATTGAAGAATGTTGAGTTCGAACAATTACGAGCTTGGGTTTACGAATTGGCTGAAAGGGGCCTAATCACCAAGGTTCGTAATACTGGGCACGAACAAATTGACGACAAATGGTTCTCCGAAAGAATGGCAGGAGTTCATGGTACTCTAGGTTGTCTGGCCGTATCTGGTGCCGACGAAATGGAGGATCTAAGGTCCCTCTATACGGGAGGCTTAACCTTCGAAATGGGAGTTGATTTCAATGAAGGCCAGCCTGCTACATGGAAGGAGACGTATCTCTCTGACCCTATGGATTGTCTGAGGCTTAAATTACTGGATATGCTTGGTTCTGAGGGGCCTCGCACTTTAGATAAATTAGCAGAGAGATTACCATTCCCAAGAGGTCAGGTTGAATCGGTATTGCAAGAATTAGAGATGAGAAATCTGGTCTCCATCGGTTTCTTTACTCAAACGGATGATGGTGAGTATATCTTACGGGTCGATGAATATCGAATTACAGGCGGCCAGGTCGAAGTAGTAGATTATCGAACTCTCCAGACTTTGATTCTTCACAAATCATTCACGCAATATGAGGAACCCGCTGATGCGATTAGAAATCTAATTCTAGTGCAAAGAAGGGACGAAATGTTACATCGTGTAAAAGATTACAGATTCCGAGATTGGAAGGACATAAAGCACGATCCAGACGTCATTAATGGTCGATTACTGCATAATCGAGTAGGTTACACCATGCATGATCAACTACCATTGGTTCTAGGCCTCAGAGGCGACCCATGGCTTGGCCCGTTGGAAGAAGAATTGTTGGAGAAGATACCCAAAGATGGTATGACTCGAATGGAATTATTCGAAGGTTATCCAAAAGGCAAAGAAAATGCCCATATCCAAAGGTCATTGAAGAGCGCTCTATCAAATCTAGAACGCCAACTCATTATTGGTAAGAAATATATCGAATTACCTAATCGAAAGCGTTCGCTTGCCGTTTTCCATAGAATTCATGACAGGGTTAAACCGATGAAATTCGATGAGGCGGTTAAGACACTAATTGAGCGAATTGGTCCCGTTCGTTTGCATACCTTGAGATTCTTTGTCTCACGGCCTGTAGAGGAATTAGCTGAGACTCTGAGAGATTTAGAAAATGCAGGAAAAATAGCCCGAGTTGTAGCACTTCAACCCGATCCTACTGATTACTACTCAAGCCATGAAGATGCGGAAAAGCTCCTCTCACCGATGGCTGAAGACCGGAAAATGAGAATAGTTTCGCAATCTGATCCATTCTGCTCTAGATTTATCCAAGAAGTTCGGTTGATGCTGAAACAGGGGTGGTATCATCCAGTATTCAAGGGTGTAGATCCTGTTGGTAGAATCCTAATGTTTGTGGTTAATGATTACTTGGAAATTAAAGATATTAACATTCCACATTCCTACCTTGATGAGTTCAAAGAAACCTTTGATGAACTACTAGAAAACTATCGTGATAGGCTAATAGATGTATCAGTAATTCATGCCTTCAATGGTGTACCGGTACATGACTGTGATGAAAATGTCCAGCAAATTCTTTCAGATCTCGGTTTCGAATCTATGGGAGATGGCGAGAGGTACATCAGAGGTGGGGTTGTTGATCCGATGCCTCGAAAGAAGATTAACAGGATTCTATTCCACCACCATTCTCTCCATCAAAAAACTCGCCATGAAAACGAAACCATAGCCCTAGACCATCTCGACGAGTTAAGAGATGATTTCGCATTACGTGGTCGTTGTGAGATGTTCCGTGTCGATCTCAAGTCAATGGCCGCGGCTCACCAATTGCACCAAGGAACCAACCTTCGAGGTCATCTCGTTTGGGCAAAAATGCCACATTTCCAAAAGTTGTTGACAATCCGAAATGTACAGGCGCCAGAAGAAGACGAGGACATCTTGCAATTCTTCAGAGAACACCACGACCCGGCAATTTTCATGGAACGGCATGCGATGCGCCGTGGAGAGTTCAGGAAACTAATCTCCCCTCTAGTCCGAAGCGGACACCTTGTGCAGGATTATCGTGGTGGCTTCAAAGCCGTCGAGCCATTAGCCACCTCAGATTTGTGGGAAGTTAAGCGAGATTATTTACGAGATTTAGTGAAAGACTATCCAGTCATCACTCTCAAGCAGGTCGAACGCCTTGCAGGTTCCCCCTTCTCGGCGGAAGAAATCTCCGATGTTATGCGTGAATTCGAACAAGACGACACTCTCATCAAAGGATTCCTAGTAGACGACATGCACGATGTTTGCTGGGGTCGTCACGACCTGTTAGAAGGCTCTGATGTACTAAGCAAAACAAGGGATTTAGTTATACCACCATCAGATCCACTAATCCATTACTATGGTAGCCTGTTGAGAGAGAGATTTGGTTATGGCTCAGCATATCTTGTATTCCATAGAGAAGAACCCGTTGCAGCTTTCAAAGCAAACACCAGAGAGGGAGTGATTCACATCACTGATTTCGTTGGTGATTCTGACTTAGAAAAAGAAGCCCTGAGGGTAATGAAAGAATTTGCTTGGGAGCATGATATGCCTTTGAAAGGAAAGCTCTACGAGCGATTAAGAAGTCGTTGAAGAATTACCCTTCGCCCTCAGTGGCTTGGGCATTAATTGCATAATATTTCGGTGAAGTTCAGGAAGTAGATCGAAGAGGGCAATCGCCAATAGGAACATAGCGAATAGGCTAGCTACCTTCGCGGCATAGCTATGTGAAAAATCAAACATATCTAATCCTAGGAATTGCCAATTTTGGTAATTATCA
>Ga0181566_10001527_pt1 | contig 19167 bp, 16 predicted proteins | sample 101ome_15_FD_133762 | JGI IMG/M metagenome (GOLD analysis project Ga0181566, IMG submission 133762) | Coastal salt marsh microbial communities from the Groves Creek Marsh, Skidaway Island, Georgia - 101402AT metaG (megahit assembly) | ecosystem: Environmental > Aquatic > Marine > Intertidal...
AAGTGTCTAGTTTGAGGTGTAGAACTGTTTTAGTCCGCTAGGCACTGTCAGAATAAACCACCTTGCCTGACAGCATCGTGGAAATTAACTTCTGCGACATGCCCAATCCTTTATCAAAAACTCAGCGCGCTTAATCGCATTCTCAAGCTGTACCTCCCAAAAGCCAATTTTTTGAGGGGCAACATTCAATCTAGCAAGGGCAGCGTGGATACAGGTCATGATAGGCTAATGGTATAATCTTACGTTTGTGTCATGCAGGCTAACTTCAAAAATTTTGCACTTTTGAAAAGGTCCTTTAACCACGTTTCATCTGAACCCAGAAGCAAAGTTCGCCGTTCAAGAATTTTGTGACAAGACCAGTTTACCTGTTTGGTTGCGAGTAGAGGTATAGCGCAAAAATTGGATCGGTCCGATGCAACGCTCTGAACTCCGCGTAGTCGAGTTATTATTAAACTTACAATGTTTTTACACTTGTCCCCCAGGTGAAATATATTAGAATTTGTCCGGACAAATGAATTTTCAAATAGAGTTTTGCATGTCTGAGCTGTCTGATACCCAAGTCTCGCTGACGGGTAAATTACTGGAAATAATGCGTCGCGACCCTACGTCGAGCGACAAAGAAGCAGCTGCACTTCATCTATTAGATTGGTTGGGTTGTGCATTAGCAGGTGCAGACACTGTTTTGGGGCGGTCGATGGCGCTAGCTGGTTCAGCAACTGGACATCCCCTTGCTTCTGGTGGACGCGGTGTGGCTGAGCACGCGTTTGCCTTGGGGAGCTTCGGAAGCCTACTCGAAATGGATGATGTACATCGTACCGCTATCCTTCACCCGGGTCCAGTAATTTGGCCAGCCGTTGTGGCTACAGCTACGGCAGAAAATGCGTCTAGAGCGCTCGAAGCTGGATTGCGTGGCTACGAGGGGATGGTTAGGTTGGGAAAATCTGTTGGGCCATCGCACTACGCCCAATTTCACAATACTGCGACTTGTGGTGGTCTTGGGTCAGCGGTGGCGGCGGCTTGGATGCTTGGGCTTGATGAGGACCGCACTCTATGGGCAATGGCCCACGCTCTTTCTACCTCTGGTGGCTTATGGGAATGTCGTAATGAGCCTGGTGCCACGAAGCATTTGCACGTAGCAGAAGCTGCTCGTCGTGGTGTGCAGGCTGCATTGGCAGCTCAGGCTGGAATTGCTGGCCCGCTCAGTATTTTGGAGGGTGCGCAAGGCTTCTATGCTGGTCTAGCACCGGCTGCCAGCTCAGAAACTTTGCTGCAGTCTGAGCCTTGGGCACTGCTTTCTACTTCGTTCAAGCCGTGGCCGGCTTGTCGCCATACCCACGCAGCAATTGATGCCGCCCTGGCTTTAGCGGACAACGTGGTTGGTACGCCGACAAAGATCACGATTGAGACCTATGCCGATGCTATATTATTTTGTGACAAAGTTGAGCCAACAGACCCAGACGCAGCACGATTTAGTCTGCAGCATTCGGTCGCCTTAGCTTTGTTGGATGGTCCGCCAACGCTTGCTGGTTTCGAAGGTGCAGTACTTAATCTACCAAAATATGTGAAAATGCGTCAAATCTGCGAAGTTGTTGAAGACTCATCAATGACCGCAGCTTATCCAGCGCATTTTGGAGCGCGGGTCAGGGTGAAAACGAAGAGCAAAGAGAGCGTAGCACATATCTCTGATGCTTGGGGAGATACAGAAAACCCAATGCCTGCGAATGCGATTATGGCTAAATTCACAATGCTGGCAGAGGCCGCAAATGTTAACCCATTACCTCTGCAAGCTGCAGCTCTTGATATACAGCATAGCGCCTATGCACTACGGTTTTTGTTAGAATCGCTCCCAATGCATTCAACGAAGGAAGTATAATGTCCAACCAATCTTACTTTGATGCGATGAATTATGAAGCGATGATCGCTGAGTATGGTCATCCAGAAAATTTTATCGATGAAATAGCGAAGATGCCGCGTGACAAACTGCGGGCATTGCAGAATGAGCGTTTCATTAAAGTAGTAACTTTCGGTTGGAAGATCCCGTTTTACCAACGGCATTGGGGGGCTGCGGGCCTCAGGCCGAACGATATCCAGTCTATCGATGATATATACAAACTACCCCCATATTCAAAAGAAGATCTGATGGCTTCAGTAGAAGCATATCCACCCATTGGGGACTTTCATGGATTAAATACTTACAAGCCGGAGGAACGTCCATCTTTGGTGTTCCAGACTACTAGCGGTACTACTGGCCGTCCCCAGCCATTGCTGTTTGGGCCCAAAAGCCGTGAAATACAGAATCTGCTTTTGGCGCGCTTTTATGCTATGCAGGGAATCCTTAGCAGCGATGTTATTCACTCAGTTTATGGTCATGGAATGGTAAATGGTGGTCATTACGTGCGTGAAGCTGTATTGCATTGGACAGGAGCGCAACTACTAACTGCGGGCACGGGAGTAGAAACAAGTTCTGTGAAACAGGTCGGTCTTATGAAGGACTTTGGCGTCACTGCAATCATCGGTTTTGGTGATTATATCACATACTTGGCGGGTGTAGCCCGCAAAGAGGGGCTAGAGCCAGGCCACGACATTGATATCCGCATAATTTCTGGGCATATGGGTGCTGAAGCTCGCGAGGTAATATCTAAAGCTTGGGGTGGAGCAGAAGTTTATGATTGGTATGGGGTAGGCGATACTGGCGCAATTGCGGGCGAGGGGCCAGACCACGCAGGTATGTATGTTCTTGAGGATGCCCAATTTCTTGAAATTCTAGATCTTGAGACTGGGGTACCCAAGCTGGATGGTGAAAGCGGTGATATGGTGGTGACCTGTCTTTACAAAGACGACGTTTTCCCAATCATTAGGTTCAATACCCATGACGTTTCCGCTTTTCGTACTGATCCATCGCCTAGCGGTTTAACCTTGCGCAGGATAACCGGATTTCAGGGCCGTAGCGACAACATGGTAAAACTACGCGGGATCAATATCTATCCCACTGGACTTGGCGTCATTCTGACCGAGAGTGATCCCCAGCTGCTCAACGAATATGTCTGCATCGTTGAGCGCCTTGATGGGCGAGATGAGATGGTAGTTCATATTGAAACCATGGGCGATACGCAGCGCGATGTTTCTAACTATCAGGCGCTGCTTAAGCAGAGATTGGGAGTTGAGATCGGCGTCGAACTTGCTGCCCCAGGACAACTAGCCGAACTTACACAGATCGAAAAACGGCAAAAGCCTATTCGTTTGATTAACCGGGCGATCGAATGATCGATGACTTGAATATGTCGTCTGTTAGCTCTACCGCAGCGGCGTTCGCTCGAATTGACTCTATGGACGGAGACATACGTGCATTCGTTGCAAAACTTCCAGAAAGTGCTTACGCTGAAGCCCATGCCAGCGATGTCAGGCGATCCGCTGGTTGCAGCCTAAGCCCGCTTGACGGAGTGCCTTTTGCCGTAAAAGACAACATTGCTGTATCGGGACTTCCTACCCGCTGTGGTACCATGGCCTTCAATTCACCAGCCAAAACTGACGCCACTGTTGTCGCACGCCTCAGAGCGGCGGGAGGAGTGCTGATCGGTACGCTTAACATGCATGAAGGTGCTCTTGGTGCCACGACCGATAATCAGTTCTGGGGACGCTGTATCAATCCGCTCAAACCTGGTTATACTCCTGGTGGGTCAAGCGGAGGATCGGCGGCTGCGGTAGCGGCGGACATGGTACCTTGGACTCTTGGTACTGATACGATGGGATCAGTGAGGATTCCCGCAGCCTATTGTGGGCTATGGGGCTTAAAACCCTCACGGGGTAGGATCCCAAATACTGGTATGGTGCATTTGTCATGGACCCTCGACACTATCGGGCCTTTGGCGCGCGATGCTGATACTTTGGGTGCTATCTTTGAAACACTAAGTGGACCAGACCCTACAGACCCTATCAGCACTATTCGGTGGGGCACTGAAATATTACCCAAATCTTTAAAAGGTTTGCGCTTCGGCATTCTAGATGCCGCCAATCTGAGCAAGTGTGAACCTGTGGTGCTAAGCGCTTTCGCCGATTTTGTAGATAGTTTAACTAATACGGGCGCTCAACTGATTCCTATCGATGTTATTGGTTGGTCGCCGGCGGAGCTACGCCGTGCTGGCCTTCTAATCTCTGAAGTTGAATGCGCAGAAGTCTTTGGAGATGCGGTCGATGGATTAGGACTGTCAGATAATTTTCGTGCTATGCTGACATATGGTAAGCGCGCAGAGGCAGGCCGCGTCACTCGAGCATATCAACAGATGCAACGGCTCGGTACTGCGTTCGAGGTCGCAATCCAAGATCTTGATGGATTGCTCCTGCCTACAGCTCCGCAAAGAGCGTTTTCCCATGACCAATCTGCTCCACCGAACCAGGCAGATTTCACTGCACTTGCAAACGTGGCTGGCGCTCCTGCACTTACTCTGCCGCTAATTTCACGAGATGGCGACTTGCCTTGTGCCGCTCAAATCATCAGCCCACAGCAGAGCGATCTCCGTTTAATCGCCATCGGCAAATTGATGCAAAGCTTACCAGTTATATGGCAACCTGAAAACAAGGGCTAAAAAAATAAACGTAGTGATTATGATTATTTAACATGTGGCGCCAAGCGCTGGCACTGGAAAAAGCCCTACGAATTCTTAAGCGGTTCTAATAAGATAGTGTTTCTGTTCAACTATGATGCTAGATTAGTTTTTAACCTAGCACTTCCAATTGGGTGTAAATGGAACTAACATTTTCGTTTAGAGCTACTTATCTCCCCGGATTTCGGGGCCATGTTCATCAAGGTCAGGTAGATTAAGATTAGGCATGCCTGGCTCGTTGTGATACTTGATAGGTGTACCAATATGGTGGTTACCTTTTGTGTCTTGCATTATCATTTCACGAGCGATGATTTGTTGTGAATGCCACGCCTCGTGCAGGTTAAGCACTGGAGCAAAGCAAACGTCACGCCCACTAAACCATTCAATCCAATGGTGTAGAGATTTGGTAATAAAGGTTTCGCGTAGAAACGCCTTAACAGGATGCTGGGTGGGTCCCGGTGGGCTTGTAGCAGCATTTATCAGGTCAGGCCTACCCAAATCAGTTAGCAGATTATGAGCGAACTTAGGCTCCACTCCGCCAAGCGTCAGGTGTCTTCCGTCCGAAGTTTCATAAATCGAGAAAAGGGCATAGCCCCCAAAACTACGTTCGTCAGCAATTACAGGCGCGCGGTCTTCTGCAAAGACAGGTCCAACTACATTGGGTAACCACGCCATTGTAGAGTCCTGCATTGAGATATCAATTATATCGCCTTTGCCTGTCTTTTCGCGGCGCAGCAAAGCCATTAGAATTGCTGCGAGCGCCGTCATGGATCCCGCCAGATCGGCTACCGGCATGTGCGGATTCACGGGATGTCCATCTCGCCCGAGGTTTAGTGACACCACGCCTGCGAGTGCTTCAATTGATAGATCATGAGCAGGGCGTTTTGCCTCAGGTCCTGTCTGACCAAAAGCAGCGATAGAGCAGTATACAATTGTAGGGTTAACTTCCATTACAGCATCAGGCCCGATACCTAGGCGAGCCATAACCCCAGGGCGAAATGCTTCAATTATCACGTCAGCATTGCGACAAAGTTCCATGAAAACTGAGTGGTCATCGGGTGATTTAAGGTCTAAAACCACGGAGCGCTTGCCGCGATGGGTATTCCGAAACCACGTAGTCGCACCACCTTCGACATATCCGACGTTGCGAACAGGTTCGCCTGTTGGGGGCTCAATCTTTATAACGTCAGCTCCGTGATCCGCTAAGATTTGTGTGAGCATTGGGCCCGGTAAATAGAGACTCAGGTCTAAAACACGATAGCCTTCCATTTTCATTTTAGATCACCTTCTCAGCCCGCAGAGCAGCAATATCTTCATCCAAAAACCCTACACTACGAAGAATGTCATCAGTATTTGCTCCTCGTTTTGGTGCTGGTGTCGCTTTTGCACGCTGTCCATCCAACCGTATAGGGCTGGACAAGACGCGCAGCTTTGATTTCTTTGGGTGGTCAATGGTCTGGATTCCGCCAGTCTGCGAGAAGTACGGATTATCTATTGCTTCCGATAGCGTCAGGACCGGTGCAGCGGGAACCTGCCCCGCCATTTTACTTATCCAGTATGTGGTATTTTGAGTCTGAAACACTGCATCTAACAACTCGATCAAAAGGTCGCGATTTTTAAATCGGTCAATCGGCTTAGCAAAGCGTGGGTCTTGGGAAATGTCTTGTAGTCCAATAATTTCGCAAAGCTTTATCCAGAATTTTGGTAAAACACACATCACAAAGATATTACCATCAGCGGTAGGAAATATCTCACAAGGTACCACTGATGGGTGACCGCTGCGTGGACGACGGTCCACCACGTCACCTTCATTCATGTACCAGGTCGCCGGATAGGTCAGCTGATGCATCGCCACGTCATAGAGCGTTACATCGACATCTCGACCCTTACCGGTGCGCAGCGCACCAACAAAAGCAGCGGTTAAAGCAAAGGCTGTTGTAATGCCGGTTAAATAATCAACGATGGAAAGCCCCATCCGAGTGACCTGCCCGTCGGGTTCGCCTGTCAACGAAAGATAGCCTGCTTCAGCCTGCATTAGATAATCATAGGCGGGCCACTTTGCTCTCAAGCCTTTCCGGCCGTAGCCCGAGAGATGAGCACAGACGATACTTGGATTGTGCAATGACAGATCAGCATAGGTCAGCCCTAGTTTATCCGGTTGATCACCACGTAAATTATTCATTAAAGCGTCAGCCCCAACTACTAACCGGTGCAAGACTTGCTTCCCGAGAGGATGACGCAGGTCCAAATCCAGACTTTTTTTTCCTAAATTGAAGGTCTGAAAAAAATGACTATCTCCTTCACCTAAAAAGTGTGGGCCCGTGGCACGGCTGCTGTCGCCGCCCGTTGCCGGATTTTCGATTTTTATTACCTCTGCTCCCATATCGGCCATATACATGGAGGCGAATGGTCCCGCGCCGTATTGTTCAACGGAGAGTACGCGCATTCCTGTTAAGGGTGCATCAGCAATCTCGGGCATTAAATTGTATTCCGTTTAAGCAATTGCTTGGCTACGATGATCCGTTGCATCTCATTGGTGCCCTCACCAATGCACATCAGCATTGCATCTCGATAAAAACGCTCAACCTCGTACTCGGTCGAATAACTATATCCGCCAAAAATCCGCATCGCCTCTTGCGAACAAAACACCCCAGCTTCGGTCGCAAAATACTTGGCCATTCCCGCTTCCATATCGCAGCGCTGGCCGCTATCATATTTCTTCGCAGCATCTTCGACCAATAGCTTTGATGCGGCAACCTTGCTTGCCATTTCTCCCAGCTTAAGCTGGATAGCCTGATGTTCAGAAATAGGCTTGCCAAACGTCTGACGTTCTTGGGCATAACGGGTTGCAAGCTTTAGAGCGCCTTCCGCAATACCCGCTCCTCGAGCTGCAACATTGATCCTGCCCAGCTCTAGGCCGCTTAGAACTTGCTGCATCCCCTGTCCTTCAACTCCACCAAGCAGGGCATCATGCGGCACCAACTTATTGTCTATCAATAATTCGCAGGAATCAATCGAGCGATATCCAAGTTTTTTGAGTTTTTTTGTTACTTCGTAACCTTCACCCTTCTTAGCTAGAAAGGCGCTCATTCCCCTATGTGGAGGATTGGCATCAGTGTCAGTTTTTGTCAGGATCATTAAGCAGTTGCCATGTAGAGAGTTAGTTATCCAGGTTTTAGCACCGTTGAGGAGATAGCCCTCATTTGTTTTTTCGGCTTTGGTCCGGATAGCTTGCAGATCGGTACCTGCATTCGGTTCCGTAAGTGCGATCCCGCCACGTAATTCGCCCGTGGACATCTTAGGTAGCCATTCTGCCTTTTGCTCTTCAGTGCCCGCCCTTTCAATAGCTGACGCCATAATAAGGTGAGAGTTAAAAATCCCTGACGGCGCCATCCAAACGCTGGCGACCTTTACCACAATTTTGGCGTAGGTTGAAGCAGGTAGACCAAGGCCACCATATTTGGGCGAAATAATCGCGCCAAACAGACCCAAATCCTTCATTTGCTCCACTAATTCTTGCGGATAGGTGTCGTTTTGATCGTGTTCAAGAGCTATTGGCCGCACCTCACCCTCAACCCATTTATCGATGACATCCAAGATTGCGCTTTCATCATCGGCTGTCCATTCTGTTTGTATCTCAGCGTTCATAATCCTCTCCGAATTAGTATTTCGTTTTGTCCTCGATGCCTTCGCCCCGCTTAGGGATCAGGATTGTGCGTTCAAAATCGCAGACAAGCACTTCATCTTGATTAAATCCTCTAGTTTCCACAGTAACGAGACCAGCCTTCGGGCGTGACTTGCTTTCGCGTTTGGCAATAACCTCACTTTCAGCAACTAGTGTGTCACCCGCAAAAAGTGGATGCGTCATTCGGATATTAGTCCACCCCATATTGGCAATGGCTTTTTGGCTAACGTCTGTAACACTCATGCCTACCATCAATGCTACAGTAAGAGGTGAGCAGATGATACATTTACCAAATTCTGAGTGTTTGGCATACTCAACATCGAAATGCATCGGATGGGTATTCATGGTAAGAAGAGTGAACCAGGTATTGTCTGTCTCGGTGAGTGTTCGACCGGGGCGGTGCTCATAGATGTCGCCAATAGTAAAATCTTCGAAATAGCGCCCGAAGGTTTCACGAAATCTATTTTTACCAACGTTTTTTGTGTTCTGGGACATAGCTCAACTTTCATTCATTCGATTTGGAAAAGTGCAGAGTTTGCATATCACGTATTGCAAGGATGCGCTCTGATGAGCGAACGACTGGTTTTTCGATCAGTTTGCCATCCAGGACTGCCAACCCGTTTGGACTATCGTTGAAAAGCGCTACTACCTTCTCAGCGTGGGCGATCTCCTGCGCCGATGGACTGAAGATAGTGTTGAGCGTTGTGATGTTTTCGGGATGGAGCGCGGCCTTGCCGGTAAACCCAAGCGACTTGGCCATCTTCGCCTCGTCGGCGACTAGCGAGTGATCGCGGAACGCAAGGCAAGGCACATCAAGAAGATCAACGCCTGCAAGCTTTGCCGCATGGATCAATGTGGTGCGCGCATGGAATAGCGGCTCGGGATCTACCTCAACGCCCAGCTCAGCGGCATAATCCACCGCGCCGAACATAGCAAAGGATATTCGGGGAGACGCACGCAGGATACCAGCGGAATTATGCACGCCTTCGAGGCTCTCGATGAGAACTGCAATGCGCAAGGGTACTCCGGCATCTTCGATCAGGTCAGAGGTCATGCGTACTTCATCGGCATTAGCGACTTTTGGAAGAAAGATCGTCCCACCTGTGGGCCGAGCTTCAAGAAGTGTCACTATATCGTTCAGCCCATGGAGACTGCGCAGCCCGTTGATGCGGACGACTCGTTCTGGCCCAGGAGCATCCGTTAAGAAGGGCGCGGCGTTATTGCGTGCCGCGGATTTTTCCTGGGGCGGCACTGCGTCTTCTAGATCAAGGCAGACGATATCTGCTCCAGATGCAAGCGCCTTGGAGTGGATAGTGGGTCGGTTGGCGGGCGCGAACAAGAGTGACCGATGGGGAATCACGAGAGATCTCCTGTCGATAGGCGCATCAGTCGGGCAATGTCATCGACCGACTCTAGATCAGCAATGGCTGCGATCAGCGCGTCCTGTGCAGGCAAAGGCAATGGATTGGCTCCATAGCCCACACATCGCCTAAACTTTGAGACATTCTCTGCGGAACTCATTGGATTGTCAGGATGGCCATAAACATGAGGTAGATCACAGACATGGGTCTGACCGTCTTTCAATTTTACGATGATCTTTTGGGGATCAAGCGCGTTGAGATCGGGATTGTCGTCCTTCTCTACCTGAACGAGCCGTGCATAGCGATGTATGTCCGGATCTTGCAGATTCTTCTTACCAATGAAGTCTGGCACATCCACTCTTCCCCGCGCGAGAAACACACCAACGACAAAGGCAAGACATAGCTTAGCGTAGTTAGGTTCGGGCGAGCCTATTAGTGGGCGTCCGACTAGACGATAATTGAGTGGTGGGACACGCGCAATGATAGATGTGATATCATCAGGCGTAAAACCATGCCTACCTATCAATTGGCCAATACCATCGATTGCCCCATGGGTCAGGCGACCTGAAGGGAAGGGCTTGTGTGACATATGTAGCAGTTGCCAGTTGTGCCCAAGCGAGGGGAGAAATTCATCGATATTCTGACTATCCTGTTCGAACATGCGAAAGTATCCGTATTGCCCAGTCAGGATGTCATGTGGTCCATGAAAACCGGCGGCGGCCAGATCACATGATACAATGGCCGCGCGCGCGTTGAAACCCACCTGCATGCCCAACATGGGTGAGCCTTCGACATGAGGTTGAAGTGTCCCACTCGTCTGAGAATATTGTGCACCAAAGGCGTTCTTCAGTAGGGTTTCGTCAAAGTTTGCTAGTTTGCCGATAGCTGCAACTGCGCCAAAACCACCTGCCGTTGCTGGCCGAAAGAACCGTAGTTCTGCATCAGTCACGATGCCCAACAATGTTGATACATCAATACCAACTGCAAGGGCTGCGATTAGGTCGTAGCCAGTGGCAGGCGCTCCGCGGTCCGACTGCCGCTCGGACCATGCCATGACTGCGCCTAGGATCGTTGCCATTGGATGCAGAACTGCGCCCTCGTGGACGCAGTCGAATTCGAGGCAGTGGATCTGATAGGCATTCACTACGGCCGCTGACTGAGCGCACATTCTGTCGCCTGATCGCAAAACGCTAGCCTCGGCATCCGATCCCCATTCCTGCGCGACTTTGATCAGTTCAGCGACACCGGCGCCCGATGATCCGGCAATGCCAACCCCAAACGTATCGAGGAGAAAGGTTTTAGCCTTGTCGACTACTGCGTCGGGCAGATCTTCCGTGCGGGTGCGCGCAACGTGCGCCGCGATCTGATCAAGAGGATTTTTCATGTCGTCACCGGGGCGGGTACAGCGCTGGCAAATGCGCGCGCGATCTCGAGCCGAGTGGCGCACCAAACCTTGGGTTTTGATTGCACATGAGCGATGAACTGCTCAAGCGCACCGATACGCCCTGGCCGTCCGATGATCCGGAGATGTAGCCCGAGCGACATCAACCGGGCAACACCGTCATCGGATTCGGTATAAAGCCTGTCAAAGGTCGCCACTGCATAATCAAGCCATTGCTCTGGAGTGTAACCTGGTGCGAGCCAGAACTTCATGTCATTCGTGTCTAGCGCATAGGGCACGATCACGATTGGCGTCATGCCGTTAGCTGTCTCGATCACATCCCAGCGGGGTGTGTCGTCTGAGAAATCGTCCATATGATACTCAAAGCCCATCTCAGCCAGCAGTTTGCGCGTATTGTCGGTGTGCAGATACCTTGATAGCCAGCCATAGGGCCGGGTGCCTGTCGAAGTTGCGATCGAGTCGACAGCTTTTTGAATAAACTCTCTTTCACGTGCTTCATCAAAGCTGAACTGATGCACCCAACGCCAGCCATGGGAACAGGTTTCATGCCCTGCTGCCACAATCATTTTCGCCAACTCCGGGGCGACTTCGAGTGATTGTGCAGCTGCGGTGACTGTAGTCGTTATCCCGGCTCTCTCAAAAGCGCCAAACACCCGTCGCGCGCCCGCGCGAATCCCGTAGTCGTAGTTGCTTTCGTTTGCAAAGTTTCGGATTGGCATCTTTAGAGCGACGCCAAGCTCGTCAACCGGCTCGGGGCCCTTATCCCCACGCGCGACCGACATTTCAGAGCCTTCCTCGATATTTATTACAAACGACATGGCAAGTCGCGCTTTGCCTGGCCATGAAAATGACATCAATGATACTCCTCCCCACCTGACACGTTCATCGCTTCGCCAGTGATATATGCCGCCTGATCCGAACACAAGAATGATACCGCGTTCGCAGTGTCTTCGGGCAACCCCGTGCGGCCAAGGGGTATCCTTGCACGCATTGAGTTCATGTATTCCTCAAGCGTCTCTCCGCGGGTAGTGCGCATGAATTCGTTCTGCCAAGCGCCAAGTCCTGTTGTTACATGATTCGGACAGACAGCATTGACCGTTATGCCATGTTCGCTAAGCTCGAGCGCAGCGGACCGAGTAAAGCCTATAAGTCCGTGTTTCGACGCTGTGTAGGCCGAGGCGAAGGCAAAGCCGGACTTTGCCGCCTGACTTGCGATGTTGACGATGCGACCGCCCGACCCGCCGCGGATCATCAGCTTGGCCGCGTGCCCACTCAAAAGCATTGGGGCCAGCAGGTTGACTCCAAGCACAGCGTCGAGATGACTTGGAATGGCATCAGTCAGAGGGCCGAAAAGGTAGCCGATGCCTGCGTTGTTCACTAAGATATCGAGGCGGCCATAATGCCGATCAGCCGCAGCGACAATATCTGGGATCGCACCCGCGTCCAGTAGATCACCGCTTACGGTGTTCACACGGCGGCCCGTCTCGCGCTGGATCGCTAAGGCAGTATCAGTCAGTTCATCGACGATACCAACCCCGTGGGCAGGCGCGATATCGCCTTCTATGGCGCCCCGATCATGCAGCAGGATGTCACAGCCATCAGCTGCAAGCTTGGCCGCGATTGCTCGACCCAAACCGGTAGGCCTGGCGCCGCCGGTAACAAGCGCGACGCGGTTCACGGTGCGCTTGTGATGTCTTGCACCACCATGAATTTGGGATCGTCTGCAAACTGCTTAAATTCCAAGGCGACTTTCTGCATCTTGGGTGTTGATATATCTGCTCCGAAGCGGTCGTCATTTCCAACATCGATAATCTCGACGTAGGCGTAGGGTGGTGTTTCATCGCTTCCTAGAAGACCGGTCGAGCGGAAGGCATTGAAGCTGTTGATCGATTGTAATCCACGCACTGTGGGAATATCAGTTTGGCGAGCCCATGCTTCATATTTTGCGGCCTCCACGCCGTCCCGTAGGTTGAACAGAACAACGATGCGCATTGTCTAACTCCTTTGATCTACCCGCGTATTAGCGAGATCAATTTAAATTTGTCCGGACAAGTAAAGCTATTTTTTTGTTATGTGTCAAATTTTTTAGAAATTAAATCCAATTTGTCGGTGTATTAATCGGCCTGCTTAGAGCGCAAGCCTATATAAATTGCTTAAATAGAAATGGCTTGACAGGTCTCTGATGAGGTAACACTATTTGTCTGGACAAGGCATCATTCCAATTGTCTGGACAAGGCCACATTCCAAAAGGAGTAGCAAGGAAATGAATAAGATAATGTTGAAAACGACTGCAGCGCTGTGCGCTCTCACGATCGCAGGTACAGTATCAGGTCAGGAAATTCTTATTTTGGCGGAAGACGTGCCCGCAGGCCTGAACTATGACGGGCCTGCAGCTGCAATTCCCTCGAGCCAGCAGGGCATGGTGACACTCCTTGAACCGCTTGTTGGCTACGCGGATGGTGAAATTATTGACGGTGTGGTTGTGCCCGACTTTAACACCTTCGAGGGTCGCTTAGCTGAAAGCTGGGAGTATGATGAAGACACACTTACGTGGACGTTTAAGCTGCGCAAGGGAGTGACAGGCTGCGGGGGCGCCACATTCAATGCTGATGATGTGATCTATACTTTCGAGCGCGCAAAGTCTGTTTCCGGGGCTGCACCAATCGGCTGGTTCCTTTCGAATGTCGCCAGCATCGATGGCTTTGGCCCTGAGGTCTTTGGGGAAGACCCTGCAGCAAAACAATTGGGCGACAGCGTTGTCAAGATCGATGAATACACTGTTCAGCTCCGTCAGGCCGAGCCGAACGCGCTTTTGCTGCCGGTTTTGACCATTTTTGGACTGCTTATTTTTGACAAGGAGACTATGGAGGCTAATGCAACGGCGGACGATCCATGGTCTCATAACTATGTGAACAACAACAACGCTCCGGGCTTTGGCGGCTATTGCCTCGAAAGCTGGGCAAAGAACGAGCAGATCACTTATACGGCTTACAGTGACTACTACCGAGGGGCGCCAGACGCTACGCGCGTCAGTGTGCGCCGTGTTCCACAATCGTCTAACCGGCTTGTCGTGTTGCGGTCTGGGCAAGCGGATCTAGTGACGGGCCTTACACCGAGGGAATATAACGCGATCGCCGACACTGACGGCCTTACCGTTGCGGGCGTGACTGGCAATGAAAACCTTTTCGTGCACATGAATTATGATGTCGAACCCTTCGACAATATCGCCCTGCGTCGGGCCATTGCCCATGCGATCCCGTTCGACCAGATCATTGCAACTGGCTATTTCGGTGAGGCATCTCAGTGGAATGGCATGGTGCCATCGAACTACCCGGGCTACACGGAATCAGCAGGTTATAAATATGACCCTACAATGGCTCGCAACCTACTCGCTGAGGCTGGGTATCCGAATGGTGAAGGTCTTGATGTATTTGCGGACGCCTTTGCATTATCTTATGTGGCAGAAAAGGAATCTACGCTCGGTCCAATCGTCAACGTGATCCAGACAGCGCTGAGAGAAGTTGGCATCCCTGCCACGCTCGATCCGATCCCTCAGACTCAGTATGGTGATCGGCAGCTTGTTCGTCGAGATTTACCTTTCGCTGTAAATGATCAGGAAAAGCCCATCGGCGTCGATGCCGGTTATGCGATCCAGCTGTTCTTCGTTTCCCCTGAAAACGGTGGTCTCAATAACATGGTCAATTACCGCAATGAACGTCTTGATGCCATGTGGGCTGCAGCTCGCGTCGATCCCAATGCCGGAAGCCGCAACGCGACGCTTGCGCAGATTCAAGATATGCTGGCGACGGATGTCACTTGGCTGCCGGTTGTCGAATACCGGACACAGTGGGCATTCAAAGATCAGATCTCGGGGCTGAAGTGGTATCCAGACAATTCGATCCGCTACACCGACCTTCAAATCGAAGATTAAGTAGCGAAAACGCCAGATCGAGCAATGAGCATGCCCTTTAGTAGTAACCAGAAAGGATTCCAATGCTTTTGACCTACATCGCCAGACGGACACTGATTGGTGTAATTCAACTTTTCTGTCTGGTGATAGCGGTTTTCTTTCTGATCCGCCTTCTACCTGCTGACCCTGTGTCGCGCTTGGTGGGCCTCAACTCAAGTGAAGAGGCTTATATCCAGGCCGCGTCTCAGCTGGGTCTCGACAGACCCCTGTTCGAACAGCTAGGTATCTATCTGGGCTTTTACCCCGATATTTCGCCGGGGCTTTTGCAAGGTTCTTTGGGCGTTTCGTGGACTACTAGCTCCACAGTAGGCTCCGAGATTGCGATCTTTCTTCCCGTAACGCTTCAACTGATAACACTTGCCTTCATCCTTGCGTTTGCCTTGTCAGTACCGGTTGGGATGCTAGGCGCGCTTCATCCCGGCAAGGCGGCGGACAAAGGTGTCTTTGTCTACAGCCTTTTCGCTGGTTCGCAGCCGGAATTCTGGTGGGGTTTATTGTTCGTTTACATATTTTACTTCCAGCTTGGTGTGGCACCTGCGCCTCTTGGGCAACTATCGCCGATGACCTTCCCGCCTGATCCAGTGACTGGTTTTATGTTGATCGATACTCTCATCGCCTGGGAGCTTGGCAAATTCATCGAGGCACTACATCACCTCATGATGCCGGTGATTACGCTGGCCTTTATTCTATCTGGCCCGATCATCAAGATGGTGCGCCAGAATATGGTTCGAGCGCTTCAATCGGATTTCGTGCTTTATGCCAATCTCGTTGGTTTGCCGCGCAAAAGGGTAGCACGCTATGCACTTCGTGCAGCCATGGGGCCGTCGATGACTTTGATCGGTATACTCTACGGGTTCATGCTGTCGGGGGCGGTGCTGATTGAAAGTGTCTTTTCTTTAGGGGGAATCGGGCAATATGCAATTCGGTCTGTTCTGGCATTCGACTATCCGGCAATCCAAGGTGTCGTTCTTATAATAACAGCGATTAGCCTCGTGGTCTATCTTTTGCTTGATCTTCTCCATGCTACCATCGACCCTAGGATTGCTTACTGATGTCCGAGTTTCTGCATGACGTTTTGATGAAAAAACCGATTTACGTGCCACCCAAACGGAAGACCGATTGGCTGATGCGCATTGGCGTGACGATCGTCACTGTCGTCTGCTTACTAGCGGTATTCGGCCCGTATATAGGGCCTTATGATCCGACGCGGACCACAATCCGCATTGCTGAGCCACCACCAGGTATTTTAGAAATTCCGGGTCTCTTGGCTGAATGGATCGGGGGCACTGTCGATCATCCGCCGCATTGGATGGGAACTGATGCCAACGGTTATGACATCTTTAGTCGGGTCATTGCGGCTCCACGCACTGATCTGAGGATCGCACTTTTTGCTAACCTTGTTTCGCTGACGGTGGGAGTCTTTTTTGGCCTAGTTGCGGGCTATTGGCGTAACTGGAGTACAGAGTTAATCGTCCGGATTTCAGATGTTGTTCAATCATTTCCGGTGTTTATCCTAGCGATGGTTCTAGTGGCATTGGCGGGCCGATCGGCGACCAACATTATAATTGCGCTGGCCTTCGTCTATACGCCAATTTACCTACGACTGACGCGGGCCGAAGTGCTGAGTCAAACTTCTCGTGGTTTCGTTGAGGCGGCTCGTGCGATGGGCAATTCCGAGCTGTCTATCGCGCTTCGACATGTATTACCCAATTCGCTGACCCCGGCGTTGATCCAATCTTCTGTTACGATTGGTTTTGCTATCCTGTTAACGGCGGGGTTATCATTTGTGGGGGCCGGAGTGCGTCCGCCTACGCCAGAGTGGGGGCTAATGATATCTACCGGTGCGAATCAGATTGTACTTGGCGAATGGTGGCCGTCAGTATTCCCAGGTCTTGCAATCTCCCTGACAGTATTCGGATTTGCTGTGCTTGGCAACGCGCTGGAGCGACGCTATGAAAAAGGATGAGCCGCTTTTACAAGTTCGAGACCTGAGGGTTGGCTATCAGGTGCCGGGAGATTTTGTCCTGCCCGTCGATGGAGTTAGCTTCGATCTCAACCCGCATGAAGTCGTGGGTCTAGTGGGTGATGCGGGATCAGGGAAATCCACGATAGCATTGGCGCTTATGGGCCTCGCCCGTTCCCCGGGCAAGATTATTGGCGGCAGCGCAATTTTTGATGGTTGCGATTTGCTGCGTCTACCTGACGATGAAATCCGCGCGATCCGTGGTCGCGACATTGGAATTATAGTCCAGAATCCGCGTGCGGCCCTTAATCCTATGCTCAGAGTGGGGCAGCAGATCGGATACGCCTACCGAGCTCACAATCGGGTCAGCGAGACTGAGGCGCGAACTCAAGCGGTTGAAATGCTTCGCCTAATGGGTATCAATGACCCCGAACGCCGTGTCGCGGCCTATGCTCATGAGCTGTCAGGTGGCATGGCCCAGCGGGCGTTGATCGCTATGGCGCTATCGTCGTCGCCAAAGCTACTGATCGCGGACGAGCCGACATCTGGTCTCGATGTTACCATTCAGGCGCAGTTTCTTGACGAGATGTGGAAGACAGTTCAGGATACAGGCTCCGCAATGCTTTTGGTCACACAAGAGCTTGGGGTCATCGCCAATTTCTGTGACAGGGTGCTCGTTTTGCATCAGGGCCAAATCGTTGAGGATGCGGCAGTACGGAAGTTCTTTACTAATCCTCAGCATCCCTACAGCAAGGAAGTTTTGCGGTTCTATCACGAGCGCTCTGATGAGTTTCCTGAACAGGTAAGTGGTGGCGCTGGGTTCATGCGGATAGAAAATCTCACGAAGAATTTTCCCTTGCGCGGTTCAGATAAAGTTGTGCAGGCGGTTAATAACGTGACAATCAACGTTGCTAAGGGTGAGGCCGTTGGGTTGGTAGGTGAAAGCGGCTCAGGGAAGACGACCGTCGGCCGCTGCATAGTGCGGGTTGAACATCCAACGGCGGGGGTAGTTGCTCTCGATGGTCAGGATATTACGGCGTTAAATTCTGTAGAAATGCGAAAGATTCGCAGTCGTATGCAAATTGTCTTTCAAGACCCCTTTGACAGTGTCAATCCACGCTGGACAGTTGCTAAAATACTTGATGAGCCGATACGTGTTCATGAAGGCGGGGATAAGGCCAACCGGCGCAACCGTGCGATCGCCGCACTTGAGCAGGTGAACCTTGACCCCTCGCTGATGCAGGCTAAGCCGCGCGATCTCGGGGCTTCGACGCTACAAAGAATAAACATAGCCCGCGCGCTTATCTGCAAGCCTGAATTCGTAGTTCTTGATGAACCTACCAGCGTGCTAGCCCCGCGTGCGCGCAACAGCCTAATCGCTCTTTTGGCAAGGCTGCAGAAAGAGCTAGACATCAGCTATTTATTCATTAGCCATGACCTGACGACAGTGCGATATCTTTGCCAGCGAGTGGCCGTAATGTATCTTGGCCAGATCGTCGAGGAGGGTAAGGTCGAACAGGTTTTTTGTAACCCGCAGCATCCATATTCGCGGGCGCTTTTGTCGGCGCATCTGATGCCTGATCCGACCCGTCGTAGGGTGGATTATCCTAGTCCAGCTACGCTTGACGGCGAAATCCCGTCTCCGATTGATGTGCCCAGAGGATGCTACTTGGCGAGCCGGTGTCCCCACGTTACCGATGCGTGCCGCGCGAATCCGCAGGTCCTAATAGAGATGGATGATGGCTGGACCGTCCGCTGCGAACGTGTCGTTAAAAGGGAGATCATTTCGAAGGAGTTTGTAAATGACTGATGTTGTGATCGTTGGGGCTGGAGCCAGTGGCGGAGCCGCTGCGTGGCGACTGGCGCGGGCTGGGTTCAAGGTAACTTGCCTTGAGCAGGGCGACTGGGTCGATCCGAATGCGACCCCGTCGCTCCGCGCCGATTGGGAAATCGCGCGCCAGACGACCCATCATCCGAACCCCAACGTCCGCGCCGCGCGACAGGATTATCCGATTGATCAGACTGAGGCAGCCATCAAACCATTTCTCTACAATGCCGTGGGTGGATCCACGATCCTGTGGGGCGCGCATTTCCCCCGATTACGTCCGTCTGATTTCCGGACTCGTACACTTGATGGCGTAGGGGATGACTGGCCTATCTCCTACGAGGAGCTTGCGCCCTATTA
>Ga0181566_10001538_pt1 | contig 19107 bp, 19 predicted proteins | sample 101ome_15_FD_133762 | JGI IMG/M metagenome (GOLD analysis project Ga0181566, IMG submission 133762) | Coastal salt marsh microbial communities from the Groves Creek Marsh, Skidaway Island, Georgia - 101402AT metaG (megahit assembly) | ecosystem: Environmental > Aquatic > Marine > Intertidal...
TCGTCCATGTTGATATCAATGATTTGGGCGCCGTTTTCTACTTGCTGGCGCGCCACGTCCAGGGCTTGTTCGTATTGCTCGTTAAGAATCAATCGCGCAAACGCCTTAGACCCAGTCACGTTGGTGCGCTCGCCAACGTTGACAAATAGGCTTTGCCCGCTAATGGCCAAGGGCTCCAGCCCAGACAGCAGCATGGGCGGCATGGCGCGCGCTGGCGCCGCGGGGGAATGCAAAGAGGTCATGAATCCGTATTTAATGCCGGCCATTGCAGGCGGTGTTGGCCGTGATAAACCAAAAAATGCTCGCCCGAACAGCGCCCAATAAGTGTAAGGCCCACACGCTGCGCCATGTCAAAGCCCATGCGCGTGACACCCGAGCGCGAGAGCAAAAACGGTATGCGCATTTGTGCGCCCTTGATCACCATTTCTGAGGTGAGCCGCCCGGTGGTGTAAAACACCAAGCCGTCACCACTAAGTTGGTGCAGCCACATCAGACCGGCAATGGCGTCTACGGCGTTGTGTCGGCCCACGTCTTCAACCCAGTGCAGCAGTTCGCTGCCTCTAAACAAGCCACAGCCGTGCACCGAGCCGGCCTGCTTGTACACCGAGGGGTGGGCCCGCACCTTGGCCACCAGGTTAACCACGGTGGCGGTATCAAGCCGCGCCTGGGGGTTAAGTTGCACGCGGTCTAGGTTGGCCAAAATATCGCCATACAGCGAGCCTTGGCCGCAGCCACTGGTTACCGTGCGCTGATGCTGCGCGGTTTGCCAGCGTTGCAGCGCCTGCGGGGTGGCTTGCACCGCCGCGGCCGATACGCCCCAATCCACTTGTATGCTTTGCACGTCGTGCAACTGCTGCACCAGCTGTTGGTTACGCAGCCAGCCCAGCACCAGCGCCTCGGGAGCGGCGCCCAGCGTCATTAACGTAACGGTTTCTTGCTTATTGAGGTAAATGGTTAGGGGCCGCTCGGCTGGCACGTGCAGCGGCTTGCTGCGCCCGCGCTCGTCTACCACGCTAACTTGGCAAACCAACGGCGCCGCCGCTTGCGACAGCTGCGGCAGATGATGAGAATGAACAAACGCAGGCACCACCTTATGTTACGCGCCGCCGCGCTGGGGTTGGACCGGTTGCGGTGTAATAGGCGGGTTTTGTTTTTGTTGCCACGCCCACCGCTTGGGCTTGTTAAAAGGGAAGCCATGAAACCAACCCCCATCGACCCCGCGCTGCAGCCCGCGCTTTTGCAGGTGTGGTGCGACGCGGTGCAAGCCAATGTGGTGCAAGCCGGCTTGGTGCAATCGGCCCGTTTAGAAAACGGCCAAGCCACGGTGGAGTTGGTGCTGGGTTTTGCTGCCCGCAGTTTGCACGAGGGCCTGGCCAACAACGTGCGCGACGCCCTGCAAGCCCTGCCAGAGGTTGATGCGGCCTTGGTGCAGGTGCACACCCACATTGCCGAGCACGCGGTTGCGCATGGGGTGGAACGTGTGGCGGGGGTGCGCAATTTGGTGGCGGTGGCCTCGGGCAAGGGTGGGGTGGGCAAAAGCACCACCACCGTGAACTTGGCGTTGGCACTGGCCGCCGAGGGCGCGCGCGTGGGCGTATTAGACGCCGATATTTACGGCCCCAGCATTCCCACCATGCTTGGCCTGCACGGCCGGCCCGAAACCGACGACGGCAAAACCATTAAACCCAAATTGGGGCATGGCCTGCAGGTGAGCTCGATTGGTTTTTTGGTGGGCAAAGACGACGCCATGATTTGGCGCGGCCCCATGGTGACGCAGGCACTGGAGCAGCTGATTAGGCAAACGCACTGGGATAACCTGGACTATTTGCTGGTGGACATGCCACCCGGCACCGGCGACATTCACCTAACACTGGCGCAGCGCATGCCGGTAACCGCAGCGGTGGTGGTAACCACGCCGCAGGAGGTGGCGATACTGGATGCCCGCAAAGGCATTCGGATGTTTGAAAAGGTGTCGGTGCCAGTGCTTGGCTTAATTGAAAACATGGCGCTGCACACCTGCTCGCAATGCGGCCACACCGAGCCGATTTTTGGCAGCGGCGGGGCCGAGGCCTTGGCCGCCGAGCTGCAGGTGCCGCTGCTGGGCAGTTTGCCGCTGGATATTCGTATTCGCCGCGACGCCGACGAGGGCGCGCCGACCGTGGCGGCCGACCCCACCAGCGAGATCAGCGCGCGCTACGCCAGCATGGCGCGCCAGCTTTCGGTGGCCGTGGCCCGTTTGGGCAAAGACATGGCCTCGAAGTTTCCCAAAATTGTGGTGCAGCCCACCTAGTTCGGCGCGGCATGACAGGGCAGACACAGGTTACGGGTTTGGTGCTTGCCGGTGGCCGCGCGCAACGCATGGGCGGCGTAGACAAGGGGCTGCAACCTTTGGGCGATAGGCCCATGGTGGCCCACGTGCTGCAGCGCCTGGCTGCGCAAGTGCATTCGGTGCTGATCAACGCCAACCGCAACCTGGCCACTTACCAAGGTCTGGGCCCTGCTGTGGTGCCCGACTTGGCCGATGATTTTCAGGGGCCTTTGGCCGGTGTGTTGGCAGGGCTGCCACACTGCCACACGCCTTGGCTTATAACGGTGCCCTGCGACACGCCTTTTTTTCCTGCCGACCTGGTGGCCACGCTGCTCAACGCCGCCCAAGCCGCAGGGGCCGACGCCGCCATGCCGGTTACCACCGACGCCTCGGGCCACACCCAGCGGCAACCGGTGTTTTTGCTGTTGCGCGCCTCGCTGCACGACCACTTGCACCACTACTTGCAAGGTGGCGGCAGAAAAATCGACACCTGGACCAACCAGCTGCGCTGCGAGCTGGTGCCGTTTGCCGACCCACAAGCCTTTTTTAACGCCAACACACCGCACGAGTTGGCCGAATTACGCGCCCGCGCCGCCTAGTTGCCTGCCATGAACCTGCTGCCGATTGAACAAGTTCGCGCCATCTTGGCCCAGCATTGCCAAGCAGGCAGCGCGCTCAGCCAGCCCACCCCAATTGGCCAAGCGCTAGGCAAAGTGTTGGCGCTGCCGGTGGCCGCCCCCCTTAATGTGCCACCGCACGACAACAGCGCCATGGACGGCTACGCCTTTAACCACGCCGAGTTGCTGCAGCGGCACGGCAACCAAGGGGTGTGGCAAGTGCCCGTGGCCAGCCGTCGCCACGCCGGGCAGGCGCAGCCGCTGGCGTGTCCGCCCGGGCAGTGCGTGCAGGTGATGACCGGCGCCATGATGCCGCAAGGCACCGACACCGTGGTGCCACAAGAACAGGTGCAAGCGCACAACGGCCACGCCAGCTGGAACGCACAAGCCGTGCGCCAGGGAGCCAACCGGCGTTTGTGCGGCGAAGACCTAACCCAGGGCCACACCATCCTGGCGGGTGGGCGCGTGTTGCGCCCGGCCGATGTGGGCTTGCTGGCCTCGGTGGGGTTGTCTCAAGTGGCGGTACGCCCACCCTTACGGGTGGCGTTTTTTTCGACTGGCAACGAGTTGCGCGATGTCGGTCAGCCCCTGCCCGAGGGCTGCATTTACGACAGCAACCGCTACACCATGGCCGCCATGCTGCACACGCTGGGGGTGCAAGCGATTGATTTGGGCATTGTTCCCGACGACCCGGCCGCGCTGCGTGATGCCTTTGCGCAGGCCGGTGCCCAGGCCGATGTGGTGATCACCTCGGGCGGGGTGTCGGTTGGCGAGGCCGATCACACCAAAGCCGTGATGCGTGAACTTGGCGACGTGGCGTTTTGGCAAATTGCGATTCAGCCTGGCCGCCCCATGGCCTTTGGCCGCATGCACAACGGGCCATTGCTTTTTGGTTTGCCCGGCAATCCGGTGGCGGTCATGGTGACCTTTTACGTACTGGTGCGCCCGGCGCTGCTGACGCTGATGGGCGCCACGGCCGAAGCCGACGTGGGCTACCACGCATTGGCCGCTGAGACGCTTCGCAAAAAGCCCGGTCGCACAGAATTTAGACGCGGGGTGATAACGCGCTCAGCCAGCAACCAATGGCAGGTGCGCACCACCGGCGGCATGGGCTCGGGCATTTTGCGCTCGATGAGCGAGGCCAACTGCCTGATTGAGCTGTCCGCCGACACCACCGAAGTCAGCCCCGGTCAGTGGCTGACCGTGTGGCCGTTTGACGGGCTGAGCTGATACCACCGCGCGGGTTTGGTTGTTTGGCGCCAATCGGCACCGCCAACGGCGCGCCCGGTGCATGTTATTTCGCGCTGGGAAAGAAAAGTTGCATGCCGCCCACGCGATAGTTTGCAATGGCGGTCTGCCCAGGGGCTGACGTGATCCAGTCGGCAAAGGCTTGCGCGCCAGCTTGGTTTACGTGCGCGTGGCGCGCGATGCTCACCACAATCACGCCATAGGGGTTGAATAGCGCCGGCTCACCTTGCACCACAATTTCCAGGTCGCCTTTGTTTTTAAAGCTCACCCATGAGGCGCGGTCGGTCAAGGTGTAAGCCGACTTGGCCGAGGCCAGGTTGAGTGCAGCGCCCATGCCGCAGCCACATGCCATGTAACCCGTGCCGGAGTGTTCAACCCCGGCGGCGCGCCAAAAGCGCAACTCCGCCGCGTGGGTGCCGCTGCGGTCTCCGCGTGACACGAACGGCGCGTTGCTTTGGGCCAGCGCCGCCAAGGCCAACGCAAGCGTACGGCCCTTGATGGCAAGCGGGTCGGCGCGCTGTCCCACCAATACAAAGTCGTTGTACATCACCGGCAGGCGCCGCTCGCCATAGCCCTCGCCCACAAAAGCCGCTTCGGCTTGGGGGTCGTGCACCAACAACGCGTCGGCGTCACCACGACGGGCCAGCGCCATGGCTTGTCCGGTGCCCACCGCCACCACCTTAACTTGTATGCCGGTTTGGGCGGTAAAGGTGGGCAACACATGCGCCAGCAGGCCACTGTTTTGCGTTGACGTGGTAGACGCCAGCACCAAAGCCGCGGGCGGCGCGGCATGCACCCCGGGCGCAACCCAAAAAAGTGCCAAGGCGGCGTAACGTAACAAGCGCTGGGACATGGTGTGGCTTAAGGTTAACGCAATCCAGGCGTCTCGGCCTGCAGCGCCCGCCGTTGATCGGCCACCACCCGGCCATGGTCAAGGTGCAACACGCGTGTGGCAAGCGTGGCCACCTGTTGCGGGTGGTGACTGGACATCACCAGCCACACCGGCTGCGTGTGCTGAATGAATTGGCGCACGGTGTTTTCTGCCAACGCGGCGTTGGGCGCGTCCATGCTGGCAGTGGGCTCGTCCAGCAACAGCACGCGGGGCTGTTTGGCCAACGCCAGGGCCAAGGCCAGGCGCTGCTGCTGCCCCAACGACAACTGGCTGGCGCATTGCTGTGCCACTTCTTGCAGCTGCAACGCTTGCAGCCAATGCGCGCTTTGCTGCGCCGCCTGACGCACCGAGCCACTGCCCCACCACGCCGCCAGCCACAACAGGCGCGTGCAGCTCAGGCGAAGCATGGCCGGCTGCTGAAACACCATGGCCACCGGCACGGGCGGGCGCTGCACCTGGCCTCGACTTGGTGCAATCAGCCCATGCAGCAAACGTAACAGTGTGGTTTTGCCGCTGCCATTGGGGCCCACCAAGGCGGTGGGCTCGCCCGCGTGCAGCTGCAGTTCGGGCACATCCAGCACCCGCTTTTTGCCGTAGGCAACTTGTACTTGGTGCAGGGTCAACGGGCTCATGCGGCAGGCCCTCGCAAGCTGGGCGTGGCGCCCAGCGGCCAAGCCTTAAGCGCCAACAACACCAGCTGCAACGCCAGCACCAAGCCCAACAACACCACGCCCAATGCCATGGCCATGGCCAGGTTGCCTTTGCTGGTCTCCAGCGCCACCGCGGTGGTAAGCACCCGGGTAAAGCCCTCGATGTTGCCGCCCACCATCATCACCGTACCCACCTCGGCAATGGCGCGGCCAAAGCACGTAATGGCCACCGTGGCCCACGCGCGACGCTCGTGGTGCAACAGCAGCAGCACACGCCAAGGCAAACTGGCCCCCATGGAGAGCAAGCGCTCGCCCACCACCTGTTGACTTTGATGCACGATTTGCATGGCCAGCATGGCCGCCAGCGGCAACACCAACAGGGTTTGCGCGAGCACCATGGCTTTCACCGAGTACAGCCACCCCAAAAAACCTAGCGGGCCGCTGCGCGAAAGCAGCACATAGGCCACCAAGCCCACCACCACCGCCGGCACCGCCACGTAGGTGCCCAACAGCGCCGCCAACACCGGCTTGGCGCGCGAGCGCAACAACGCCAGCCAGGCCCCCACGGGCACGCCCAACCCACAAGCCAGCAAGGTGGCCCAGGCGCTGACTTGTAAAGAGCGCCAAGCCACAGCCATCACGGTGGCGTCGGCCTGCACCAGCAGCTGCCACGCCAGGGCCAAGCTCTCGCTCATGGCAACCGCGGCGGGCGCATCAAATGGCCAACCGCGTTAGGCCAGCGCCAACGGGCGCGGCGCCTGCCCCTGCACCAGGGCGCCGATGGCGGCGATGTGTTCGGGGGTGGTGCCGCAGCAGCCGCCAACCAAATTCACCAACCCCTCGGCGGCAAAGCCGTGCAACAGGCGACTGGTGTCTTGCGGGGTTTCGTCAAACCCGGTTTCGCTCATGGGGTTGGGCAAACCGGCATTGGGGTAGCAGCTGATGTAGGTGTCGCTGGCCACCCGCGCAAGTTCTTGCAAATAAGGCCGCATCAGGGCCGCGCCCAAGGCACAGTTCAGGCCCACGGCCAGCGGCCGCATGTGCCGCACACTGGCCCAAAACGCCGACACCGTTTGGCCCGAGAGCAAACGCCCCGAGGCATCGGTTACGGTGCCGCTGACAATCAAGGGCAGCTGTTCGCCAGAGGCTTCAAAGGCCTCGTCAATGGCAAACAACGCGGCTTTGGCGTTGAGCGTGTCAAAAATGGTTTCAACCAACAGGGCGTCCACCCCGCCTTCGATCAGCGCCAACACCTGCTCCAAATAGCTTTGGCGCAGTTCATCAAAGGTTACGTTGCGCGCGCCAGGGTCGTTCACATCGGGGCTGATGCTGGCGGTGCGCGGTGTCGGGCCAAGCGCACCGGCCACCAACCGCGGGCGCTCGGGGGTGCTGGCGGCATCGGCCACTTCTCGCGCCAGTTGCGCCGAGGCCAGGTTCATCTCGCGCGCCAGCGCGCCCATGCCGTAATCGCCCTGCGCCACCGAGGTGGCACCAAAGGTGTTGGTTTCAATCATGTCCACACCCGCGGCCAGGTATTGGGCGTGAATATCGCGTATGACTTGCGGCTGGCTTAAGCTCAACAGCTCGTTGTTGCCTTTAAGGTCTTGGCCCCAATCGGCAAAACGCTCACCCCGATACGCGGCTTCGGTTAAGCGCAGGCGCTGAATCATGGTGCCCATGGCGCCGTCAAACAACACAATGCGCTGCGCCAGCCACTGCGCCAGGCATTGTCCACGGGTGTAGTTGGGGGAATTCAAAGCAACAAGCCTCAGCGGCCATGGGTTAGGGCACACAAGGGCTGTGCGCCGTATTTGATTTTAACGACAAGCCGGCGCAACTTGGCTCACAATAACGCCCAATGAAACACCTCACCCCCCAACAAACGTGGGCCTACCTGCAGCAGCATCCAGACGCCGCTTTCATCGACGTGCGCATGGAGATTGAATCGCTGTACGTTGGCCGTCCGCCTGGGGTGATCAATATTCCATGGTATGAGTACCCCGACCTCACCCCCAACCCCGAGGCCTTTGTGGCCGCCGTGCAGCGTGAGGCACCGGCGCTCAGCCAGCCGCTGGTGTTGATTTGCCGCAGCGGCAAGCGCACCGTTGATGCCGGCCAGGCGCTGGAGTCGGCCGGGTACACCGAGGTGGTGAACGTGTTGTTTGGCTTTGAAGGCGACTTGGACGATGATTTTCATCGCTCCACCCGCAACGGTTGGCGGCACGAAGGGCTGCCGTGGGAGCAACTATGAGCGATTCACCCATGACCGTTGAGGTCTTGCAAGCCGCTTTGACTGAGTACTTTGCGCCTTGGGTACAGGCGTTGCAGCTTAAGGTGGAGCAGGCCCAGGGCAGCAGCGTGCGGCTGCGGTTGCCGGTTACGCCCGAGCTGACCCGGGTGGGCGATGTGTTGTGCGGCCAAGCCATGATGGCGGCGGCCGACACCGCCATGGTTTTGGCCCTCATGCAGCACCTTGGGGCCTTTCGCCCCATGACCACGGTGCAGCTCGGCGGGCAGTTCATGCGCCCTTTGTCTGCACAAGACGCCTTGGTGCAGGCCACGGTGCTGCGCGCCGGCAAAAGTTTGGCCTTTGGCGACATTGACATCAGCGGCGCCAACGACGGCAAATCGGTCTACCGCGCCAGCACCACCTACGCCTTGCTTTAGCAGCCGACTGCCTTAAAATGCCGGTTCGTTTGTTTTTTGATGCCACGGCGGCCGGCGGGCCACGGCCCACGCCACGGAGATCCATTTATGTCTGACCCAAACCAGTCTCAAAGCACATCCGACGACCCAGCGGAGCAAGTGGTGCACCAAATCCCCTGGGTGCTGCCCCTTGCCGGCGGTTTGCTTATGTTTTTGTTGGCTTTTATCGCGGTCACCATGGCCTAACGGCCTCCTTTGGCCCTGCCCTATAGGCTGGGCTCGGGCGTCGCCGCTTCTCGTACAACTGCCCAGTGGGCGCATGCCGAAAGATGGTTAGGCCATTTTTCGACATGACGCTTTTTTTATTTTGCTGGAGCTTGTATGAACCAACCCCTCCCTGCGCAAGCATTGGGCGCGCCCGCCGCAGTTAAACACCCAGGTCTGTTGGCTTGGGTGTCCGACATGGCCGCCCTGTGCAAGCCCGATCGCATCCACTGGTGCGACGGCAGCGACACCGAGTACCAGGCCCTTTGCGACCAAATGGTGGCCGCTGGAACCCTGCGCAAGCTCAACGCCACCAAGCGGCCCAACTCGTATTTGGCCTGGTCTGATCCTTCGGACGTGGCACGGGTGGAAGACCGCACGTTTATTTGTAGCCAAAAACAAGAAGACGCCGGCCCGACCAACAACTGGGAAGACCCGGCCACCATGCGCGCCACGTTACAGCCGTTGTTTGACGGTTGCATGACAGGCCGCACCATGTACGTGGTGCCGTTTTCTATGGGGCCACTGGGCAGCCCAATTGCGCACGTAGGGGTGGAGCTCTCCGACAGCCCGTATGTGGCGGTGAACATGAAGCTCATGACGCGCATGGGCGCGGCGGTGTACGACGTGCTTGGCACCGACGGCGACTTTGTACCCTGCGTGCACACCGTGGGCGCGCCACTGCAAGCTGGCCAGGCCGATGTGCCGTGGCCTTGCAACCCAACCACCAAGTACATCGTGCACTACCCAGAGACGCGCGAGATTTGGAGCTACGGCTCGGGCTATGGGGGCAACGCGCTGCTGGGCAAAAAGTGTTTTGCGTTGCGCATTGCCTCCACCATGGGGCGCGACCAGGGCTGGTTGGCTGAACACATGCTGATCTTGGGTGTAACCAACCCCGAAGGCAAAAAATACCATGTGGCTGCGGCGTTTCCCAGCGCCTGCGGCAAAACCAACTTTGCCATGCTGATTCCGCCACAAGGCTTTGAGGGCTGGCAAGTCACCACCATTGGCGATGACATCGCGTGGATCAAACCCGACGCCAATGGGCGGCTGCGCGCCATCAACCCCGAGGCGGGCTACTTTGGCGTGGCGCCGGGCACCAACACCATCACCAACCCCAACTGCATGCGCAGCTTGGAGCGCGACGTGATTTTTACCAATGTGGCCCTAACCGACGACGGCGATGTATGGTGGGAAGGCATGGGTGAAGCGCCAGCCCACGCCATCGATTGGCAAGGCAACGACTGGACGCCAGCCATAGCCGCCGAAAAAGGCACCAAAGCCGCCCACCCCAACGCGCGCTTTACCGTGGCGGCCAGCAACAACCCCGCGCTCGACAGCGCGTGGGACGACCCCGCTGGCGTGGCCATTGACGCCTTTATTTTTGGCGGACGACGCAGCACCACGGTGCCTTTGGTCACCGAGGCGCGCAACTGGATTGAAGGCGTGTACATGGCCGCCACCATGGGCTCAGAAACCACCGCCGCCGCCTTTGGCGCACAAGGCGTGGTGCGTCGCGACCCGTTTGCCATGCTGCCCTTTGCCGGCTACAACATGAGCGACTATTTTGGTCACTGGCTTGACCTGGGCAAGCGGCTGCAACAAACCGGGGCCACGTTGCCGCGCATCTTTACCACCAACTGGTTCCGCAAGGGCGATGACGGCAAGTTTGTGTGGCCGGGATTTGGCGAAAACATGCGCGTGCTCAAGTGGATGATTGAGCGCATTGAAGGACGCGCCAATGGCCAAGAGCACGCCTTGGGCGTAACGCCAAGCTACGCCGACTTGCACTGGCAAGGCCTGGACTTCAGCGCCGAGCAGTTTGCCAAGGTCACCTCGTTTGACGCCGCTCAATGGCGCGCCGAGTTGGCGCTGCACCAAGAGTTGTTCGACAAGCTCGCCCAGCGGTTGCCCGCCGAACTGGTGCAAACCAAAGACACCTTGGCGCAACGCTTGGCGGCGTAATGTGCGCGGGTGCGGCGCCAAGCGCCAAGCAAAAAGGCCGCTTGCGCGGCCTTTTTGTTGTCCTCAGGCAGGCGCTTACACGTAGTGCACCACACCCCGCGCCGTGCGCAGCCACGCCATGGCGGGCGTGTCATTCGCTTCACGCGGCGCTGGGCTCACCACCACCGGGCTTTGAGCGGCCAGGGGCAGCAGCGCGTCTTCGCTGAGCTCGCTGGCTTGGCCGCGGTCGTAGGCCGCGCGCAAATCCACCATGAGGCGGGCGTCTTGCTGCGCCAACGCCCAAAAACGGCGGTCTTGCTCGCGCTGCTTAACCGTTGCCCACACCTGTTGCAGCGCATGCACTTGGCGCGTCAGCCAGCCACCAAGCACGGCCGAATTCAGAACATTGGGTTGCATAACTTTCCTCCTTGGGTTATCAATGGGGAGAAGTTTAGGGTTTTCCCTGATGTTTGGGAAATTTATTTATTTAATGTTTATCATTCATATTGTGAATAATACGACCCGCCGTGGCTGGAGCCGGGCGTTACGCCAGCTCGACCTCAACCTATTGCGCGTGTTCGACGCGGTGCTGCAACACCGCAACCTTACCCGCGCCGCCGAACAACTGGCCATGACGCAGCCCGCTGTAAGCAACGCCGTGCGCCGCCTGCGCGACGCCTTGCAAGACGACGTCATTCGCCGCCACGGTCAAGGCGTGCTGCCCACACCCAAAGCCCTGCGACTCTGGCCGGTGGTGCGCGGCTGCTTGGCGCAACTTGACGCCGCGCTGGACGAGGGGGCGTTTGCGCCCCAGACCTCGCAACAGGTGTTTGTATTGGGCATGGCCGATGCCACGGCGGCGCGACTGATGCCCTTTTTGGCCGAACAAATGGCAACCCGAGCCCCCAAAGCCTCGCTGCGGGTGCTGCCCCTTACCACCCGCGATCCGCGCGAGGCTTTAACCCGCGGCGCCCTAGACGTGGCGGTGGGATATTTCCCACGGGTGGTGGCCGCCCTGGAGCAAGGCGCCGATGAGGCCGCCTTTTACCGCGAGCGTTTGCACGAAGACCGATACGTGGCGGTCATGCGCCCCGACCACCCGCTGGCGCAACCCGGAGCGCTGACGCTGGCGGCGTACTGCCAAGCGCGGCATTTGCTGGTGAGCTTCACCGGCCGACCGGTGGGCTTTGTGGACGAGGCCCTGGCCAAACTCGGGCTGTCCCGGCACGTGGCCATGACCGTCAACCAGTTTTACACCGCCGGGCGGGTGGTAACCAGCACCGATTTGTTGGCGGTGTTGCCGCTGGGCTTTGTCCCCATGACGGGCATGGCCGAGCAACTGGCGGTGCGCGAGATCCCGCTGGATTTGCACACCGTTGAAATTGACGCGCTGTGGCACCGCGACACCCAACACCTGGCCAGCCACGTATGGCTGCGCGACCAACTGCAACAAGCGGCGCACAATAGCAACCTATGAACATCGTGCGGCACGACCGCCTGGACCAACGCGCCATGCTTTTGCTGCTGGGCTGCTGCGCGTTTTGGGGCCTGCAACAAATTCTGATTAAGGCCACCTTGGCCGAAATCCCCCCTTTATGGCAGAGCAGCCTACGTTTTGCCGCCGCCACCGCCGCCCTGATGCTGTGGTGCCGCTGGCGCGGGATTGCGTTGTGGGGCGCCGACGGGTCGCTGGGGGCCGGGCTCTTGGCCGGGGCCTTGTTTGCCACCGAGTTTTTGTTGATTTACGCTGGCCTTACCTACACCACAGCCTCGCGCATGACGGTGTTTGTGTACACCTCGCCATTTTGGGTGGCGCTGCTGGTGCCACTGCGTGTGCCAACCGAGCGGCTGCGGCCGCTGCAATGGGTGGGGCTGGTGGTGGCCTTTGGTGGCGTGGCACTGGCTTTTGCCGAGGGCCTGCTGCAAGAAAAAGAAGGGCAACTGCTGGGCGACCTGATGGCCTTGGGCGCCGGCTTGGCCTGGGGCCTGACCACCTTGGTGCTGCGCGGCCCCACCATGGCCAACCTTACCCCAGAGAAAACCCTTTTTTACCAAATTGGTGTGACCACACTGGCCGCCCCATTGGTTAGCCTATGGTGGGGCGAGCCCTGGGGCTTCATGTACAGCGCCCAAGCCTGGGGGTCGGTGGCGGCGCAAGCCTTGTTGGGCGCTTTTGTTACCTACCTAACCTGGATGTGGCTGCTGCGCCATTACCCGGCCACCCGGGTGGCGGCGTTTGCCTTTCTCACGCCCATCTTTGGCCTGCTGTTTGCCGTGACCCTGCTGGGCGAGCGGCCCTCGCTGCAGCTGCTGCTGGCCCTGGGCGGGGTGGTGCTGGGCATTGGCTTGGTCAACCGGGGCCGAACCGGCTCACCCACCGCGGTCAAAGGGTAATCTAGGCACCTTGTCGCCCAGCGGTTAACATACGCGGTCGAAAATCACACCGAGCCGGGCCGCCGTCAGGGCGGCGGGTGTGGCTGTCATTCAGATCAAACGAGGAGCCCACTGATGAAAAAACTTGCTCATGCGCTTGCCGCCACCGCGCTGGCAATGGCTGTTACCCCCGCCGCCTTGGCCAACGACTGCGACGCTGGCGAGCGCGTGGTTAAGTTCTCACACGTCACCGGTGGCACCACACACCCCAAGGTCAAAGCCACCAACGCCTTTGCCGCTCGAGTCAACAAAGAACTCAATGGTGTGATGTGCGTAGAGGTGTACCCCAACAGCACGCTGTTTGGCGACTCCAAAGAACTCGAGGCATTGTTGCTGGGCGACGTGCAATTTTTGGCACCGTCGCTCTCTAAGTTTGGTTCGTACACCAAAAAGCTCGGCGTGTTCGACTTGCCGTTCATCTTTAAAGACATGGACGCTGGCATGCGCTTTACCCAGAGCACAACCGGCAAAAGCCTGCTCAACTCCATGGAAGACGTGGGATTCGTCGGGTTGGGTTATTGGATGTCAGGCATGAAGTACTTCTCGGCCAACAAGCCACTGCTTACCCCAGCCGATGCCAAAGGCCTGAAGTTCCGTGTGCAAACCTCCGACGTGGCCAAGGCCATGATCGCCGCCATGGGCGCGTCACCCCAACCCATGGCCTTTGCCGAGGTATATGGTGCGCTGCAAACCAAGGTGGTTGATGGTCAAGAAAACACCTGGTCGAACATCTACACCAAGAAGTTCTTTGAGGTACAAGACGGCACCACCGAAACCAACCACCAAATGTTGGCGTATTTGTTCATGACTTCCAAAGAGTTCTTGGACAGCCTCAAGCCCGACGTACGCGCCAAGCTGATGCGCATCGCCGACGAAGTCACCCTCGAGGCCAACAACAACGTCAAGGCAGCCGAAGCCACCAACCGCGCCAACATTTTGAAGGCAGGCGGCGAGATCCGCACCCTCAATGCAGCGCAACGCAAGGCCTGGGTCGACGCCATGATGCCGGTGTGGAAGCAGTTTGAAAAAGAAATCGGCCCCGACATCGTTAAGGCCGCAGCCAACAGCTAAATCTCGATGCACCCTTGGGGCCGCCAACGCCCCTTGAGCGCCTCTTCCAGCAAGCCCGTTGACGACCTGATCGCCATCGGGCTTTTTTTAAACCCGGTCCGGTTTTGGGCTTGCCGCTCAAAACTGCTTGCAAGGATCATCCCATGACGCTTTGGCCCCATGCGTTGCTGTTGCTGTTGATCGTGGCGCTTTTTGTTTGGGAGCGCCACGCCCCAGACACCGTGAACCGGCTCGAAGAAAACCTGCTGGTGTCGTTGCTCAGCCTGATCACCGTGGTGTCTTTTGGGCAGGTGGTGGCGCGCTACATGTTTAACACCGGTTGGGCGGCGGCACTTGAGTTTGTTATGGCCTGCTTCAGCTGGATGATTCTGTTCGGCATGGCCTATGGCCTAAAACGCGGCGTGCACTTGGGCGTGGATGTGGCGCTGAAGCGCTTTCCAGCCGGGTTGGGGCGCTGGGTTGCCATGGGCGGCGCGGCCTCGGGCGCGGTGTATGCCTTGTTGTTGCTCGACGCCACTTGGCTGAGCTGGCTTGGCGTGGACACGCGCTCGGGTGCGATTGATTATTGGTCCAAGATGTACAAGATCAACATTGGCGCCGAGGAGCTGCGCTGGCCAACGTGGCTGCATGAGTCGCTGGGCTGGAAAGACCGCGTGCCGCGCTGGCTGGTGCTGTTGGCGCTGCCCATTAGCCTGGCGTTGCTTGCCTTTCGCAGCTTGCAGGCCATGGTGGCCATTTACCGAGGCGAGCGCGCCATGGTGATCGCCGGGCACGAAGCCGAAGAGCTGGTGCAGCAAAACCAAGGCGTTTTAAAAGACAACTGATTCACCCTAGGAGCTACCGTGGCACCTTTGTTTTTGTTTGGCTTGCTGCTGGCGCTGTTGTTTTTGGGCGTGCCGGTGGGGTTGGCGCTGGGCTTGTCGTCGGTGCTGTACGTGGCGTTGTTTACCACCGACTCGCTGTCTTCGGTGGCGATTTCGCTTTTTGGTGTCGGCACGCACTACACGCTGCTGGCCATTCCGTTTTTTATTCTGGCCTCGGCGTTTATGTCCACCGGCGGTGTGGCGCAGCGCCTGATTCGCTTTGCCATTGCGGTGGTGGGGTCGTTTCGGGGCGGTTTGGCCATGGCCTCGGTGCTGGCGTGCATGATGTTTGCCGCGTTGTCTGGCTCGTCACCGGCCACGGTGGTGGCCATTGGCACGATTGCCATTGCCGGCATGCGACAGGTTGGCTACAGCAAAGAGTTTGCCTCGGGTATTGTGGCCAACGCCGGTACGTTAGGGATATTGATTCCGCCATCGATTGTGATGGTGGTGTACGCCGCCTCGGTGGATGTGTCAGTGGGCCGGATGTTTTTGGCGGGGGTGGTGCCCGGCTTGCTTGCCGGGGCGATGCTGATGCTGGCCATTTATGTGGTGGCACGTATCAAAAAGCTGCCCGCCGAGCCTTGGCGCGGCATAGGCGAGGTGCTTACCGCAGCCAAAGAGGCGTTTTGGGGGCTGTTTTTAATTGTCATCATCATGGGTGGTATCTACGGCGGGGTGTTCACCCCCACCGAGGCGGCCGCCGCTGCGGCGGTGTATTCGGCCATCGTGGCGCTGTTTATTTACCGCGACATTGGACCTCTTAAGGGCATCCCTTGGGCCAACGCCAGCGACGACTCGCTGACCCGGGTTGGCTTTAAAGGGGTGGTGTACGGCTTTAGCTTTTACGCGGTGTTTTCAATCTTGGCGTTTTTTGCGGTGGGGCCTGCGGTACAGGGCGGACAAACGCCGCATGGCTGGGGCATGGTGCTGGGCGCGCTGGTGGCGTTGGCCTACATGATTTGGCGCGGCCCTGGCGTGGCGCCCTTGCAGCTGGCGCGCGCCTGCGCGGGTGGTTTTAGGGTATTGGGGCGCAACTTATGGATGATGCTGCGCCAGGCGCGCCCGGTGATCATGGGCGAGGACAGCCGCGGCGTGGTGTTGGACGCGGCCAAAACCACGGTGATGTTGATGTTCATCATTGCCAACGCGCTGTTGTTTGCACACACCTTAACCACCGAGCGGATTCCACAAACCATTACCGAATGGATGCTGGACGCGGGCTTTAATTGGTTTACGTTTTTGATTGCGGTAAACGTGCTGCTGCTCATTGGCGGGCAGTTCATGGAGCCGTCGGGGCTGTTGCTGATTGTGGCGCCGGTGGTGTTTCCAATTGGCATGGAGCTCGGGGTGGACCCGATTCATTTGGGCATCATCATGGTGGTGAACATGGAAATTGGCATGATCACGCCACCAATAGGATTGAATCTGTTTGTTACCTCGGGTATCACGGGCATGAGCCTGGACCGAGTGGTGCGCGCGGCGTTGCCGTTTGTGGGCGTACTGATGCTGTTTTTGATTCTCGTCACGTATGTGCCTGAGCTATCAACGTGGCTGCCGTATGCTTTGATGGGTCCAGAAATCGTAACCCAGTAACCGTTGCACCAGCACGCCGCCGTATGACGCTTGATTCCAACGAGATCGCCACGCTGCAAGGGTGGCAAGGCAAAGCCGAGTCCACCATCGACTTGGTAACGGCGGCCCCGCTGGCCGGTTTAAGCGCCACGCTGGACCGCACCGACCCCGCCCCGACCCACGGTACCGTGGTGCCGCCGTTGGCGCACTGGCTGTACTTTTTGCCGCAACATCGGCAAAGCGAAATCGGCCCAGACGGTCACGCCAAGCGTGGCGGGTTTTTGCCGCCGGTGCCGCTGCCGCGGCGCATGTGGGCCGGGGGCCGCCTGACATGGCAAGCCAACAACCCCCTGCAAGTGGGCCAGTCGGTGCGGCGCGAGTCTCGCATTGAGCGGGTGCAGCACAAGCAGGGCCGTACCGGGGCGTTGGTGTTTGTGTTGGTGCGCCACGAGGTGCACAACGAACAAGGTTTGGCCATTACAGAAGAACACGACATTGTCTACCGCGCTGCGGCCGACCCCAACGAGTCACCGCCACCGCCGCAAGCGGCCGCCACCGAGGCGCCTTGGCATCGCCAATGGCTGGCCGACGAGGTGATGCTGTTTCGATTTTCGGCGCTTACCTTTAACGGGCACCGCATTCACTACGACCGCCCCTACGTAACGCAAACCGAAGGCTACCCGGGCTTGGTGGTGCACGGGCCGTTAATTGCCACGTTGTTGGTGGATTTATGGCGCCAGCAACACCCCTCGACCACGCTCACGCACTTTGCGTTTAAGGCCTTGCGGCCGACTTTTGACATCCATCGCTTTGCGGTGTGTGGCCAACCCGGCCCAGACCAATCCGCGCGGCTGTGGGCGCACGACCACCAAGGCTGGCTCACCATGGAGGCGCAAGCCCAATGGGCTTAAAGCCGCGTCCGCTGGACGGGATCACCGTGGTGTCGTTGGAGCACGCGGTGGCCGCGCCTTTTTGCACCCGGCAACTGGCCGACATGGGCGCGCGCGTGATCAAGATTGAGCGCCCGGGGGTGGGGGATTTCGCCCGTGGCTACGACACCCGCGTCAAAGGCTTGGCGTCGCATTTTGTGTGGATCAATCGTGGCAAAGAAAGTGTCACGCTCGACCTTAAGCATCCAGACGCCCAAGCGGTGCTGCGCCAGCTGCTGGCGCAAGCCGATGTGTTGGTGCAAAACCTCGCGCCTGGTGCAGCGGCACGCATGGGCTTGTCTTTTGAGGCGCTGCACCCCTCGTTGCCTCGCTTGGTGGTGTGCGATATTTCCGGCTACGGCAACCACGGTCCTTACCGCGACAAAAAAGCCTACGACTTGCTCATTCAAAGCGAGGCGGGCTATTTGTCGGTCACAGGTACGCCCGACGAACCCGTGAAGTCCGGCAACTCGATTGCCGATATCGCCGCCGGCATGTACGCTTACAGCAACATCTTGTCGGCGCTGCTGCTGCGCGAGCGCACCGGCGTTGGGGAGCACATCGACGTGTCCATGCTGGAAGCGCTGGGCGAATGGATGGGCTACCCCATGTACTACGCCTACGAAGGCGCGGCGCCACCACCACGGGCGGGGGCCTCGCACGCCACCATTTACCCTTATGGGCCGTTTGCGGTTGGCGATGGTGGCACCGTGATGCTGGGCCTGCAAAACGAGCGCGAATGGCAGCGTTTTTGCCAATCGGTGTTGCTGCAGCCCGAGCTGGCAGACGACGACCGCTTTGCCAACAACAGCGCGCGCAGCGCCAACCGTGGGGCCCTTGAGGCCATGATTGTGCAAGCCTTTGCCGCGTGCAGCACGGCCGAGGTGCAACAGCGATTGGATAACGCACAAATCGCCAACGCCCGGGTCAACGACATGCAAGGGCTTTGGCAGCACCCGCAGCTGGCCGCACGCCAGCACTGGCACGAGGTGCCGTCGCCGGTTGGGCCGATTCGGGCACCCTTGCCACCCGGGCGCCACAGTGGTTTTGATTACCGCATGGACGGCATTCCGGCGCTCGGCGCCGACACCGATCGGGTGCTGCAGTCGTTGGGGCTGTCGGCCGAGCGCATCGCTGCGATGCGGGCCGCTAACGTTGTGTAACCGCTTACTTCAGTAAGCTAGGGCTGGGTATTCAGACGCTGGCTTTGCCAGTACACGTCGTCGCCGCCCTCGGCGCGGTTCAGCACCCGGGCCAACACAAACATGAGGTCTGACAGGCGGTTAAGGTATTGGCGCGGGGCAGGGCGCAGCGCCTCTGCCGAGCCCAACGCCACCACCGAGCGCTCGGCGCGGCGCGCCACCGTGCGCACCACATGCGCTTGTGCCGCGGCCGCTGTGCCGCCGGGCAGAATAAATTCTTTAAGACGCGGCAGGTTGGCATTGTGCTTGGCCAACGCGTCGTCAAGCGCCCGCACCGCGTGTTCTTTAAGCAGTTCAAAGCCAGGAATCGACAGCTCGCCACCCAAGTTAAACAACTCTTGCTGCACTTGATGCAGGGTCTGGGCCACGTCTGCGGGCAAGGCATGCACCAGCAGCACGCCCAGTTGGGCATTCAGTTCGTCGACGTCGCCCATGGCGTGCACCCGCAAGCTGTTTTTGGAA
>Ga0181566_10001539_pt1 | contig 19106 bp, 16 predicted proteins | sample 101ome_15_FD_133762 | JGI IMG/M metagenome (GOLD analysis project Ga0181566, IMG submission 133762) | Coastal salt marsh microbial communities from the Groves Creek Marsh, Skidaway Island, Georgia - 101402AT metaG (megahit assembly) | ecosystem: Environmental > Aquatic > Marine > Intertidal...
CGATTGGACGACCGTTTTCAGTCGACTATTCGGTAGACCTTAGGGCCGAATCTGAATGCGGCAACCATTGCGGCTAGGCCAAGGATAAGTAGGACTACAGAAAGCCATTCATTAACAACTACTGAATCGTCAAACTCAGGCCAAAATGGTAGGATATCCATCGTTGATTCACCAAGGGTCATCTTTGCCCCTATGGAGCCCAAAACAGTGATACTTGCAAGTGCCCCAATAGCAGATATAACTTGCAATAATGAAAGTCTGGAATCATTCCAAACCCCTGGACCAAATCTCCAACGACCGATTACCATTGAAGCAAGGAATCCGGTTGTTAATCCAGCAAAGAGGAATTTGTTGTAACTCATTGCATCGCTAGCTGGATCAGACATCGCCATAGTACCTGAAAGAACTGCGACAGGAAGTAAAGGAAGAGCCGCGATTGTAGCAATATAAGATGCATTATCAAGATGAGAGCGAGCAGCCCTCGCCTCGACAAAGTAATTCGAGACCCAAGCGGCTATGGCGCATAGACAGGCGAGGGTTGCAATGCCTGTTGTAAGGCCCACTACCAGATGATGTAAGGTTTGGGAGAACATCACTCATCACCTCCGTAATCTGGATCGTCAACCCACTCTTCATCGACCGGATCCCATAGTAAACCAGGGTGTTCATCGTACTTCAGAAGGCGTGCTCTATATGCAGCATCTTCATCCACTGTTGACTCCTCAACTACTGGCTCGACTGGTGTCTCCTCGGCTGCCTCGACTTCTTCTGTTTGGTCCAATTCATCCTTTCTTCTGGCTGGTTGTAAAAGTCCTTGAAGGCTTACCATAAATGCAATTATCATGAATGCCCCTGCAAATCCTTGAGCTCTAGCACCCATCAAACTACCATCGAATTCAGGCGGAATCGTCCCCATCGTCAGCCAAGGCTGAACCACATCAAACTCACCATTCGAGGTAGTTACACGATAGACAATTCTTCCATCACCCATTGTCGCAGGCAAGTGTACCAACCATTCATCTTCCATTCCTGCCTCGACAGTTGCAGGATGAGAAATTGATTCTCCTTCCAATTTCCATTCAACAGAAATTTCTGTGGTATTTTGAGTTAGCACACTAACCGGAGATGTGTCGCCCGTAACTCGGTAATTTGGCGCACTCCAATCGAGAGCAAAGCCAGGTAGATTTGCAGGCACCGGATCGATCGAAATCGAGTGAGGTTCAGATACTCCAAGATAGGCAAGGCCTTCGTATCCAGCTCCATGATGAATTGCTACGATTAAATCTCCATCGCCGACTAGTTCGGGTGCTGTAAGTACCCAAGTCAGGCTAATGACACCATTTGTAGGGACAATTACTTCGACATAGTTTACCGACGTTCCAGAAGGATCTTGAATAATATTCCAGCCATGATCTTCAGGATTGTCTCCATTTCCATCAGTCGAAGAAAGAAGGAAGACACCTAGGATTCTGGAATGTGAAATCAAATCTATCTCAATTGTTGTGTCCAATTGATAGGCGGTACCTGTGAATGCTGTATTTCCGGATGTAATCGAAATCGTTGCGCTGGAAGGAGCGCTTAGTGAAGGGTCTCCGTGGCAAGAACCTCCGCAAACAAAATCCCTGTTTGAGTCACCATTACCACCAGGATTCGCGACAGTACCTTGCGTTGCGATTAGCATTAGAGTAATTGTAGCAAGAGCTAGAATTCTACCGCGCATCAAGCATCCCTCCTTCGGCCGAACATGGTTATTCCAATACTCGCTACACCAACCAGTAGCATGATTATCGTGACAGGTAAGGACATCGCAGAAATTGAACCAGTTGGTTCGATATCTATGGAATTGGGGGCTTCAGAAGCATCAACACTAGCGGTGTTATCCATCTCAAAGAGCCACAAAACCTCGAGGCCTCCAACCTCTGCAGTTACTGCATAATAGAGATTAGAAGCAACTGGAGCAATCTCACTCCAAGATACCTCAGTAGTCTCCCCAACCGGTTCTAGGTCAGTGACTAAAGCTTCTCCATTAGTACCATGTTCTGAGGAGGTGAATGGACTGCTTGAACGATATATTCGGAAATTAGTTTCGCCTTCTGTCCATTCCCAAGATAATTCCACTTCACTACCAGAAAGTGTCGCAGAAAGGCCACTTACCGTGGTCACCTCTTCGAATGTTATGTATGACACCCCTACACCAGTCTCTCCCATGTCATCGACTACAGTTAGTGTAACAGAATGAGAGCCAGTTCCCAATTGTACATTGACCATCTCGCCGGTTAAACTAACTCCATTTACATCCCACATATAGTGAATTATCTCACCATCGAGATCTGCTGACATGGAACCATCGAGTGTGATAAAAGCTCCAGCGATAGGAGGTTGAGGTGAGGTCGAAATTATCGCTGTGGGCGGAACATTAGCAATTTCGATTTCTACATCTGAAATTGTCGATAAGCCCCAAGGGTCACTAGCTGTAACAGTGGCAATCCATGTTTGCCCTGGTTCTAGCCTATCTGCAGGAATTGTGAGAGTATTTTCAAGGTCGGGTACGGAGAAACCATTGCGCGCCCAAGAAACATGGTATGAGACAGGTTCTCCGTCTAGATCTGTCGCCGAAGCATAAACCACCAATGATTCTAGTGAGTTTGCAGGTATTGTTGGGAGAGAAGGCATTTCACTCGCTTCTCCCGTAAATCCAGTATTACCATTTCCAACGTAAACTAGCATGTTACCCGGAGCACCATTCTCAATCTGTCTTGAAGTTGTTTTCATCGAGGTTCCTAAGTCGTCTCCGTCACCCGGGACGACTTGTACTGACCAACTCTGATCTCTAACAGTCTCAGAGGCTGGGATTTCAGTCATTCCATCGTATTCTCTCACCCATTCACCATCAACCCACCAACGAATTTGACTATTCATTTCTGAATCTCCATCGGCGTCACTTTGTTCCCAAATGACACTGAGATTCACTGAGGTGGTTAATTTCCCGGAAGGCAGCATCTGAATTGATGTCACTCTAGGCGGGGTATTGAGAATAATCAAATCCTCACTCTCTACCCAATCCGACCATAATAATCCATCACTTACCCTTGCTTTTGCTGTCCAAGTTTCTCCCTTGGAAGTTGATTCGGATAGAACAGCAGTTAGATCGTTGTAAGCAGATACTTGGACACCGTCTCTAAACCAGCGAATCTCCGTAGACTGTACTGAATCGCCATCTGGGTCAGTCCACCCTACGTTAACCTGTAGCGCGTCATCAGTACGAGCATTACCAACTGGAGACACGTAAACTGTGGCAACAGGTGGGTTATTCGATGAACCGATTACCACGACACCTGTGTAAACGATTTCACCAAAATCGTCACCATCATGAGGTTTGACAGAGGCTTCCCATTGGTCTCCGCTACGAATCATTAGTGGAGAGACGCTTTCCTGGTCATCTAATTCTGGTATTCTAGCGCCATCGAGATACCAGCGAATTTCGGTTCCTTGCTGTGGTTCACCATCTAAATCGAAGTAATCGTAGTCTAATTCTAGTTCATCAGTGTCAATAGGATTTTCAGGAGTTAATTCTAGATTCCTTGCTATTGGTAGTGTGTTGTTTAATGTGACTGGTCCGATAGTTACTGGTTCTCCTTGGTCAGTGCCATCCTTAACAGTAATTGTGCATGTCCATTGTTGGCCTTTTGCAAGCCATGTCTGGGACACCGAAGTTTGATCATCAAGGTCTCCCACATTGTTTCCATCTAATTTCCAGCGAATCTGGGTGCCTTGTTCCGAGTCACCGTCTGCATCATAATAGGTGTAATCCATTGCCAATCCTGTGGCCTTCGTTGGTTCGCTAGGAACGAACCAAACAGAAGATGCCTCTGGAGGTGTATTTGTCGAACCTGAATCTTCACTAGATTGGAAAGTCGTAGTTGCCCATCCATCACCAGAAACAGCGCCATTACCATTCGCTGCGTTAACTGCAAAAGTGAAGGTTACGGTACCTGACCCAGATGAAGGTGCAGTCCAGTCTAACGACCAGCTTCGATAATCAGGGAATTGATGAGTTCCTTGATTTCCTGCTGAATTAACTTGGGTATTCATAATACCGAATCCAGTTGATAGTGTTCCATCTGATACTAGAAGATTGAATCCTCCCTTTGTGCCAGAAACACCTCCACTCATTCCGAGATTTAGGGAGTAAAGTTGTCCTGGTGTGTATGTTGCAGGGAAATTGTGTGTTGGGGTCAAACTTGAATCTGGTGTACTGCCGTGACAATTACAACCACTAGATGAATTGTATTTCCCATTACTATTGGCGATAGCCACCTGACTCGATGAAATTAGCATGGTTAGTAAGACAATTGCTAGCAATCGCCGCGTATGTTGCATAAACTGTCCACATGAGACTGTGATAATAGTTGATTGGGTGAAATTTTTGATTCAACTCCGTCGGTCCGAAGGACCGGAATCGGTGGATTCATTGGTAGGTCTCGGCTCGCCCGGCCATGCGACCTATTGGAAGTGTGGCAATCGTCGGTGCTGGAAACATGGGCTCTGGAATCGCCCAAAAATCCGCCCAAGAACAATTCGATGTACAGATGGTAGATAGAGAGGAACAATGGGTTGAACGCGGTCAATCGATTATTGCTAATTTTCTTGATGAAGCAATTGAAAGGAGAATTTTCCGCGAGAATGAGGCTGAAGAAATCAAAGCCAGAATTACTGGTGTTGTTGGAACCGAAAACGTCGCCAAAGATACCGACCTAGTTATCGAAGCTGTTTTCGAAGACTTCGATATCAAAACAGAAGTATTCACAACCCTCGATAAGGTATGCGACGAACATACAATTCTCGCTTCTAACACCTCTTCTTTGAGTGTTAATGCTCTTGCCGAAGCAACTGGTAGACCCGATCGCTTTGTTGGTCTGCATTTCTTTTACCATCCAGCGAAAAATCGACTAATCGAAATAATCCCAGCAGAGACTACTTCGAAGCAATCCCTAGACGCTGTGGAACAATATTGCAAAACAATGGGTAAGGTCGTAATCATCTGTAAAGATCGACCTGGATTTGTTGTAAACCGCTTCTTTGTTCCATGGCTAAACGAAGCCTGCATGTTATTGCAAGAAGGAGTAGCTAGCGCTGCTGCAATCGATGCGGTCGCAGAAAAGGCATTCCGAATAGGAATGGGGCCTTTTGCTCTAATGAATTTGACAGGGCCTCCTATCGCCTTGCACTCTACCGATTATTTAGCCGAACAATTACAATGCCCACGATATACAGGTGCCGCTAATCTTAGGAAGATGGTGGAAGAAGGAGGAATGTGGGACATCGGTGAAGATTCAGAATGTAGTGATGAGGCGGCAGCAATCATTCGTCAGCGATTAATGGGCCAGGTATTCGCTGTATCATCTCAGATTGTTGAAGAAGAAATCTGTTCAATGGAAGATGTTGATCGTGGTGCTAAAGTTGGACTTCGATGGGCACTAGGGCCCTTCGAATTAGCAAATCGAATCGGGATTTCAGAAGCGGTATCAATGGCTCAATCTTACGCAGATTTAGCGGAATTCAACCTACCAAGTTGGTTTGCTGAATTAACTCAACCTTTAGAATTCAATTATGTCGATATTGATATTGAAGGCGATATTGCAACTGTTAGAATCAATAGACCTGAGGCAATGAACGCCCTCAATGAAATTGTTGTCGAACAATTAGGCATCGCACTCGACTCGCTTAACTCTCGTGAAGATATCAAAACGATCGTGATTGATGGAGCTGGTAAAGCATTCATTGCAGGAGCTGACGTCAAATTCTTTGTCGATAAGATACAAGCTGATGCATTTCCCGATATCTACAAATTTACAGCAAATGGCCATGAGGTCTTGAACAAATTAGAAAATTCAAACAAGACAACAATTGCATTGACAACAGGATTAGCGCTTGGGGGAGGATTGGAATTAGCCCTCGCCTGTGATTATAGAGTCGGAACGAGGCGAACACAATTTCGGTTCCCAGAAACTAGCATCGGAATATACCCTGGTCTAGGTGGCACCCAGCGCACGCCTAGGATTTGTGGAATTGAAGCTGCTAGGTTCGCTGTCCTTGCAGGAAATTTCCTAGACGCAGGTAGTGCTGCAGCACTTGGCCTTCTGACTCATTTAGTAGAACCCAGCAAAGTAGAACAAACAGTATCTGCGATTTCAACTTCCGGCAAACCAGTTGACAAGTATCCTGCAAAACCCGCTGATAGCACACATCCAGCCGCTGCTTTCGCCCTTGATTTCTACAAGGATGCAAATATGAATTCTCTAGCGTCAGGTAACTGTCCAGAAGGTTTTGACCCTCAAGATAAAATGGTATCAAGACAGTTAAAATCTCTCGGTAGAACAGCACCAATCGGTCTTTCAATGGCTAGTAATCTACTAGATGACGCAGTGCTTACTGGAGATAATCTACAGCAAGGTCTTGACCTAGAACTCGAGCGACTTAGTGAGATTTTCGCTAGCTCTGACGCACTTGAGGGGCTAAGTGCGCTGATCCAGGGTCGTAGACCAAATTACACTAACAACTAATTTTCTACAAAGTAGAATAGCGGGACCAGGAAGGTGCCTTTACCGCTGCCATACCGCGAATTAGTTGCTCTTTGATTTGATTCCAACTCAAGAGATCACCTCATCGTTCCAGTTTTCCATTATTTCATCAACCCAATCTTCTAACCATTTATCCATTTCTTCAACTCCGGTGTAATATTGCACCTCAGTGCAGTTTTCACACCTAACGAATAACCGCTCCTATATGAATCACAAAGAGTGCGTGGTTGCACTTAGGTGCATTTTATACACTAGATACGATGTGCGTAACCTGTTACACATGAGCCGCCCTCCAATGACCCTATCAGAGAAAGACTTCAACAGCGTTCAGAAGTCAATCGTAGAAGTTCAAAGAAGCGGTCGAAGTATTCGAAAGATATTCGCTGCATATTATGATGAAGATGTCGATATTGGTTGGGAAGTCGATGCCGCTGTCGATGCCTTTGAGATGTTCTCATCTCGTTGGACAATAGAGATTCTAGCGGCATTATATATCGCCGGCGATCGCCGATTCAATGAACTAAGAACGTTACTACGAGGAATCTCATCTCGCACACTTTCAGACAAATTGACCACCTGTCAGGGGCACGGCCTGGTTGAGAGAGTTGTAGAAGAGGGGCCTCCTATTCGAGTAACCTACCGACTAACTACTCATGGCAGAACTTGTGGTCGCCTCCTTGGCCCGTTAGTCGCTTACATGAAAACTCACAAGGAATTGATTGAATTTGAATAATCGTTTATCCGTAAATTTTCGCCCAACTTGCAATATGATGCATGTTTGATTCATACAGCCGCATCCTTCAAAGGCTGAACATCATGAAATTGGGCTATGGCGTTGATAGAACAGTGGCGCAGTAAGCGTTCTATCGTCGTCGACGGACTCGTAGCTCTTGCAGGAGGTGCTTTGGGCCTTGGAACACTACTTCCAGGCATGGTTCCACCTGCAACTCAAGGTACACTTTCAGCACCAAGAGAGAATTGGGAAAATCCGGTTCGAGCTCGAATAATGTCAACTCTGAATCGATCTCCAGGAATTCATTTTCGAGAGTTGCAACGAAGACTGGATGCCGCTAATGGAACTCTACGACATCATCTAGATGTTCTTATTGCAGAAAAATCGGTTACTACAATGTCAGTAAATGGACGAACCTGTTACTACGCTGGCGCACCCGCACAGGTTGAGATTCTAATCGGCACTGGAGTTACCGATGATGCCCGTGCTGCTTCCATGCTACCCGTTGGACTATCCGAATTACAACAGGCAGTTGTAGCTCGTCTAACTCGCTCAGATTCACCTCGCTCGCAAGCCGCTCTTGCAAGGGATCTAGGTAGGTCGCGTTCGGCGGTTCACTCAGCGTTAGGAGTGCTCAGAACTAGAGGCATAGTTGCTGAGGGCGAATTGCGATTAGCAGACCACCTCAGTGGTCTGAAAAATTCCAAATTGGAGTATAACTGGCTAGATTTACGGGCAGAAATGGCTTAGGGTAAAATAGTCATTGTTTCCTATTATATTCATGAAAAATGGCACAAAGGTCACCCTAGGTATCGGAGCAATTGGAATAGCCCTCGGTATTTTGCTAATGATTTTGGGGGCAGGTTCCATTGACGATGCTGTCAAATGGAGACCTACTGATGATGTGTATTTGGAAAACAGCCAAGGTGAAACAGTCAGTTTTATCCACATAAAAGAAGGGAATGGTAACACTATTGCAGTCTTCGTATCTGATGACGTTAGTTGTGATGATTTTACGCTTGAAATACAAGGCGGTGAAGCATTCTGGGAACCAGATAGGTGTGTCGTTGAAGGAGGTGAATCATTGCCGAGTGGGTATGGAGATGACCCTGAAGGGTGGTTACATCTTGGTAACATTACAAAAGTTGAGGATGGTGTTGAGTATTCAATCACAACAAGTCACGACGTTGTTTTAGTGGGATGGGAAGTCATAGAAGAAGTGGTTGGAGACTTTTTAGGAGGTCTTGCTGGAATATGTGGCGGGCCAACTTTCCTCTGTTGCGGGTTAATTTTCTTGGTGATTGGTGGAATTATGGCCGTAACCTCTGGTGAAGATAAAACTCAAACACGAATCGAAATCACTCCCTCAGTCGAGGTGGATTCCAATAAAGAGGAAGAAGCACGGGAGTACAATAAAAATGAGAAGAAGTGGTACGAAGACGATTCCTCGTAATTTTCAAATCATCGCTGATTGAGTCTTCTAAGACAGGTTTGAACAGAATCCTATTACACATTGAATTTCGCCAAGTGGTTGTATGTTCCGCATCCGCTTGGTAGAACAGCCAATGCCTACCGGTTCTAAAGACCCAGATGTGCTACTTGCTTGGCTGCTCGATTCAATGGGTTTAGTTCGATCAAGAACAGAAGGAGCAACCGTTGATGAAGAGCAAGGTGCAATTCATCGAATGGTAAGGCACACACTTCTGGAAGAGCCACTGAAGGGGTGGAATAACTCGGCTATTTCCGAATTCTCAGGACTTTCTCAAACTGGAGTCCACAATCAAATGCACAAATTACGTGAAGTTGGCCTCATCAGTTCTAGATTGCAAGGAAGGTGGCACGTCAACGTACTTCGTGGTGGTTCAATGGCCTCGTCTGTAGAATTGATTGCAGTTCAAACTCGTGCCATTGCGATGATGAGATTGGCTGAATTTAGTGAAGTAATATCCGATTCGGAATCAAGAATGCAAGAAGTTGGAGAAGAAGAGTCACAATCATTCCGAATAGATATTGCCGAGCCTGGACCAACTCCTGAAAATTCAGACCGGCTCGATTGTTTGCTTGCTGATTTTGGTATAACGGGTGACAGAGTCAAGAAAGGAGACAGAGTTACTCGCAAAGTTTTCGATGAATTGGCTGCCAGTGAAAGACCACTAACTCTGCAAACATTGACAGACAGAACAGGAGAGTCTCGTTCTCGTTCTCAACGTGTAGTGGAAAGATTACGGCAGGCTGGAATAGTCGATAGAGTGGCTATGCGTGATCGCATTGCAATGGATGTATACACTGGATTGCTACGGCAGTATTCCGCTAGAGGAGAAGAATGGTTGATGGGAAGAGGTGGTCTTGGTAGGCTGGAGGAAGATATTTCATCAGCATTGATTGAGGGTGTTCGTAAAGACAAGTTGAGTATCGAAAAGGTAGAAGAAATACTCTCTGACGTATCGATTGATTCCCAGCGATTATTGCTCAACACCCTAGGTGGAAGGATGCCATACGGATATCGAATAGCTGGAAGAAATGGTGAGGATGTTGCCGAGCGAGTTATGACAAATATCGATAGGACTCTTCGTCGCCTAAAGACTGTAGCACAAAGATTGGACAATTCTTTGTCAACGGATGATTAAGCCGCATGGCTTTCCAGCATCTCAAGGTCACATACTGCAAGTGCTTCTTCGTGTGTAGCTTCCAAGACTACTGGACAGGCAACTCCGGCCTCCGCCGCATCTTGCCAGGTTCCAGCGCAAACACACCATCTGTCACCAGCCTTCAATCCGGGAAAGCCAAATTGTGGAGCAGGAGTAATCAGGTCATTGCCTTGTGATAGAGCAAATTGCAGGAAGTCGTCTGTTACGATTGCACAGACGGTATGTGAACCTCTATCTCGACCATCTGTATTGCAGCACCCATCTCGAAACCATCCGGTTAACGGATCTGATGAGCACTTTTGTAATTCGGTTCCTTTGACATTGATTGAATCGTGCATTATGCCGCTACCTCAGTTGAAGTGAGTTCCTTCAAATATTTGGAAACTCGACCACCTAATTGTTGTTGGTTTTGTATCGAGTGTAATTCTACCCTCATATTCGATGCGCCAGGAAGGCCCTTGGTGAAAGATACTGCGTGACGTTTCAGGTTCTTGCAATATCCTTCTTCGTAGACTTCAGAACTCAACTGTAGGTACCTTTCCCAGCACCAATGACGTGCAACAGCTGGGTTATCTTCTCCCCAAGGAGGGCTATGGTTTAGCCATCCTAAATCTCGCTTTATCTCGTGAAATATTGTCGGACGGCCTATTGCCCCCCTTCCAATCATCAACCCTGCCGCTCCGGTAGCCTCGATACAAGCCGCGGCTGATTTTGCGTCGACTACATCGCCATTGGCGATTACCGGTATATCGACAGCCTCGACAATATCCCTAATCTGAGACCAATTCGACTCACCAGAATATCGCTGACGAAGGGTTCGTCCATGAACACAGATTCTTTCGACACCTTCGGCCTCGATTCTTTGACAAATTTCCAATGCGGTATTCGGTCCACTTCCGGTTCCTAATCGCATCTTCACAGTAATTGGTATGTCGGCAGCTTCAATGCATGCTCGAACCATCTCTACAACCTTGTCAGGATTACGCAGAAGTGCCGCTCCGGCATCGTTTCGGCAAACTTTTGGAGCCGGACAACCGAAATTAAGATCAATTATGTCTGCTCGATCTTGTAGCAGTTTTACTGTTTGAACCATCTCGTCGATGTCACCGCCAAAAATTTGTGGGATAAATGGTGATTCACGAGGGTCAGATTCGACCTTCAGCCACGAGTGTTTTGCATGGCGAGAAAGGCCTGAAGCAGCTGTAAATTCAGTGAATGACAAGTCTGCTCCAGTCTCAAGTGCCAACAGACGGTAGGCCAGATCTGTAACTCCCGCCATCGGCGCGAGAAACAGCGGCACTGGCTCTACCATGAGCCCTGGCGGGAGTCTATTCATCATCAATCCAACGATTGAATACCTAATGCAGAGTCAAACTTCAAGTCACAATAACCTCAGCCTACTTCATTGAGCAATCACTGCTCTACGAGGGATAGATAATGTCAGATGATTCAGACAATGATTTAGCCGACCTTCACTTGATGGTTGGTTCCCAAATTGCTTTTACTAATGTCCCGAGGAATATGCTAATCGTTTCTCTTCTAATTTCTATTATTGGAATATCTATGATCTCGACATGGGCATTATCTGAGTCTAATTCAAATTGGGAGCCAATAGAGGCACAGATACTTGATACAGGAGTAACTGACGATTGGTGCAGCGGAGAGGGTTTCTTTGACGAATGTGAATCTGATGGTCACTTTCCAACGGTAGAATTTTCATGGGAAATTGACGGCGAGAATTTCCAAAGTGATGATTATATTCGCTATCCTCCGAACCTTTCGAGTGATTCCAAAGCCGAACAATGGCTAGAAGAACGTGGTATAATTACTGGTGCAATTGTTACTGGATATGTTAATCCAGCCGATAATTCTGAAGCGGTTTTGGTAAAACAAAATTGGTTCGATATACTTCTCAAAAGTGGGTATATTTTCTGCGGTTTACCCTTTTTATTGTGTAGTATTCTTCCGATATTCTTGTTCCTTAGTGCCAGAAGATTTGAGAGTTATATACCAAAGGAGAGACGAAAGCGGTACAAATTTCAACGGGCATCTGACAACTCTTGGATTACTCCTATCGAAGCGACGGAACTTCAATCCGAAGCGAGGAGTGCATGGCTGAAGGAAAAACTAGGAAGCTTATCTGAGGTTGATTCAGCCTTTGAAGAACTGTCTCGCCTTTCAGAAGCGCTTGATTCAATCAATGATCAAACACCATTGGGAAAAACCAACTATACTCTCCTCTTGGATGGTAAGAAGGAAATCGAAATCCATGCTAGTAACCAAGGTGAATTACTAGGGAAAATAAATGATATTGATCGAGATTGGATAATCATCTATCTCGAAGATTCAAAATCAAAGGGTAGGAAACTTGAGATTAATTTCTTAGGAAGTAGGGGTGATGGTGATTATTTGCAGATTAGAGAATTAATCGCAGATGAAGAAATAAGAGCTGAAGAAATTAATGTTGAGAAAAACTACGAAAGAATATACTCGTTCATCAAGGAAGCGTTGGAGAATGCCAACAACGACGAAGATTGGTGGAGAGAAAGTTAGCATTCAGAAGGTTGATTCCCAATCTTCCACGTCTTGGGCTCTTTCCCAATCAGCGTAATTTGTAGCTCCTCTTGCGGTTAGCATCTCCCTAGCAAGTAGCCAGTAGATTAGAGCTAATGAGCGTCGACCTTTGTTGTTCGCAGGTAATGCTAAGTCGACATTTCGAAGTGTATTGTTGGCATCTACGATTCCGACTATCGGAAGACCAGATGATACAGCCTCTGACAGAGCCTGTGAATCGGCAGCTGGGTCAGTAACGAACAAAACCTCAGGTTCGGTGTATGTTCGTAGTTTAGGATTGGTTAGAGTACCCGGGATGAATCGGCCAACGATTCGCTTTGCGCCGATTGACTGAGCGAATTTTCGAGCAGGCCTTTGTCCATATTGACGAGCGCTGACAACAAGGATTCTCTCAGGGTCGTAGCGAGATAGGAAGTTAGCGACTGTTCTAATTCGAACGTCGGTTTGATTGATGTCAATCAAGTGCAGTCCGCTACCGTCTGCTCGATCGGTATCGATGAAGCGTTGCATGTCTGAGGATTTCTGATTTGTTCCGATGTGGACCGCGTGTGTCTCATAGACATCATACGGTACTAGGGGTGACTCACTTTCACTCATGGTGTTTCCTCAGTGGCGCGGCGACCTGACTTCCCCTCATAAGCGCTACGCATCGCCCCAAAGGGGCGTAGAAGCCAAAATCACAGGTTTTCGAGTACTGACAAATCAGTACAGTCGTCATTTTGGTGGATTTCCGCGAACTGTACACATGGTTTGGTAATAGTTAGCGTCATTTCGAAATAATCATGGAAAGAAAGTTGTTCTAATGGAAGGTCAGCTCCATATCCTCGGGCGTCTATTTCTACAGTCCACTTACCAATTGCCAAGTCAGAGAAATCAAATCTCTCCAATGGATAGTCCTGTGTAGCCCTTACTTCCCAATATGGATTACCGCCTGATTCTTTCACACCTGGCTCCCAAACCCTGACTTCGATATATCTGAGTTCATTACTTTCGTTTAGGTCAAGAAGTGTAGAATAGGGGAATTCGGCACGGAAAGTAATTGACATTTTTGAGATTGTATCATCAAAATCGATTGGCGTCTCGTTAGTGTATTGTACAGAATCGAGATCAAGAGATTCTGAAGTGAAGATTACTTCCCAGAAGAATGACTCGTCTTTATTGATTACAAACGGTTCTTCACGCATATCTTCCATGATTTCGCGTTGCATGACCAAACCCATACAACCCGCACTTATTGTAGAAAAAAATAGCATTAGAAGCAAACTGAACACAGTCAGCCCCGTACGCATGAATCATCCTGAGTTGACACTCAGTCTTCAATCGAACGGAGACAAGAGTAAACTGAATTACGATAATTGAAAACAATAGGGATGCCAAATTCATGATGATATCGAATTTGAATTAACTGCTATATTGATGACCAATGGGTATCTCGCAAAGTCGCCTCAATGACGACAAGAGGGTCAACTGAGCCGTAAGGCATTGACGTGCCCTGTGAGTACCGAGAGGCACAATCACTCTTCTTCATCGGCTGCAACACGTGGCTCGTGAACTTCTCGGAAAACTACAGTTCCAACCTCAAGGTGCTCGCGGAGTGCGCGTACTAAGGAGAACTTGGCGTATGCCCAGTTCTGGTCGTATGCGATTGAATCTGGTAGGGTGATGGTGACATCATCGCCATCGAACTCAACCTCGAAGTCGGAGCGACCAGTATTCATCTGTAGAAGTGTAGCAACACGCTCAGCACGGTCTTCTACAACCTTGACAATGGTGTAGGTGTACCGCAATGTAGTACCCGCTAGCGGGTGGTTGTAATCGACACGAGCACGTCCGGCACGTAGCATCTGCAAGACTCCATTTCGGCCACCGATTTCGACAGGAGCACCTATTGCAAGCATGTTTGGGTCGCGCACGCTGCGAAGTAGTACATTCTGTGAGATAGTCTCAACAAGAGATGCATCTCGCTCTCCATATGCGTCGGTTGGCTCAATATCGAAGGTGTACTCTTTGTCTGTCTCAGCATCAGAAAGGTGAGCTTCGAATCCAGCGATTAGACGACCTTCGCCGACTACTGTGATCATTGGCTCGTAAGTTCGAGCTTCATCGAAGACCTCGTGCTCCTTGGCGATCTCTTCTCTGGTAGTCTCGATAAGATCGCCAGATTCAGCGTTGTATAGGTCGTATTCGATATGAACGATTGCACCGTTGTCCATGGATAAGCCTCCTGAGGGCGACCCGCCGACCTATCTCCCCTTTTTGATTCAAACGGTTCTCCCTTAGGGAGAATATTGGTGCTTATTCCTCTTCTTTGGAGGCTACTGGACTGCTACTTAGCAAGGCCGCGAGACTACCTAACATGATTAGCGCCCAACCAGCCCAGACGAGGTGAGAACCGCGTAAATCATGTACTGTGACTCGGATTTCATCCACTTGGCTGACGTTACCTCGCATCATTGAAGATAGACTGATTTCCGCTTGTTGTTGGTCGAGAATGAAAATCATATCTCCGCTCGGGCGAACCATCCTATCGACTTCCGAGCGGGTTGTTGCAAAATTAAAGCGGAGAATTCCAGGAGTGACTTCGTCGACTTTTTCCCCATCCTTAGTCACCTCAATTACAAATCCTGCGAATCCTTCTCCAATTTTGTAATCGTATTCAGGGTCTTCCTCACTCAATAATACAGTATCTCGGAAGGTTAGTTCGTATTCTTTGAATTCAACAGGAGTGTCTTTTTCGAGAGTTACCAAATGACTTGGATCTGAACGATCTACGAGTGTAGTAGTAAGTACATGACCCAATAGAAGAAGAATTAGTCCTAAATGTGCAATATGTGAACCAAATAATCTCAAACGTGCCAAGTTAGATTTCGCGGTTATTCCGTCAGAACGCAATTTAGGCAATACCTTACGACCAGTTGTGAAAACCACCCTTGCGGTTGGAGGAAGTGCCACAAATAGCCAAGTTAGCATGAACATGGCAAGAGCACCTCGTGAGATATTATCGGTCAGCATGAGTTGAGGATCTCCTGGAATAGAGAACTCATCTGCATAATATGCGAATAATAACGAGGCGATCAGTGTAGTAGCCATGAATGCGTTTCCACGCTTTGCATCGATACTTTTGCCGAGGGAGTAGATTGTAATCGCTAGAATCGCTAGGACTATTATCGAAGAACCATAGAATTCGTGAGCAGCTAAACTGGTCCCATCTATTTCGGCGGCGAGTAATAACCAAGTCAAAGTCAAGAAGGCAGCCGCAGAATACCAAGGAATTGCCTTCGCGACTTTCATTCGTACTGAAGTATCGTTGAACAGTTTCGTTAGGGGTGATTCCTCTTCCTCCGCTGACATCAACCATGGTCCAAGGAATAGTAACATCCCGATAATCGATTGTTGCAGAGTTGCAGCCCAAGACCAACTTGCGAACAACATCAGGAATACACCTCCGAAGACCCAAGCAGCGGGAGGCTTCTCAGAATCTCCTTTGATTAGCAAAAACATCAGTGCTCCACCGACAAAGGTTACTGCCGTTGAACCCATCCAAATACCCAAAGCAATGGTCGAAATTAGAAGAACAAGAGAGATTTCACGATTTTCAATTAGCATCGAACTCTTTGAAGACGAATTAAGCAGTTTGTCCTGTTGTTTTACCAACCACAAGAATGCCGCAAAACAAAGTGAAATCATGATTAGGAAATATGCTGCCACTTCTAGACCGGCGGCACCGTCATCGAATAATTGTACGATTCGTATGTACGGGTCATTGTATTCTCTTGCTTCTTCATTGCCGACAAAAGAGTGTACTGAAGCCCATACTCCATTTGCCCGTGTGACTAAAGTTGCATGGATTGCAAGTGCGCCAGCGAGCATTCCAAGGGCTGGTGATGCGATTATTGCAGATTCTTTTTCAGAATCGGTTCGTGCACGAGCATGGACAATCATCAACAGGGCAAACCATGGTAGAATAGAACCAGTCTCGACTGGGTCCCAGGCCCAATATCCGCCCCAGTCGAGAACTGTGTAAGCCCACAATCCACCTAATCCAATTCCTAAGGTTCCAATCAGAAATCCAGCACGTGCCCAGTGTAACTGAGCCTCGTGAACTTGCCTTGCATTTCTGCCTTGGATGAGTCCGGCCAGTGCTATACTTGCAACTGCTAGACAAAGTGAGTAATATGCGAAAACAAGCGGTGGATGAATTACCATTAGGTCGGTTTGGAGTAGAGGATTCAGAGTACCTCTCCAACCGGTTGACTCGGCAAAAGGAGAGAGTATCCAAGAGATGATGATTATGGCAGCAGTACAACCGTGCATTAGTCTAATTTCAACTGAATTTGAGACACTGCGCCCCGACATAAACCAAGTGACAGTACCCATTATTGCAGCCCAGAGAAGAAGAGGGCCGGATCTACCTCCCCAAACAGCTGAGATTCGGTAGAGTATTGGCAATTCTTCTCCACCATATCTTGAGACTAAATCTAAAGCTTGGAAATCGAATATGAATGCAGACGTCAAGAATATCCAAGGTGCAACTTGAGAGGCTAGAGTTGTATGTCGTGCTAGTGGTTCTCCCGCTGGTAATCGAGTGAAGCACCAAATTAGGCTGGACACTACCGCCAGCAACATTAGGAGATTTCCAACAGTGGGAAGTATCGAATCACCAGCCGTAAAACTTAGCCCTTGAATAACCGAATGAAAGCATTGCAGGAATTATCCGCTTTCCATAGAGGCTTGGTCTACGTAGCAATAATCGTAGACAGACCGCTAACTTTCCATGAGGACCCATATTGCTCATTTCATCAGGGAAACATTGAGCCATGATTGACATATCCTCATCGCTGAGGTCGAATAACGCCGATTTTCCTCGCAAAATTTTAGCATAAGGGGGAAATTCTTCGCTCCAGAGTTTCTGATAACGAGACATTTTGCTCGCCGATAGGTCGTCTGCTTCTATTTGCTCGGCAGCAACATCTGCTGCGAAGGTTGCGGACTTTAGTGCAAGGTGAGAGCCGCCTTCGAACAATGGTGATGTAAAGCCAGCTGCATCACCTACCAGCATTAGTCCATCATCGTAGGTGAATTCGAATGGGCCCGAGATTGGAATCGTACCGCCGAATGCAGGATTGCCCTTTTCCTTCCAGGGAGGTGGAACCTGTTCGAGATCTTTGAAGTGAGTTGCTTCAATGAATTCATCTAGAGCCTTCTTTGTCCGAGGCTTATCCTCAGAAACTAGTCCTACATTTGCTCTACCGTCACACTTTGGAATCATCCACAAGTAACCCTTTTCGGCATACTCAGGCCAAATGTAGAAGTCGAGATAATCATCTGTTGGAACTTCCAACATCTCGTATTGCATTCCGGCGATAACCTGGCCTCTGGGATTTAGATTGAGGATTTTTGAGGCTACTCCAGCGACCCCTGATGCATCGATAACGACCTTCGCCTGGATTGGGAATTGGTCGCCATTACCATCACAAAGCCAGCCTGTGAACTTACCTGACTCATCGTATTGTTTGTCCATGGTATGCAATTTATGAGACAAATGTAGTTGAGCCCCTTCTGAAACTGCCTCTTCGGCAATCCAACGCTCGAAGAGATGCTTTTCCAAAACGTAACCTTCCTCGGTGAGTTTCTTTGCAGTTCCATCTGGGAATATCACACGAATTCCATGTACTCGCTTGCTAATTACGTGAGGAGGTAGGTCAAGTTTGAGATTATCACAAGCAATATCTGAGATACATTCACCACAGTGTACAGGAGTTCCAATCTCAGGATGATCTTCGATTAGAATAGTATTGAGACCCTTTCTAGCACTATGAAGAGCAGCGTTACCACCGCCTGGTCCAGCCCCGATGACCAGCACATCGCAGGTCGTGATGTCTTCCGCCACGATGGTTGGCGAGGTGGGATAGGCCATGAATCCGTCGGCTAATTTGTCCAAAATGTCATGACGAACATATTCAACGGTGAATCGCCACGCGAGGCTATGACTTGGCGTAGGCTATCGCGTTACATCGACGCGTTGGACAGTGCTGGAGAGCTGCGTAGAGTCAGTGATCCAATAGACTGCCACCTCGAAGCAGGGACTATTGCTGACAAGTTGGTCAAGTTCCAAGGGCCTGCGGTTTTGTTTGAACAACCGCGATTGGCTGATGGTTCGATTAGTGAATTCCCATTGGCGATGAATCTCTTCGGTACATACGAGCGAACCAATCGCGCTTTGGGTGTCGAAGAACCATCAGAAATTGGCAATAGAATGGTCGGCTTGATGAAACCGGATATTGGTGGAATACTTCGAGCGCCATGGACTGGAATTCCACTGGCCTTGCAGGGAATGTCAATGGCGCCCAAGAAGGTCAGAAGAGGAGCGTGCCAGCAAGTTCGCATGGCTGACCCTGATGTCACAAAACTACCGATCCCAACCACTTGGCCAGAGGATGGTGGGCCATTCATTACACTTCCATTGGTAATAACTGCTGACCCTAATACAGGAGTCCACAACATGGGTATGTATCGGGGTCAAATCTTCGGGCCTAAAGAGGTTGGATTACACTGGCAGCGTCACAAGCA
>Ga0181566_10001542_pt1 | contig 19079 bp, 23 predicted proteins | sample 101ome_15_FD_133762 | JGI IMG/M metagenome (GOLD analysis project Ga0181566, IMG submission 133762) | Coastal salt marsh microbial communities from the Groves Creek Marsh, Skidaway Island, Georgia - 101402AT metaG (megahit assembly) | ecosystem: Environmental > Aquatic > Marine > Intertidal...
CCCTCTCTGAACCTTGTGACAACACCAAGTGAAGGGGCAGTTGATGATGCCAGTATCCTGACGTCAAAAATTGAGGAAGTTCAACAGCGTCTAAATGCTGCACGTGTTCAGGCTGGTTCTCAATATGCCGCTCTTCAAGAGGCTATTGCCAGCACAACAGACTTAAGGTCCCAGTTGGCACTTGGCAGTGGTACTCTGAGTGATTTGAACTTTTCGATGGAGACAGCGCACCTTTCAAGGCGACAAATGCAACAAGATGTGGCAACAGCCATGTTGGCGCAAGCTAATAAAGTACAAACAGGCCTTGTTTCGTTGATTGATGGATCCTATCGAACCTATCTAAATGCTCAGTTCTCGCATTTAAATTCATAAACTAACTTAAGGCGCGCTAGGTTTTAACTATTTTCAATATCCCAATAGTCATGCTGCCCTTGCTTGTATTCGCCGCACGCCCACTGAGGTAGTATTTTGGGGAATTTTGCTAGACTGCCGCTATTAAAGAGTGTTGGAGGATACCTTCTGCACTCTATCTGCATGTCATTGTGACGGTCCTTTTCAATAAAGGCAAATAAACAGGTACCGCAATTATTTTCTGCCATGATCGGTTCTTTCTACTTCACCAGTAAAGTTAACGCTTATCTGAAGTGTAGAAAAGAATCTTCACGTTGTCACATATTTTGTCGAAATTGAGTTTTCAATCGAAGTGGATTAATCTTTGGACGAATTGTCTGTTTCAATTTGATGATGTAACTTAAGCACTTCTATTTGATCTGTTGTTAAAGAATAAGGATCTTTATCAAACTGATTTTTTAATAACATTATTGCCCATTCAAAATGGTTTGTTGTGTCTTCGTTTTCCATAGAAATAAATACGACAGAAAACTTGATTTCTTTAGTCGTAAGTTAAATTAACTTCTTTACATTTTAAATACGATATGGTCAGCAAAACCTTTTAATATCTGGCACTTTTTTTGCTTTAGAACTGCATGTTAGGTTTATCGAAAGTATCTCGGCGCAGTTTTCTGTTTGGTTGTTTTACAACTGGCGTGTGCCAAGCTGCGACGCCTATTATTGATATCAATCGCCAAGTAAAGCCGTTCGTAGAGCAAGAAAATAAAACTCGCTTTATTGATTTGGGAACCAATAATTATTTTGTAGAAAAAAATGGATTTTACTTTGATCCAGAGCCAGAAGTCTCCAGATATATTAGCAAAGAAAATAGATCAGAAAAAACAACTAGATACGTACCATCTAAAAATTTTCGAATACGTCTAGTTAATCAAAACACTTCTGAAACAACAAATTTTTCAGTTAGATCATCTTTTTTATACGACTACTTTGATTATGAAAAACTTGATTATTTTTTACGAGATTGGCGTGAAGATGAGCAGGTTACAATGGATCGAGCAGCCATCAACAACTTTTTGAAAATTTGTGAAGGTCTCCTTGGTTCGGGCAACGAATTAGAAGTAATAATTACGTCTGGTTACAGGACAAGGAAGACTAATGAAAAGTTAAGGATGAATAGTTCCAGAGTAGCAAAAAATTCAATGCATCTTCTGGGTCGCGCAATAGACTTCAAGATCACAAATAGGTCAATGCGTGATCTAGAAAAAGTGGCGGTAAAGTTAACTCCAGGCGGTTTAGGAGTTTATTCAGGGTTCATTCACATAGATACTGGCCCCTATCGGCGATGGCGCTCTTGATAATTAATCTAAAATAAAAACTAGAATATTTCATAAAAATATCTGATCATAAAGAATGGCTAGCAGTTATGATAAATTGCAGGGAAATGTTTTAAGAATCTTGGAGCCTGCAGTTCTGGGTGATAAAGCGTCCAGACTTTGGGATATTAGTCTTTTTAGTTTGGTGATCTTAAATCTAGTCGCTGTGGCTCTAGAGTCCGTTCCGGGTTTGCAAAGTCGCTATGGCAATTCTTTTTATAATTTTGAACTTTTTTCGGTTATCGTTTTCTCGATAGAATATATCGCCAGGGTTTGGTCAGCACCGGCAAAAAAGGAAGTCGACGTATCCAGCTCACCTGTTAAAGCGCGCCTCCGTTACATATTTAGCTTTTATGGATTAATCGATTTAGTTGCTATTTTACCCTTTTATATTCAAGCGTTCTTTCCTGGACTGGACTTGCGCGTATTAAGGGCACTAAGGCTGCTTAGAATACTTAAATTAAATCACTACAACTCAGCTCTTGATGACCTCTTCGGAGCTATAATGGAAGAAAAAAAATCGTTTATGACCACGTTATATATTTTTTCAGTAGCATTTGTCTTGTCTTCATCTTTAATTTACTACGCTGAACATAAAGTCCAACCAGAGGCGTTTAGATCTATTCCTGATGCCATGTATTGGTCAATTATTACTTTGACTACCGTTGGATATGGAGATGTTAGTCCAATTACAGTTTTTGGGAAAAGCATAGCGGCAATCACCGCAATTTTTGGGGTGGTCGTCGTAGCTTTGCTAACTGGTATAGTTGCGAACGCGTTTAATGCACAAATGGCACGAAGAAAAATAATTTTTGAGGATCAGGTGAGAGATGCCTTGCTTGATGGTGTGTTGGATAGTGATGAAGAAGCATCATTGGATGCCCTTCGGAAAAAATTTGGAATGTCAAAAATTCAAGCTGATGCACTTATTGAACACGTTAAAAGTCTGAAGGAAAATAAGGGACAATCTTAAAAAGAGGTTTTATTGAATTTAGAAGAAACAAAGACAGTATTTAAATACTTAATTGCTTCGATCTTAGTTGGGACAATACTTGGAATAAGTGGTGCTTTTGCTGCTCAAGGTTTTCGTTTGGGTATCGTACTTATTTCAGATTATTCTGAATTAATATTTGCAAAAGACCCAAACTTTTTTTTCTATTTTATCAGTCTGACTGTTGCGCTGTTAATCGTTCACTTTGCGAGAACTTTGCTCCAGGGAAAGCCATTTGAAAGTGTTGCTGACAGTATTTATCTCGCTCACAAGTCCAGTAATGAAACTAATATTAAAGTTGGCTTGATAAGCACTCTTGCCGCTTTTGTTTCTGCCAGTGGCGGCGCAAGTATTGGTCAGTATGGGCCACTGGTTCATTTTGGAACAACTTTGGGGGCTTGGCTCAAACAAAGATTACCTTTTGCTTTTACCCCCGATCTTTATATTGGGGCAGGGGTTGCCGCTTCTATCTCGTCGGGTTTTGGAGCGCCCTTAGCCGGTATGATTTTTGCCCATGAAGCTATTCTGCGCCATTATTCGCACAAGTCAATTTTGGCTATCGCGACAGCATCTGGTATTTCTTATGCTGTTTCAACGGCGATTTGGGGCGATGTAAACATTATTAATGTTTCTGCAAATGAATTTAATTTATTGCTTATACTTTTGGTTTCATTTTTGGCAGGTCCTATTTTTGGTCTAATAGCAATACTGTACATGAGAAGCCTTTTATTCTTTGCTAAGTTAGCCGGTTCCGAAAAATTAAACATATATCTAAAATATGGTATCTGTATTTTTTCACTGAGCATAATTGGTCACTATGTACCCGAAGTAATGGGGCTTGGGAGTGATACTGTGGCTGGCATACTTGAAATTAAGTATACTTTATTAATTCTTATAATTGTCTTGGCTGGAAAAATATTGGCTACGGCCATTTCATTAAATTTTGGTTTCTTCGGTGGAGTATTTTCACCAGCTATTTTGGTTGGCGCGTCTGCAGGAGCAATTGCTTCAGCTTTTCTTGTCATGTTGGGTTTGTTTGATCAATTCCAACAAGCACTGGTGATTAGCGGCATTGCGGCTGTTGCTGGTGCAGTTATTGGAGCGCCAATTTGTATGGTAATTATTGTTCTAGAGTTAACAAATTCATACGCTTATGCCTTAGCTTCTTTAGTAGGCTTGGCGATTTCAGTAGGGTACGTTCAGGTAAGGTTTGGTTCTTCATATTTTGATGTCCAATTACTTAATCGTGGAGTTGATATTTCAGATGGACGAACGGGATTATTTATGAATGAAACTGATATTCTAAAATTTGCAGAAGCAAATTTTCATAAAGTCAGTGAAAATACTAAAGTGGAAAATGTGATTAAGATGATGTCTGATTTAGAACAATCTGAGTTGATAGTAGTTGGTGAAAAGGAAGAGTTTGTTGGTAAAGTAAGTTCACTTTCTCTTTTTGGTAAAAAGGGGTCTATTGGTTCTTCCGGTGTAATTGACAAGGATTGCCTTACAATCGAGCATGATGCCTCCCTTCAAAAAGCAATGGAAGTTGCGTCAAGTTTTGTAGGGGAAATAATACCTATTGTGAACCGGCATACAAATAAAGCCGAAGCGATAATAACGGAAGGAGAAATTTTTCAGGCTTATTTATCCAAACAGAGCCAAACTGTGGACATGGAGAAAAGATAATGAAAGGTTTTTTTGGTTTTAGTACAATGCTGAATGATTTATTTCGAGCAAACAAATTCACCCGATTATTCCATATATCTTTGTTGATTGTTTCGTTTCTATCTTTTGCCGTCGATAGCGTGTCGGCTAAAGGTGATTATCGATGCGGCGTGCGATTGGTCTTTGATAGCGATGGTAAGGGCTCGTTGGCAAACTATATTTTAACTCTTCAAGTTAAAAACACCACAGGTCGCAATATAAATGGTGTTTCGGTTATATACAGAGATGAAGAAAATCGTGTCCTGGGTAATTCTTTGTTAGATTGCGCAAAAAATGACTTGGGAGTGAAACCAGGAAGCTATGGGGAGTGCGTTAGAATTCTCCAGAGGGTCGATGGCGAATACATCAACTCTTTCGGCGTAAATAAATGGACCGAAATTGTTAACTCTCAGTTGAAGGGATTAAATTCGATTCAATATTGCGAAGTTTTAGGTTTTTCTTTTTGAATTCAACCAAAAATAAGTTCATATAACCTAATGTTTATTGAGGACGTATCTGCGGATAAATAAATTTCATTCAAAGCATTATATATTGGGATATTCGCTGCGACGTCTGATCGTATTAAGTGGGATCTGTTAGTTGAGGAAGTCCCTTTGTAAATAATCTTTTCTGAGATCAGTATATCAAGAAAATTTTCTTCGTTTTTATTGAAATAAATTTTGACTCGAGCACCATACAAATTATGCTTGGTGTTGTTTTCGATAGTTGCCATCACCCGAAACGCCCGTTTTCCATTTGATAGCACTATAGGTTTTAATAATGGTAGCCGTACTACTACATCGGGGTTTGAAATATCCTTTTCTGAACAGAAAACAATTTCTTTCTCTTTTACAAAGCATCCGTATTGAATATTATCTAAATCTTCAGGTTTCAGATTACTATTAGCAAATACGGTAGAATTAAAAAGAAAAAGAAAAAGGGTAAAAAATATAGGAGTTCTAAATTTCAACATAGGTATTCTTTTTCACTCGTCGAATAAGACCTTGATGAACATCCTTTGCCTCAGGACTATCATACCTGAAAAGCTTTCCTCCAATTTTCTTTTCTGCTTCTAACCTCGAATAAATTAAAACAGCGGTAAATTTTTCTTCTACCTTTTCAATATTTGTTATCGCGAATTTAACATCTTTTGCTTCTAGGTATTCGTTCTTTAATGCAGCTTGAAGCCGCTGGATTGAATCCGCTTTAACCTGAGAGAGAGAGTTCTTAGCTGTGTTTGCTAAAACCTTTATCTTTTGAAGAGCTATTTCTATGTCTTGGTCGCTTGGCCTTGGGGTCTTACAAATAAGAATATTATTTTCTGTCGACATAATTTTTAGTCGGTGCTCTTTTAAAACTTCTTTGATATGGGGAATATATTCATCGCTACTAAATCTAACTGTGATTGAGTCAGCTGTTGATCTTTCCTTAATGATTTCTACATATTGCCCTAGTTTTCTGGGTCTGAACTTGATCCAAACAGTTACAGTTTTGAATATTTGAGAAAAATCATTCAGAGCAACAGAGTTTTCTGCATTATTAAGAAATAGCTCGATAACATCATTCATACGTTCTTTAGCACTGTTAATATAAGAATTCTGGTCTTCAACAATATGGACGATATTCTTAACAGCTGAGTTATTCACCTCTTCTGAATTTTCTTCATTATCCACTTTATTTTCCTTCAGTAAATTCTGTTGCGATTTTGTAAATATTTGTTTGTTTATTACCCTGGGATTAGCTTAACCTGCCATCAAAATAAAATCCAAATAATTAATGCACTGATCTTTCGATGGAGAATTTACAAGCAAATCTCTTATTGATAAAGATTTTCTCTTATTGGTTGTAGAAAGCTCTTCTAAAGCAGAAAGTTCTTCTGAAAAATTTGAAAAATAGTTTTGTTTGTCTTTATGGCTAATTTTTCTTAAACATCGATGTAACTGATCAGTACCTTTTGCATCTAGAATTGAAACAATATGCGAAAACTTTGCTGCGTCTAATCTTTTTTTCTGGGCAACTAAAGGTTTTTGTGCTGGCCGATTAATCTGACTGTTGAGGTTTTTTTGAGTATTGCTCACATTAGGAGCGTCGCTAGTGATTTTTGGTATAATGACGAGCGGAGGCTGGCTAATCGCCGCAGCACTTCCCAAGGAGTATATCTTTTTAAAATCTTCATTTATATTAACCACCAACTCTTTGCTCGTCATACAATTAGTATCTTCTGCTGGGCAGCTAGGTATATTTTCAGCGAATACATTTGATAAGGAAAAAAACAAAAAAAGAGTAGCTGCAGCGACCTTAATAAAAATATGACTCAAAAGACTATGCATTTTGGTACCTTAAAAATAATCTGTTAATTAAGAATAAACATGGTTAAACGTAGCAAGTCATGTGCCATCAATAAAAAATGCTTTAAAATCAAATGATTTAAAAAATTTTGACACAAATGGTGTATAAAAATACAATAGAGATGGTTAGTGAGGAAAAATAATGCAAGTAGTGGCAAAAGTTACGATTAATAATTCAAGTTTTGACGAGTGGGCAGAGTTTTTTGATAGCTATAAAAGCAAGCGTGATCAATTTGTCCGAAATGAGGTGGTTGAAAAAATCAATGACAAAGAGGCAAAGGTTAGCTTTGAAATTGTTGATCTAGAAGGTCTAACCCAACTGTCTTCCTCGGATGATATTACTTCTAAAGAAGCTCAACTCGGTGTTTTGACGGAAATTTTATAGACTGCGTGCTTACATGGTACAGATCCTGCTTCTTCGGAAGCGTGAGGTAAGTTATGATATTGCTACAGATAGTTGTACCGGCATTTTTGGTATTTTTTCTTTTTATTTTTGGACATTTCTTTATTAACAGTAAAGGTTCAGGAATATACATGCCTGAAACGAGCTACGTCCCAGAAGAAAAAGTTGTTGAAATTGATCCCGATGTGAATCCTTTAGACATTGACCCCGAAACTGGTCAAATATTACCGGATAAGTACAACTATTTAAAAATTGAGAACGTTTTCTCAGGAAAGTTAGTTGGTTCAGAAAAACTTTTTAGCATTGAGGTTGCTTTGGTTACAAAACAGCCCACCATTTCGTCTGATTTATTTATTTCAGCCCTATATGAGATGGAAAATGATTTAATTGCTGAAATTACAAAGGTGATCCTGGAAGTTACAGCTGAACAACTTGCGGAGACTGACGGACGAGAGAAGTTAAGTTTAGCTATCCAAGATCATCTTAATAACTATTTAGAGTCAGAAGACATGTTCCCTGGCATAACAGGTGTATTCATCACTAATTTTAACATCGTGTAAATATTGGCATCTATTTTGCTGATCATATGGAAATAAAACGGAGAAAAAAATGAAACATGAAGTCATATCGCAGCCTTTGACTAATAATGTTTTGCGCTTGATGTTTGAATGCAAAACTTTTGATGAAAAAGATTGTGAAAAAGAAACCAACAAATTTGAAACGTTCGTCAAGTTAAACAGATTTAAGAACGACTCAGTTGGAAAAAAAGATCAATTGATTCAGACTATATCTATTTAGGTTTATTTTTTTTAAAAAAAATTTGAATAGCCCCAATACAAATTACCACGATGCTTGGCATAAATAGAATTTGATTTGCACCGGAAATTTCCATGTTTAAAATCTTTAAAATAGTAAAATTAATTAAAATTAGGGCGCCAAACAAGACCGTTAGCTGAAGTCGCATTTTCTTACAATGTTGGCACCCTTTGGGCATTTATTATACTTTCATTGATCTGTGATGCGATTTAGTTTAGCAATGCAGCATGCAAACTTCATACCAAGATGTTACTACAGTAAGTAAAAGTAGGCCACTAGTTTTAGAGGCCCCATCAAAACAGGATGTTCGTAATACCTATATTCAACCTAACTTGTCTTCTGAGGTTGGTAGAATAGATAAAATACATGGCGAAAATTATAATTTTAAAAGGGTATATAGCCCCTATCTTTCACCATCGCATGTATTTGTGGAGCAAATGTCATTAAGTCAGAATTTAGCTCCTGTTTTCGTTCACAATATAGCTCGGACAAAATATTTCAATATATCGCGCCCAGCTATTCCTTCTGAACACAATAAGATAAATCTTTATGCCTGATCCATAATATCAAATGGGCTAAATTCTATATGACCCATATTTTTTACAAAATCGTTTTCTTCAAATGAACGCAAAGACCAATCAGTAGGTAGTTTATTTAAATTTTTCTGTTTATATCTGAAAATGAAAGCTTGGAAATTCCGGCGAATGAGTTTCAGATCTAGGTTGAATTCTTTTAAACCTTTCATAGGATTTCGGATAAGTGAATCCCAACCTCTTTGTTTCCCGTTTCGTCTGAAAAGCAGTCGATCAAAAGCATAGTTTTTCAGAACAATATCTGCCTCTTCGACTTGTGCATCAGCTAAGCATCTTAAAAATGTTTCTGATATATCTCTTAAATCCTCAACATCTATTTCTTTGTAATCAGAACTAATATAGTCACCGATTTTTTTACAAATCAAATCTAACGGGAGAGTCCCCGTTAAAAAATTTTCACAAGCGTATGTTGCAGCGCATTCTAAAACGAATACCGGACAGAATTTATCCATTTACCCCTTAACTGAGTCTTCTATTTCATTCCAACCTTCAGTAATAAGTGTAACGTATTCTATGGCTTTGTCTACATTCGCTGGACCTTTTCCCTTCAAAACGAAATCGAGGATAGCCTGCCTGGAAAATTCATATACTTTAAAGAGGTTTTTCGCTAAATCACCGCCTTGTTCAAAATCGAGGCACTTTTGTAAAAAGTAGATACTGGTTAATGATTTTTCAAACAGCGGCTCTCTCTCTTCTGGGTTATCAACCTCTTTCAGATCTGCCATACAGCTTAACAATTGGTTAAGCGCTAGGCTAACGGCTTTATAGTTTTCATCCTTACTGCTCAAGGCATTGGACTTTACGTTAGCATATTCGTTTCTAGCAAGAGCTACATTCATATTAAATCCTCCATACCCTTTCAAACGGCGTCACCCACATGAAGTTTAGCCAGTTTGTCAAAATTTTGAAATTCTTTTTGAAAAAGAAAAGAAGAACAAATAACTTTAAAATTGTATTCTTACTAAGTATCTGAAAATAATAAAAAAAAAGTGAATGGCATTTGGTTTGCTATAGTGATGAGCGGAGGCAAATTAGATGATTGCTATTGATGAAAATAACAAAGAATTGGCTTTGGAATTACAAGCAGCTTTTACCGGTAGAGGCATGGAAGCTGTCCTTTTTTCCAGTGAAAATCAGGCACATCACTCGTCAGGAGAAAAAATTTATGTATCGCCAGTTGAGGCTAATTTTGATTTTAACAAGAATAAGGAGTTAATTCCTTTTCTTAAGAAGTATGGGTTTAAAAAAGCTTTTTACATTGCTTGGGGTAGTGATGACCTTCTTGTCGAAAAGTTTCTAAATGGTGGGATAACAATTGTTCGTATTCCCGAGTCTTATGGTTCTGGAGATGTGCAAAGATTGTTTTATCTCCATTATTTTATTGATCATGTTCTAGTCAACCTTCCTAACTTGCCATGTTCAGATGTTGAGTCTGCGAGCTTGATTTCTTTGATTAAGAAAATTGCCTCAACCGACGCTACTGTTCTTGTAAATGGTCCAACCGGCACTGGAAAAGAGGTTGTTTCTAATCTGATCCACCATTTTTCCAATAGAGGAGAAAACGCTTTCGTTGCAGTGAACTGTGCTGCAATACCTGATCAGATGTTAGAGTCCATGCTTTTTGGTCATGAAAAAGGAGCTTTTACTGGAGCTGTACAGCCTAACAAAGGCCTTTTGAGAGCTGCAGACAAAGGAACTGTTTTGCTGGACGAAATATCAGAGATGCCTCTCGCGCTACAAGCTAAACTGTTGAGGGTCATTCAAGAAAAAAAGGTAATGCCAATTGGTAGCAGTCAAGAAGTCTCAGTTGATGTCAGAATTGTAGCTACAACTAATAGGAATATGCTTGAAGAAGTAAAGTTAGGAAATTTTAGAGAGGACCTGTATTACCGGCTTAATGTTTTCCCATTGAACACTTTAAGATTGTCCAAGCGACAAGGTGATGTTCCTGCAATAGTGGCCAACATTCTGTTTAATATGGATATTCAAACTGAATTTAAAACAAAAATTTCGAAAGAAGCCCTTAATAAGTTACAGGCATATACCTGGCCAGGTAACGTTCGCGAATTGTACAATGTAATTCAAAGAGCTAAGATACTATGCTCAGACAGAGAAATTTTAATTTCTGACTTAATTTTTGATAGTGAAATCACTAATCATCAAATTAACACAGCCGAAGTTTTAGCCTCTAAATTCAATAATAAATTTTCAGATGAGGTAGTATTATGAAAATTACTGCATCAAACAGCCAATTAGTTCAGCAAAAGATAAATACAATTTCGGATTTAACTAATAATCAGGTCAATAGAAAAGATGATTCAGTTGTCCCATCATTTTCTGAGCGATTGGATCAAGGTTTAAATCAAGTTGCTGAGACACAAAATGAAGCTGCAAAATTAGCCAGAAACTTCGAGTTAGGAGTTGAAAATGACTTAGCTCGAGTAATGGTTGGCCAACAAGTAAGCTCTCTAGCTTTCCAATTAACGTTAAATGTCAGGAATAAAGCTCTGAGTGCCTACAAAGATATTATGAACATGCCGGTATGATAGGTTGAAAAGATGGCAAATGTAGAAGAATTTCAAGATCAAGCCCCTTTAGTTACTCAACGAACTGGGTTACTTGCGACATCGTCTAATGCATTAACTCGTGTAAGAGAGGCAATAGATCAACCTGGTTTTCGTCGAGCTTTTCCAACTCTATTGGCTAGTCTAACAGCCGTGGCTGCCATAGTCCTTTATTGGGGTATGCAAAAACCCGAGATGACAACCTTATATAGTTCACTATCTGAAGCTGAAAAATCTCGTGTTCTGACTTCTCTACAAAACATGGGTATTGAAGTGCAACTTGATCCTGTGACTGGAGAAATACTTGTACCTTCCAGCGAATATCACCAATCTAGGATTTCCTTAGCTGCGCAGGGTTTACCAGAGTTTTCTGGAAGCGAAATGAGTAATCTGGATAATTTACCTTTAGGAATCTCAAGATCGGTTGAAGGGGTTAGACTTCGTCAAGTTCAAGAAACTGAGCTTGCTAAATCGATAACTGAGATTAGCAGTATTAAAGCGGCAAGGGTACACTTAGCTTTGCCTGAAAAATCAGTATTTGTTCGCGACCAAACACCTCCAACTGCGTCGGTATTTGTAAATTTGAAAAACGGTAGGAGTTTGGATAAAACTCAAATTTTAGCCATAACAAATTTAGTTTCGTCCTCCGTACCTGGAATGAACCCTGCTAATGTTTCCATTGTAGATCAATTTGGTAATCTTTTATCAAATGCTCCTGACGACCCAGATCAATTATTAGCAGATAGTCAGTTAGAATATCGGATGAAACTTGAAAATATCTACAGAAATAGAATTCAGAGTTTGGTTACCCCAATCGTTGGAAGCAATAATGTAAATGCACAGGTTAACTTAGAAATTGATTTTACCAGACGGGAAGTTTCTCAGGAGATAGTAGACCCAGAAGCTTCGGCGACTTTAAGTGAGCAAAGTTCTTTAAACGTAACAGCAAAAAAGGAAGCCATAGGCATTCCAGGAGCGATATCAAACGAGCCTCCTCAGGAAGCGATCGTAAACCAAGAACAAAATCAGGCTGGAGCAGCCCTCAATAATGCTGCTCGAGACGACCAAGAGAAGTTTGAAACTAAATCTTCGACAGAATTGAAAAATTATGAAAACAGCAAAACGTTTGAGACTGTGAAAAATCCATCAAATATAATAACAAGAATTGATGCTGCTTTGCTAATTCGAGATAAAAAGGTAATTGATCCAGAAACACAGGAGATAAGTTATCAACCTGTTGCGCAGGAAGTTATAACAGAGTTGGAAAACCTTGTGAAAAGCGCACTTGGTATCAAGCTTGAGCGCGGAGACACACTGACCATTACGTCACAGCCATTTGTTGAAGAATTTGATGGCTTTGAAGAAAAATGGTATGAAACGCAGTGGTTCAGATCTACTATTGAAAATAGTTTATTAGTTTTACTAATTGGAATAGTTGCACTTGGTGTAGTTCGTCCTATGCTAAACAAGATTTTGGTTCCAACCGCCAGCACTAACTCTGTGATGGAATTATACGCTGAAGCTGAAACAATGGCTGAAATGGCCGCGAAGCGTGCTACAGAAACACAGGCAGTTGAAGTTGATGAAGGTGAGAGTCTTGATGAAATTAAAGCTAAACTTAAGCCTAAAAAGCGCGCAGGTATCTCTGCTGACCTTTTAGATACAGCGAACACATATGATGATAAAGTTGCGCTAGTAAGAATGATTGTGACTGATGAAGCTGGTCGAGTTGCTAATGTGTTTAAGCAAATGATGCGAGATGATCTCGAACTATTGAAATAGAGAAAGTAAGTGATATGGCTGAAGAAAATACAGATGAAAATGTAGCTGAACTTAGCGGGACGGAAAAATCTGCAATTTTAATGATGCTACTTGGTGAAGACGAAGCTGCGGCAGTTCTTCAAAAACTTACTCCACGAGAAGTTCAGCATCTGGGTACAGCAATGTATTCTGTGACAGGTGTCGACCAAACGACAGTAAACGCAGTTTTAGATGAATTTTTAGAAACAATCAAAAAACAAACTGGTCTTGGATTGGGCGCAGGTCAATACATTGAAAATGTTCTCACAAAAGCACTAGGAGATGATAAGGCTCAATCTGTTTTGGGAAGAATTACTCCTGCAAGTTCAGAATCCCAAATAGATATCCTAGACTGGATGGATGCTCGAGCCATCTCAGAGCTGATCATCGATGAACATCCACAAATCAAAGCACTAATAATATCATATTTAGAGTTCGGTTTAGCTGCCGATGTTTTAACTTTGTTACCTGATGAAATCCAGGCAGATATAGTTCGCAGGATTGCCACTTTGGAAACTGTAGAGCCTGGTGCCATCAAAGAACTCGAGCGTGTTATGAAGGCTAAATTTGCTGCTAATACTTCTTTGAGAGCTTCACAGATTGGTGGGGTAAAAGCGGCTGCCAAGATTATGAATTTTACGAAGACTGACATGGAAGCTAGAATTTTAAATGCCATTAAGAAAGAAGATCGAGATCTTATGGCAGAAATTCAAGACAATATGTTTGTTTTTGAAAACCTTGGAGGATCTGATGATAGATCTTTGCAAACACTTTTGCGTTCTGTTGATCAAGATGTCTTGGTAGTAGCGATGAAAGGGGCAGATGCACAGCTGCAAGAAAAACTATTAGGTTGCATGTCAACACGAGCTGCAGCCAATATTAGAGATGAGATGGAAGCTCTTGGACCCGTAAGATTGACAGAAGTGCAAGAGGCTCAAAAACAAATTATTAATGTTGCCCGAAAACTATCTGATGACGGAACTATTGTACTCGCTGGGCGTGGCGGAGAGGAGATGGTCTGATGTCAAGTGAGGCCAATATAGTAGCAGATGAAAGTAATGAAATTTCTGACACTATAGATATTCACGAACTACTGGAGTTTGCTAATAGTAAAACTTTCGATGATGAAAAAGAGTTAGTTGCGAGAAAAAAAAGTTTTGAAAAAGTTGCCAGTTTTTTTGAATTAATAAAGTCTGAAAAAACAGACGAGATAAAAAACGAAATTGAGCAAAATTCAGAAGAAAATGAAGAAATCCTACTGAATTCTGATGACCCAAACGAAAGTAGTGAAAATAGTAAAGCTGACCAATTGCTTGGCTCGGAAACGCTAAGCTCAGATGTTGCTAAATCTGAGTCGGAGATTGAAAAAGATTTTCTTAGTGCCGACGATGAAGCTTTTGCGTCTAATGAAGATAGCGTTGATGAGATTGAAGAAAAAAACACGCCCGAGAATGAATTTGAGCCAGTAGATTTTCGCAAGGCAACAAATGATATTGAAGAGGAAATTCCTCAGACAAACGAAAATAGCGAAGATGAAATTAGTGAAGAAGTATCCCCTGAATATGAACGTGGATATAATGAAGCTTTAAAAGAGTTTGAACAAACTTTAGTTAGTGAAAAAAAATTAATTTCTGATTTTGGTCAAACAATACTTTCTGTTAGAAATGAAGCAGCCAAAATTGTTGAAGAGCTAATTTCAGAAAAAGTTAGAGAAATAGCCCATAACTTTTTAGGTCACAAAATAGATACTTTACCCGATGAGTTTATTGAGCAGGTAAAAACAGCCGGCAAATCAATAGTTTCTCAGACGGATGATTTTGTAGTTGAATTTAATGAAATCGATGCAGCTTCTTTAAAAGAAAATGCGAATTTGGAAGACTTTAATATGAAAATTAAAGAGGTAACTGACCTGAACCGTGGTGAATTTCGATTGAAGGTGGGAAAGTCTGGATACGAGCAGCGAGTTTTAGATTAAGATACGGTAATTAAAATGGAACAAGTTTTGCCTGTTGAAAATATTCCAGATAATATTTGGGAACACATAGCTTCAAATTTTAAGCGGAGAACAGTTGGAAGTTGTATCCATACTGGAAGTGTAATTGCTTTTGATGGTTACATAGTAACGGTCAGTAGTCTTCCATGTATCGTTGGTTCATTATGCAGAATTACAAATGAAAGTGGTTCTAGTGTGACAGGTGAAGTTGTTCGTATTGGTGAATATTCTGTTGATATTGTGCCACACGACAATTCTTTTTCGATTAGCATTGGGGACAAAGCGGTACTCATGGAGGTTACGCAAGACGTTCACGTCGGTCCTGAACTTCTTGGCCGTGTGATTGATGGTTTGGGTAATCCACTCGATGACTCTGGGCCATTAGTATGTGGAAATAAAAGACATTTGAATGGTTCTTCCGTCAACCCTTTCCAGCGAAATGAAATCACTGAGGTGTTAGATGTAGGAATTAGAAACATAAATGCTAACTTGACAATTGGCAGGGGTCAGCGAATAGGGATTGTCGCTGGATCTGGTGTTGGAAAGTCAATACTTCTTTCAATGATAGCTAAGAGTGCTGAGGCTGATGTAGTCGTGATAGCTCTAATAGGTGAGCGAGGACGAGAATTAGCATCGTTCACTAGCCAGGTTTTAGCCTCACATTCCAGAGATAAAGTTGTTGTTGTAGCTGTTCCGGCAGATCGATCACCTTTGCTTCGTATACAAGGAGCAAAAAGAGCCACGGCGATAGCTGAGCATTTTCGGGATGAGGGTAAGAATGTGCTCTTAATCATGGACTCTTTAACGAGAGTGGCTCATGCACAAAGGGAAGTTGGCTTAGCATTAGGTGAGCAGCCTACGTCTCGCGGGTATCCGCCTTCGGTTATTTCACTGCTCCCTGCACTTATAGAAAGAACGGGCACAAGCGTTGCTAATAGTGGTTCAATTACCGCAATATACACAGTATTAGCAGATGGTGATAATGTTACCTCGGATCCTGTTGTTGATACGGCTAGGGCGATCTTGGATGGGCACATTGTTTTAAGTCGTGATTTAGCGCAGTTAGGAATTTATCCTGCAGTAGATTTGAACCAGTCAGTAAGTCGATTGATGACTGAAATTGTGGAAACAGAGCAGCTTCAAAGTTCAAAATTGTTGCGAAAATACATATCTAAATATTATGAAAATCGCGATCTCATTTTAATGGGCGGTTATGTTCAGGGGCAAGACGCTGATTTAGATAAAGCGATGCAATTATGGCCTTCAATAATTGATTTTTTAAAACAAGATGCTGATGAAAAATGTGATTACGAAACTTCATTAAAAACTTTAATCGGCTTGGTTAGTGGTGCTTAATGAAAAAAGTAAAACAAATAGAACTTCTAAAATCTAAAGAAAAACTGTCTAGGCAAAAGACCGTTACTCAACTCATTGAATTGAAATCAGAGGTTGAAAAATGTCAAAGGATTGAAAGAGAACTTGAAGAAATTGCTAAACAAAAAGCGGTAGAAAAAGAAAAATTAACAGCCTATTTGTTTCAATCTAATAGGCAGCTTGTTCATAAAGTAATGGAGCAGCGAGAGATTTTACAAAATAGACAGGAATTTTTGGAAAAAGAACAAGCAGCTGTAACTAACGAAATAAATAAGTCTAGATTTAAATCCCAGATTCTAGAGGAAAAAAGAAAAAAAGAAAAAGAAAAGGTTTTAGAAGAAATCATTTCAAAACAAGAGGATATGTTTTAGCTGAAATTAAATGTGGATCTGGCATTATTCTTGCACCATCTAGCACACTAAACTATTTTCGGACTTTGTCATGACGAACATTATTGGTGGAAATTTAAGTAATCTCGGAAATGCGGGAACACCACTTGATAGTATTTTTGCTAAAGAAATGGGCTCGGGATCTGAGTTAGACTTTTTAAAACTCATCACTGTTGCCTTAAATAACGAAAAAACCAATGAAAATTTAAGTGATTTTGACGCTGGAACAATCCTTGCTGCAATGGACAAAAGTTTAAGCTTTTCTGAAAGTAACAATCCTATCAAAAACAAAAAAAGTCAATCAGGATCAGTTGATGTTTTTGCAATTTCATCAAACCTAATCTCGACTTTAAAAAGCTTGCCGGATGATAGTTTTGTTGCTGATTTGGACAGCAAAATTGGTGTTACTGCATCAAGACTATTGGGAAAAGTTATTTCCAATAATGAGAAGACCAAAGTGCCTGAAAAACTATCCAATTTTCCTCAAGAATTACAAATAATGGTAGATGAGTTAGATAGCCTTGCGGTTTTGAAAGGTTTTATAAGTGACCAAGTTAATTTTGATGGCAATGCAAGTCTTTCCGCAAAACTTGCAGATCATTTATCAAATTACACAATTAATATTAAGAATGAGAAGCCAAGTACTGGAGTGCCTGGTTTGTTATTGAATGAGCAGTTTTTGACTTCTGAAATAGAAGGCAAGAAAGATATTCCTTTAGATAAAGAGTATCTCAATTATCCCACGATAAAATTAAACGCTGGCTCATTTAATTTTTTAGAAGAAAATCCAGTTTTAGTGGATATTCAAAATTTGGAAGAGACTCAGCCGTTTGATTTAGAAACACTTAGAGTAGATGAAGTGTTTTTTAATACAGATATTCCTGCTAGTTCGGAATTATCTGATTTGAAAACAATAGAACTTAAAATCAAAATTGATTTTGAGACTGTTCAAACTTGGGTTTCATCAATTGATGAGACTAAAAAAACACTTATGCAAACTGTGGTACCTATTGATAGAGATGCATTAATGTCTGACGATGTTGATGTTCTCAACTCATTATTAATCGATATTCCGAAAGATGATTTAGCAGCATTTTTCTTAAATGTTGAATTAAAACGCGGACCCAATTCAGAACTTCAAGCACCTAAAATATATATAAAACTATCAGATTTGGATAAAAACCCTTCCACTTCTTCGGAAAAAAATTCTGCGATTACTAACGTTACTCCATTTCAAAATCTAAAACCTGTCCAAATTAGTGATCAAGATTTTAAAGAAATTTTCACATTCGGTTCGGAAAAAAGTAAAACTAAACTTGATGCAGCACAATCGAACGCGGCAACTTCTCTAGGTGGAGAGGATGGAAAATTTCAACAATCTAAATTGAATTCCTCAGAGTTGAAGACGCAAAACGGCCAGGTTGTTTTAGAATTTTTTGCTGAAAATAAAATACCAGCCTCAATTTCTTCCGAGTTAGTTGAAAACTTTAGGGAAAGGATTCAGCAAGTTGCCCGTTCTCTACAACAAGAGATGGGGATCAAGGCTGAAACACTTAATTATATACAAAAGATTAATAACAAAATATCTGTCGAGGAAGCTTTAACGAATGTAGCAGGGTTCAAATCTGACATTATTGATAAATTAAACTCTAAAAAGAAGCTATTAATGTCTACATCTGACGTCATTTCTTATCGTAGAGATATCTCCACTGGCAAATATAATCAAAAAAGTTTTAAAAATATATTTTTAAATACTCCTTCAGCAAATGAATTAGAGGCATCAAATGGTAATTTAAGAATGAATACTCTTTTTGAGCATTTGCCTGATGATTTGAATGCCTTTCAACAAAAAGCTATAGCCGCAGAAAAAATTAATCTAGTCAATACCGGTCTGTTTAAATCCGGTCAGAATGTAACAAATAGCAACATTGCAACTTCAAATGTGTCTTCAGGCGCCTTATCAGTACTTGATGCTCAGTTTACATCTAGATTGGCGACTCATTTAATTGAACAAGCCATTAATGCAAAAGAAAACTTTGATTTAATTTTAGAACCTGAAAATTTTGGTAGAGTACGCGTTAATGTTTCACTTGAAAATTTACAATTAGATGTGAAATTAACTGCTGAAAATTCTGTTTCTCTAGCGATACTTAGGTCATCAGAATCTATATTACAGGGGTTAATTGAAATGAATGGCCTGAAGCTTGCAGAGTACAACGTTGAGATGAATAGCAGTGGTCATAATAACGAGGGCTCTAAAGAGCAAAAAGAACATGGCGAGGAGAATAAAGCTAACAGGAGTGAAAGCTCGGAAAATTTAGATGAAAATTTGGAGAATACTATTGATGAAGGTTCACATAGTTTGAACTTAATTGCGTAG
>Ga0181566_10001545_pt1 | contig 19051 bp, 25 predicted proteins | sample 101ome_15_FD_133762 | JGI IMG/M metagenome (GOLD analysis project Ga0181566, IMG submission 133762) | Coastal salt marsh microbial communities from the Groves Creek Marsh, Skidaway Island, Georgia - 101402AT metaG (megahit assembly) | ecosystem: Environmental > Aquatic > Marine > Intertidal...
ATGGAAGAACAACATGCATTAGAGATTAAAAAAATGCTTAAAGATTATGCATAATGCAAACTCTCTATTACCACAAAGATTTTAGTGTAAGCGACAAATCTAATTACGAACTCTTTGAATCGTATCGCGACTTCTTTGCAAATAGTCATCATGTAAAAATTTTAACTAATCATACAGGGTTCGTTGAAGAAAAGTATCAAGAAGAATTAGAGGGCGATACTGACTTTCAACGTGGTAAATTAGTAGAGCCAACTGCATGTAGATTCTTGCACTTAACAAAGTTTCCAACATCACAAATTAATACAGTTGTACCTAATCACAATGGCGTACTGGTTATTGCTTGGATATCTATTTTCCAAATGACCCAAGAAGTATTTGAACAAATATTTCGAGATTATCAAGGCCATGTATTAATAGATGATACATTCGAAACGCATACAGTTAGAAGTCTTGTATTTAGAGATTGGCTACAATATTTAGGATATGATGTTAGCAATATTAGTTGTTGGACAAATGGTCCTAACTATGATCATAGTCAGGATTATGATAATCAGTACATAAGACACAATTGGTTGCATCTATGTGAATATGGTAGATATCTAAGTAACAACTCTAACAGAATTAAAGATATTGAAGATATAGATGCATTAAAAAGTTATAAAAATAAAAAATATAAGGCACTATATTTAAACGGACACAGCACTTCTCAAAGAGAATATCTACTTGGTCTATTTGCAGAAAATAATGCGTTAGACGACGTCTTATACAGTTTTAGAGACCCTATTAACGTATATAGTCAATCTTGGAGAGATGCAACTAAGTTAAATAGAGATGACTATATACCTAAGAAATTACCCGATGATGAAGAAAATAGTCGAACTGTAAGAGATAGATTTAAGCAAGATAAATGGTGGATAGAAAGTTTCTATAATATAAATGTAGAAACAAATGTTAATTGGAAAGATCACAATTTACGATTAATTACAGAAAAATGGATGAAATCTATATTGTATTATACACCAAGTTTTAATATAGGTGATTACCATGGATTGGAAACATATCAAAAATCATTAGGATTTGAAAACTATGCAGGATATCTAGTAAAGTCATACGATCATATACAAGACTGGAAACTAAGGTGTAAAACTTTAGTAGAAAACTTCAAAGACACACCAATTCCTACAGAGATAGATTGGCAATTTTTAATGGGAATTGCTGAACATAACTATCACCATTTGCACGAAAAATACATTCCCAACCTAGTCAAAACCTTCGAAGATTTACTTGAAAAAGTGGTTGACAAATCCTCATAATTTGCTATAATATGTATAAAACTTTGTAGAATTATGACTAAAAAGAATAAGGTTAGGGTATCGAATTTTATACAAAATACGATAAAAATAGTAGGTTGTTCCTTTTTGTTTATAGGAATGACATTGATATTAGGGCAGTCAAATCCAGATATGGAAATTACTGCTTATTCGTTGATGTTGGTAGGTACAATATGTATTATGACTCACAGTTTTAGAGGTAATGATCATATGTTTTTACTAGTATCAAGTGCAGGATTTTTACTTGTTGGGCATAGTTTTTTAGGTACAGAAACAGCACAAATTTTGTTTCCTGAAATAGCAATGTCTGAAGAGCAGGGCTGGTTTGCCAAGTATGGTAAAGTGTTTGTTGAAATATTAAAGGCAGTAGTATCATGACAATGCATTTAGCACAAGGTTTATCTACAATTCGCAATCGTAAGTACAAGCCTAAAATGACTAAAGCCAACATCGCAAAATGGGAAGAAGGCTTACGTCTTAAAAATAAAGAACACAAACGTATGGGTTTGCCTAAATGGACGTTCGAACAGTATGTAGATTACTGTCATGGCATTCAACCTAAAGTAGATCCAAGAAGTAGAGAAGCATTTAAGCCTAACAAGTCACAACGCAATGTTCGTGCAGAACAGGACAGAGAACATCGTAAAAAGTATCCTAGTCTTATGGAAGAGGCTATGAAGAAAGGTGAGTTCAACAAACTGGGTGACGGTAAAGGCACTAAGAAGGAGCCTATGAAGTACACAGGCGACCTTATTACTGGTATTGCTACAATGCATAAGTCTAATGCAGTACCTGTCATGAAAGGTACAGACCAAGCAAAAGATATTGCTAGAATGCGAAGATGAATTGTTCAACATGCGGTGACCCAGTGTTTGATGTAAAGTATCATACAGCAGACGGAGAACATGTATTCTGTGATGCTTATTGCAGTTTTGAATATTATAGTAAAAAAGATGATAGAACTAGCGAAACTAGACAACAATGAATTAATATACGGCACATACGAAGAGTGTGAAGCCTATGCAGAAGAGAAGGACACATGGGTAACACATTATTTTGACCATGTTAATCCGAGTACTGTTTACAAAAACTTTAAATATGTAGGCCATGATATGAGCAGTCCTTACAGTGTAAGTGTACCTTTCGACTATAGAAAGCAAAGAGCAGATGGCACATTTAATGACGCAGGAGTTAATCAAGACAAATGGTAGACGACAAGAAACCTACAGATACAAAAGCCGAGAAAGGCCAGTGGCATGGTGGTAAAGGATCATTGCCTAGAAAGAATGATAACAAAACAGCCTATCAAGATGGCTGGGAGAGAATTTTTGGAAAAAAAGATAATAAGAGCAACAATAACAGTTGAGGTTCCTTATAGTAACGAACTTTTAAATGATGGCAGTAAACTTAATAAAAAGTTAAAACAAGTTATTGCTGATACTGATTATATACCACACGAAACACAGGCAGGCAATTTAGAGCCAACAACAAGACCAGTGATTAAATGATGCACAAATTTAGAGTAGTACAAGCACCAATAAATGATGATTCAGATTATGATTACATTTGGGAAAATGCTATACACAACAGTTTAGGACCTTTTTGGGAATTTGCTGAAAAGGCCACAGGTACTGTACATTTTGAGAAAACTTTTAATGACAGTCCAGACGCATATGGTGGAATGGAACTGATAATAGACGCAGTGTTTGATAATAAAACAGACATGGCTTATTTCAAACTAGAGTTTGATTTACCCTACAATAATATTGTAATAGATGACAATTTAGAGTCAAAATTTGTAAAAAACTAGTAATTTTGCAAAAAAATGGTTGAAATTTGCCAAAAAGTTACTATATAAGTATAGTAAAAGGATAAATAACTTTGCAGTTTAAGAAGTAATTTGAAGTGCAAGGGAAAAAGAATCGTAAGAAACTTGGACCTACTGTACAACAAATAGCAACTAAAACTGTAAGCAGACTTAGGAAACGTCAATGCTTGAATTAAGGGCAACCAGATCGTAAGTGAAGGAAGTCTACTAAGGAGAGAAAACGGCGAAACGAATAAGGATGTTTTTTAATGCTGTATGCATTGAGGCTTCAAAAGAGCACGGGCTTTGCAATATAAGTCTTCAAAAGTGCTCGTCCGAAAATGGAATACAGTTTTTAGGTTACCCAACAAAGGACCTAAGATGGCAACATCAAAGGAAACCAAGAAGTGTAACAAGTGTGTGAGGAGATACAGACAACACACAAACCGGAAACGACCTCACTCGCGATTTGTTCTTACGCCGAACGGGTTTGAACATCTTAGGAAATAGAGAATAACTTGCTTAAAAAAGGAGATTATTATGGTAGCAAAACAACAATTCCGTGTCACGACCGACACACTTTCCCCACTATATAAAGCCAGCATTGGTTTCGACCAATTAGTAAATGAGTTCTTCAACGAACCTTCATTTGTTAATACATCTGGTTACCCACCTTACAACATCAGTAAGGGCAAAGATGACGTTTATGAAATTACTCTTGCAGTAGCAGGATTTAAAAAAGACGACATTGATATCGAACTAGAAGACGGTACCTTAAAAATTACAGGTGAGTCTAATGTTATCGATAACGATATGGAGTTTCTACACAAAGGCATTGCTGAAAGAAACTTTATTAGAACATTTAAACTTGCAGAATATGTAGAAGTAAAAACAGCAAAACTAGAAGATGGTATTCTTAGAGTTTCGTTGTACAAGAATGTTCCAGATGCAATGAAGCCACAAAAAATTAAGATTTCTTAATTTAGTCGGTAAATATAGGGGAGGCAATGTTTTGTCTCCCTTTTTATTTGGAATTAAAATGGCAAGCAAAAGTAATAAAAGAAGAACATTAGTATATTTGATCCCTGAAGGTGAAACTAGAGATCATCATACATTCCACTATACAGCAGTAAAAACAAAAACATTGATTCAAGAAAACAGAAAACTTAAACTTAAAAAGTATAACCCTGTTAAAAGAAAGCATGAGATGTTTGTGGAGGCCAAATTACCTCCACATAGTAAGTAACACTTGACATTTGTATAAACTGTAGTATAATAGTTTTTATATTAAGGATAGCACATGACTCGCGAACAAATCGGATCTAAAACAAAAACAGAATTATCATACCCAGGTAGATATAATGTTGTCTTCTTAAATGACGATGCAACTCCTATGGAATTTGTAATTCAACTACTAATTGAAATTTTTAATAAAAATTTAGAGTCAGCAACAGAAATTACTCAACATGTACATACCAATGGAAGAGGCGTTGCTGGAACTTATCACTTAGAAGTAGCAGAACAAAAACATTCTGAGGCTGTAATGATTTCAAGGCATAATGGACATCCTTTAAAAATCATTGTTGAGCCGTTAGAATGAAAGAAATAGAATCTGCTGTAAATCAATACACTGCTGGATTTAATACTCAGGTCGAAACTGAGGACTTTCCTCCTGGCTTAGATATAGACACTGTTAAAAAACTAAGTGCTATTAAGAATGAGCCGGAGTGGGTAACAGAGTTTCGTGTTAAAGCATTTGAACATTTACAAACTATAGATGAGCCTACATGGGCAAATGTAGATTATGCCAAAATAGATTATCAAGCATTGAGTTACTACTCTGCACCAAAATTTAGAAACGAAGAAGACATACCACAAGAGATATTAGATACATTTGAAAAACTTGGTGTACCCTTACATGAACGTGATGCCTTACTAGGTCTAGAAAAAAAAGACCCAGACATTATTCCTACAGTAGCCGTTGATGCAGTATTTGATAGTGTCAGCATTGCTACAACGTTCCAAGACGAATTAAAGAAACATGGCATTATATTTTGCAGTATAAGTGAAGCCATACAAGAACATCCAGAACTCGTAAAAGAGTATTTAGGTAGTGTTATCCCTTCGAAGGATAATTACTTTGCTTGCCTAAATAGTGCCGTCTTTACGGACGGCACATTTTGTTATATTCCAAAGGGAGTTAAGTGCCCAATGGAACTTAACACATACTTCCGCATCAATGCTCGTAATACAGGACAGTTTGAAAGAACCCTTATTATAGCAGATGCGGACAGTTATGTCAGTTACTTGGAAGGTTGTACAGCACCAGCATATGATGAGAACACATTACATGCGGCTGTAGTAGAGCTGGTAGCACATGACAGGGCAGAGATCAAATATTCAACAGTACAAAACTGGTACCCAGGAGATGAGAATGGTGTTGGTGGTGTACTAAACTTTGTAACAAAGAGAGGATTATGTAAAGGTGAAAATTCAAAAATTAGTTGGACACAGGTTGAAACTGGATCTGCTGTTACTTGGAAATATCCTTCATGTATATTACGCGGTGATAATAGCATTGGGGAGTTTTATTCTGTCGCTGTAACAAAAGGCAAACAACAAGCAGACACAGGAACAAAAATGTTCCATGTAGGAAAGAATACAAAGAGTACTATTATCAGCAAAGGTATAAGTTTTGGAGATAGCAGTAATACCTATAGGGGTATAGTAAGAATTAATAAGAAAGCAGATAATAGTAGAAACTACACACAATGTGATAGTTTAATGTTAGATAACAGTAAGGCCTTGACAATACCTACAGTTATGCAGTATAATAATAACAGTATTGTTGAACATGAGGCCAGCACAGGAAAATTAAGCGAAGAGGCGCTGTATTACTTACAGACTAGAGGACTCTCAGAAGAAGACGCAGTGAATTCAGTCGTCAGCGGTTTTTGTAAAGACGTATTTCAAAAATTACCTTTGGAATTCGCCGCTGAGGCAAACAAGTTATTAAGTGTAACATTAGAAGGAGCAGTCGGATGAAGCGAGTCACAATTAAAGACATTGGTGGAGAAGTTATTAAGGACAATGCACAATATCTTCTCAAAGATAATGCGTTTGGCAAAAACTTAATTTTAAGTAGTACATTTTTAAGAGCCAATCAAGAAACAAATGGTCATAAGCATGAGGGTCAAGAAGAAGTTTATTTCTTTATAGACGGTGAAGGCGAGATGACAATAAACAAGGAAACATTTCCAGTTAAAGCAGGAGATGTTGTATGTATAGAAGATGGAGAATTCCATAAAGTGAATAACACAGGACATTTAGGATTATATTTTGTTTGTGTGTTTGACGGAGGCAGAAACCACTAATGTTAGTAACACAAGAACTAACTGTAAAAGTAGATAATAAAATTATCTTCGATAATGTAAACTTGGATTTTGGGCCAGGCATACATATTCTAATGGGTCCAAACGGTGTAGGCAAAAGCACATTTGGACATGCCCTAATGGGTAATCCAAACTATAATGTGGAAGGTGCAGTAGAACTTAATGGTAAAGATCTATTAGCAATGGAAACACATGAACGAGCAAATGCTGGTTTGTTTTTAGGCTTTCAAACACCAACACCTATAGAGGGTTTAAGTAATATGCAGTTTGTTAAACAATTTATGGGCACAAGGCAAGATGTTGGTATTAGTGAGATACAAAAACTTCTTATGGAGTACAAGAGTCATGCAGAAGATTTTAAACTCCCTGCAGGATTTGAAAGAAAGCAACTTAACGTTGAAGCAAGTGGTGGCGAGAAAAAGAAAAGTGAAATAATTCAGATGTTAATTTCTAATCCTACTGTTGCAATTTTAGACGAACCAGACAGTGGCTTAGATATCGATGCTATTAATGAATTAACTCTTAAACTAAAAGGTTTTATGCAATCGGATCCTAACAAAGTTTTAATTATTATTACTCACTATGAAAAACTAATTGAAAAATTATCACCGGATACTGTAACTATTTTAAGAAAAGACGGTGCTACTACATACGAAGATATAACTGTTGCATATGATATTTTAGAAAATGGTTTTGCAGAATATGAGTAATGCAACATACAATCTTAAACAATTACCAATTCTATTAAAGAAAGGATTGCGTAGGAACATATCGTCTGATAGATTTAAAAGAGGTGTATTAGAATATAGTGTTAATGAACACTTACCGTCGTTAGATTTAAAATACGCAAAACTTCCTATATACAAGAAGATGGATGTAGCAAAATTATTTGACAGAGAAATTTTTATCCATGATGATAAACCAATTATTGATGATCCGTACCCCGAAGCAGATATTATAATCGACGAAGGCCATGCAACTGAAGTGAATATGCCATGGCGAGAAAAACAAAAAGTAAGTGTACACGATATATATTCTCAGAGAAATAACTTCGACAAATATCAAAACTATTTTTTACCTAAACAAAGGTTAAGTGATCTATGTTATCTAAACACTGTAAATCCTTTATTAATTAAATTTAGTAGTAACAGAGATGCTATTAGAACAATTCAATACATTGGTACAGGTAAAGATAATTTAAATTGCAATACAATAATTGTAGATGTAGGACCAAATGCAAATATTGAGATTAGAGAATCTTTTAACACCACAAACATTTATCTTACTAACATACATTATATTGTAAGAAAAGGTGCTAAATTAACAGTATTAAGAGATATTCAAACTAGTAATTCTAGTACAATAATTGACAGTACGGTTACACAATATCCTAACAGTGATTTTAAAATGGCTGTCTATGGAGGAGGAAACAAATATACACAAAACTTATTTGATATTTACTCCTATAAAAATTGCTACACATCTGTACAGGGTGCTTTCGATCTTACAAACGATAATTCTAATAATTTTTATATAAACATGAATCACCTTGCTAAAAATAGTTCAAGCGATATCGATATAAAAAATGTTGTCGATGATGCCTCGTTTACATCGTTCTATGGTAAAATTTTTATAAGTAAAGATGCAACTGATGTTGATGCACAAATGTATAATAAAAACTTACAGTTAAGCAAAGATGCAACTGTAATTACCGAACCTACGTTAGACATTAACAATAAAGAAGTACAATGTAAACATGGTTGTACTGTAAGTAACCTTAATAAAGATGATTTATATTATTTACAAAGCAGAGGTGTAAACACACAAGATGCTGAAGATATACTAGTAAGCAGTTTTTTAAAAAATGAAAGAACTATTTAACACATTAAAAAATAATCCTGACCTTGCATACTTTGATAGTGCGGCAAGCACACAGACACATCAAAGTGTAACTAAAAGAATAATGGAATATTACGATAACGAAAGATGCAACATTCATCGAGGTGACTTCCCTCAAAGTATTAAAGTAACAGATGATTGTGAACTTGCAAGAGAAAGTGTAGCAAAACTTATAAATGCAAAGCCTAATAACATAATGTTTACCTCTGGTGCAACTGATGGACTTAACATGGTTGCTAAGTGGTGTGAAAATGTTAAAGTTGTAATTATTAGTGAAGCAGAACATAGTGCAAATATACTACCTTGGATAGCACAAGGCAGAACAATAGAAAATGGAAGACTAGTTGTCTTACCATTATCAACAAAAGGTGTAATAGATCCAGAGGTTGCAAATGAAGAATTTAAAAAGCACCCCGATGCTGTATTAAGTTTAATAGCAACTAGCAATGTAAACGGACTTACTAACGACTTAAAAACAATAATTGGTATGGCACATGATCATGGTATACCAGTATGCATAGATGCATGTCAAACATTGAGCACTCACAAAGTTGATGTGGATGAACTTAAACCTGACTGGTTAGTTGCTAGTGGCCATAAAATGTTTGGCCCTACTGGCATAGGATTTCTATATAGTAAAATAGATTATGCCGAACTTAGACCGATTAGGTTTGGTGGCGGCACAGTAAACAGTTACAACTTCCATGGCTCAGTTGATCACTACGACGGCCCTGCTAAACACGAACCAGGCACACCAAACATAGCAGGAATACTAGGTTTTGGTGTAGCATGTGAATGGATTAATTATATAGGTTATGATGAGATAAGGTCTAAACTAAGCACTATACAAAGTTGGCTTAAAGGCCATGGCCTATTTAATATAAGTGGAATGAATTTAATTCATCCTAGTGACGAAGTAAGAAACGTATTCAGTTTTACTACTGATTTACATGCATCAGATATAAGTGCATTTCTTGGACAAAACAATGTAGCAGTTAGAGTGGGTAAAGTTTGTGCCCATCCCATAGTAAACAAATACGGCAAAGGTAATATATTGAGAGTAAGCACTCATTTATATAACGACGAACAAGATTGTATTAAATTAGTAGACTCATTATGTCAGACAATACAGAAATTAAGTTAGAAGATAAAATTCGTAGAAACTTGCGTAGAGTAATTGATCCTGAAATAGGAATCAACATAGTAGATTTAGGATTAATTTATGACATCAATGTAAACGAAGAAAACGATGTGCAAGTTTTAATGACACTTACAGCACCTAATTGTCCATTTGGCGATATGATAATGATGGAAACAGAATTTGCTGTACGCAGTGTAAAAGACACAAATTTAGTAAAAATAAATTTAACATTTGATCCTCCATGGAATCCTGATCAGCATGTATCAGACGAGGCCAAATATCAAATGGGAATTTTATAAAACATAATAAATACAGACATCACAACTAGGAGAAAAAACATGAGAACCCATGTACCAAATGTAACATTTAAAACTCGTAAAGAAATTAATGAGTCACCGGGTTTCGATTGGTATGATTTGACTACTGACGAAATTTTTGCCGGCAAAAGAGTCGTTATTTTTTCTTTGCCCGGGGCATTTACACCAACTTGTTCTAGTACACATTTGCCAGGTTATGAAGCAAACTACGACGAAATTAGAGAACACGGCATTGACGAAATTTATTGTCTAAGTGTTAACGACACATTTGTAATGAATGCTTGGTTTAAGCAACAAGAAATTAGAAATGTAAAACCATTGCCAGATGGTAGTGGTGACTTTACTAGACAGATGGGAATGCTTGTTAAAAAGGATAACTTAGGATTTGGTGTGCGTAGTTGGAGATATGCAATGATCGTAAATGACGGCGTAATTGAACACATGTTCCTCGAGCCAGGATATTCCGATGATGCAGAAGACGATCCATTTGTCGTTTCAGATGTATACACACTTTTGAAGCACCTCAAAGATCCAAATGGCCAATGAAAAACTAGAGATCATATCATGGAGTGAATATCAAAAAGGTATCGCTCCATTATGGAAAGTAGAAGATCCTAGTACAATTCCAATATGGAATAATCCCTACAATATTGTGCAGTATCCACAGCACATGTGGCATACTGATATTATACTATTCCCTGTCAAATATGTTGTAGACGGCGTTACAGTTGCCCATACATGCGTTTATAATCTTGATGATATGTTTATTAGAACTAGAGGTATATTTGTAGAAGCAGAGCATAGAGGCAAAGGTTACGGCCACAAAATACAACAAGCACAATGGGATTTATTTCCTAAAACATTCTTCAGAGCATTTGGTTTTTGGCGAGAAGACTCTGCTCCACGTTTTCAAAAATACAGTGAAATGCAAATAGTTCCTGGCACCGATTGGATATGGAGTGACTTCAGTCAAGTTAATATGAGATTTTTATATACCCAACGTGGCGATAAACCAACTAACGATGAAGTGGTTGACAATAAACAATTTATTGCTAAACACAGAGACAAGTATAGTTTAGGTGGTACAAATAATTTAAACGTAGACTGGGATATCATAGAATGGGAAAGTTATTTTGATAAGCACAAAGGCAACTACGAAGATCTTCAAATAAACTTAAATTTTTAATTTGCGACTAATAAATAGTTGCATGAACACACTACAAGAATTAGATCCTAGATGGGACAATCAAACACTACATTATGATCTAGCAAAACATAACTGGCCAGAGTATTGGCTAGGAATAGCAAAAGATAAATTTCCGCAAATTACATCACTAGAAACTGTTCACAAGGTTCTTTCGCCAGATCAAATTTTAGAATTAGGCAAACATTGCCAAATGCAATTTGATACCGAAGAACTGCAAAATAGAATAGATGCATACTATAATGACTATATACCGGGACTTATAGATCAAGACGATTGGATGATACAACGATTTTTTACAGTAAGAATCGTTATTCCTAATCAAGCAAAAGTAGGTAGACTACTTGCATTCCACCAAGGCATTTGGGTAGGAAATGGATTAGGGTTAAGAACACTTTGGACTCCATTTACAAAATGTTATGGCAATAACAGTATGCAAATAATGGACTGGGAAACATCAGACGAACTTACAAAAACAGCATATTCAGAGAGATGGAGTTACGATAAATTACAGGAAGAATGTAGTAAGCATGTTTATCCTGTAACACTAGACCCAGGACAAGCACATTTATTTCAACAACACCACATACATGGTAACTTTAATAACGACACAGACATTACACGTTGGAGCATGGATGGTAGAATATTACCCAAAGGTGGACACTATCATAGAAAACTTCCAGGTGGTTATTTTAGATTTATAAACGAAAGACCGGACAATAGAGATATCGATACTAGTAAGAAATGGATTAGTTATGCTGGTTGGAACTCTAAGTTTAGTGGTCCTATACCCCTACCTATGCAAAGAGCAATCATAGGGCAATATTGTTCTAAGAACGATATAAAAATTAATGACTATCAATTTGAAAACGAATATGTAGATTGGTTTCCTGGCTTAGAAAAATATATTACAGGATACGGAGTAGAAGGCATAGTATTGTGTAGTATCTATTGCTTACCAGATGATCCATTTAGAAGATCGACATTATTGAGGCTTGCCGTAAAAAATAATGTTGAATTACATTTTGCTAACGAAGTTTGCAGTGTAAGAACAGAAGAAGATATACATCATATACAACACATCTTTGAATTTGTAAATGAAAATACTTCACCAAATGAGACGTTAGGATATGGCGGGTAGATATCGATATCATGTAGTATACGATGAAGGCTGGGTAAACTATACTGGCAGTAATGTATCTACAGATAAATTTTTTGAATTAGAACCACAACAAGTTATGGAACGAGGTAACAGGCAAACTGTTACTTGGGAACTTAACGACTTACCATTAACACAAAAATTTGTTTTAGCATATCGAGATAAGATGTATGCAATTATGTGGGACGAAGTTGTTAGACATAATTTCGACAGGTGGAGAATGATTGCTGACATTTACAAAGGGTTAACCACTGTTGATGTTATAAACAGTAGAATCGAAATGAATAATATCATTGAATGGTTAAACACAGATTTCAGAGATCAAATTTGGTTTGATATACCTGCAGAACTAAAATTAAACACGGAAGATTTATTTGATAAACGCGATAAAAATTTAAACGAGTTACACGACATCTTTGAAACTAGAATGATAGAAATGGATAGCAAAGTTGCCAGAGACGAGTTCAATATGGACAACTATCAAATACTTTGGGAGAAACTACAAAGCATAAATTTATTAGTACATTATAACGAAAGATTAGGAAACGAAGGCCCTATAGAAGATATAGATAATGCTGAGCCAAGTTATTTTACTAGTTTAAAATTTGATGTACCTGATAGAACATGTATTCCATTGCTTGATGAAGATTATAAGCACTTTACAGGTGAAAGGCCTGCAGGTGCATTAACACTAGACTTTGGTACAGTAGGTAAAGATTTATTTACTTGCAGTGTAACTAACGATCCTGAATTGGTTTATAAAGGAATGATAAGCCAACAATGGGAATTAAATCCATGGGTACAATATGATTGGTGTAGTTGTACACATGAAGAATGGTATACAGATCAAATGGCATTGTATGATCAATTTATTCAAGAGAATAATATAGGAGATCATTTAGATTTATCTGATCCAAAATATACACCAGGACGACATCAACTAGGAGAATGTATAAGTCATAATTTTAAAAAACCTGCTAATTTTATTACAGAAATAATAGAAAAAACACCAAAGATAGTTGCTTTTTTTATTACCGATGAAAATAATAACAGTATACTATGACAATACATCAGAGAGATTTGTTTAACATGCTTAGAAGAGAAAATAATGATGCAGTAATTGTTACTGCATTACAAGCCGAATTACCTGAACTATTACCAGAAGTAGTTTTATTTACTGGAGTAGGAAAAATTAATGCAACTCATGTATTAACAAGATATTTAGAAAGAAACCCAGAAATTAGAACTGTAATTAATTATGGTACTGCTGGTGCGGCCTATGGCGTTAAAAAAGGCGAGCTGGTAAAATGTACAACTTTCTTACAAGGAGATATGGACTGTAGTTTAATTACAGACGGGCCTGGTGTAACTTATGCTGATGAACCAGCAGTTAGCGGAGTTTTAAACTTTGGCTCTGATGGTTATGTGTGTAGAACACAAGATCAATTTGTAACTGACTTACATACATTAGATTTGTTTCAACACTTATTAGAGGGTAGAAAATTTAATTGTGTTGATATGGAAGCCTATGCTCTTGCAAAAGTGTGTGCAATGATGGGTAAAGATTTTATCTGTTACAAATATATCAGTGACGATGCTGATAGCAATGCCGATGACGAGTGGGAAGAAAATGTTGCTAAAGGTGAACCATTGTTTTATAAAAAATTAAAGGAAGATCATGGATACAAATCTGTCCAATAAAGTTAGCGACTTACTTAAAGAAGCAGAATTCAAAACAGGTGGGTTTGTATATAAGCATATCGCAGAAGGAAAATCTAATCCATTAATTGCAGTAAAAAGTGCTGTAGATAGAATGCGTGAACTACACGACATAGAAGATCATGAATTTAACGATATCTGTAAAGAAATTTTAGAATTACTTAAGAGTAAGTAACTGTTACAGTAGCATTACCTTGTGTAGATGTTCCTGCATTTTGATAAACTTTAATAGTATTAGAACTATCTAATGTACCACTATAAACATAATTTGGATTAACAACATAGGTTCCAGTAGCAGTTAAATCTAAATAAGCATCATCAAACAATCTGTTATCATCACTGTCATCACCTACGCTCATTGAAGCATTCGCATCATCATAAACTGTGTTGACTGTGATCATTACTTCTTCTATTTTACTTCCAGCACTCACATTACCAAGTGTTACATTACCACTAGTGTATAAAACATTTTGTGTATATGAACCTGCATCGCTTGCCGCACTATCTCTACTTGCTATAGCAGTTAAATGACTTATTTGTGTAGGAGCATCTTGATTAGCAATGTAAACTCCGTATTCTCCGTCACCGGCATTTGTAACAACAAGCAAGTCACCTGTGTTAATATCAGCATCGGCATATACTGCTGTTAAATCTGCTTTAAATAATGTTGCACTAGCACCACTGGCTTCTGCACTTATACCTGTGCTACCTACGTATCTAGCACCGCTCACATATATTACATTACTTGTTGATGTAGCAATGCCTGTTGGCAAGTTTTCTCCAATGAAGTGTAACACACCTGATTGATAATCAAAGTACCATTGGTCATCATTGCCGGATCCTGTTTCAAATAATTGTGTACCACTTGATTGTACATTATTTGTTCCTGTTGGGGCCGCATATACTTTTAACTGGTATGTTGCACCAAACCCTGGCGAAATCCAATTAGTTGATCCTGTTTTCCATGTTCTATTATCTGTTGAGGTTGTATCCTCAGTTGTTTCTAATGCACCACTAATGCTGTCTGCATATACATGAACAATGGCACTATTAGCAGTTGGTATAACGTTAGGAATACTTCCTGATTGTGCCCAAATTTGATTTGTCTTAACAACAAAGTCAGAGGTAATAGATTCATTAGGTGCTTTTTTAGATGCGTTGGTATCCGACTTCATTTTGCCGAAGCCGACTTTCTTCCAAAGTAAATCTACCTTTTGACTATCTGAAATTGCCATTAACTAATACTCAGTGCAGTTAAACTGTCACCGTCCTCTAATTTAATTCTAACAAGTACGTTATTACCTGTAGAGTTTGTTGCGTTTTGGTCACCTAATGTCATTGTAAATGAATCATTGGTGTATGTTGTACCATCTACAATTCTGTCTCCAGAAGTAAATGCACAACCATTTGAACCGTTACCACCGTTACTAGTATCAGCACCTGGAGTACCTGCACCACCATATGTAGTACTTGCATCTAACCAACCGTTAAGTGTACTTGCATCATCAATGTCAGTACCTGGTGCCGCTACAAACACACCACTAACTTTACCTGTTAATGTTATGTCGAAGTTACTCATTGTTGTTCTTCTAAATGCAAAAGTAAAGTATTGTGCTCCACTTCTGCCTGTTGCTAAATCAGGACCTACTGGTAAGTATCCTGAACTTAAATCTGTATCATAATGTTGCAGTGTATTAAATCTCATTACGGCTTCGCTTGTGCCTGCTATAGTTTCTGCACCACTCCAACCGTTTGCTGTATAGAAGTTAGTTGAACCTGCTATTGTTGGTGTATCGCCTGTGCCACTAAAGCCTGTAATTCTCTTACCGTCATCATCGAAGCCAGCACCTAAACTATCTGCTACTGGAATTGCTGTTTCATCAAATGAAGGTGTTGCTTTCCAAACTTGTATCTTAGTAGGATGATCTGAAGTGAAACTACTGTAGCCATTCATGTTTTGGGCTCTAAATTTAATAGTTTCTACTGAGTTGATAGAGTTATTAGTAATATCTATACTGATGTTACCTAATGCATAAGCACCGCCTACACCAACGTTTGCTAAAGGTGTACTGCCGCTTAACATTGAACTAGCACCATCTATTTCTGCATAAGTGCTACTTGCTTGAGTAATTGCTGAAGCACTTGTTCCTTCTGAGTTAGTACCGCTAACACTGTCAAATATACTTGTACTATCTAGGTATGCTTGTCCTGTTAAGTTTGTTACAGTTGCACCAACTAATTTAATTGTTGCTGAATTATCGTTGTAATAAGGAACACCTGATACATATCTTAGTGTACCATTTGTTTCTTCTTCTAATGTTGCACTACTAATATCAACACTAGGTGTAGTAGTCATATTATCTTTAACTATGAATACTTTGTTAGTATCACCTGTTGTACTATGGCTTATATCTAAACTATGTACACCATGATCTAAACTGCTTATGTCTTTTGATATTCTTGCACTAAACACTTGATAGAAGTTTTTAGGATATGTTGTTGAACTTATTTGATCGTTTGCATCACCTTCTGCTGTAATGATAAGTGATGTAAATGTTCCTGTTTCATTTACAGAACTACTAAATGTTTTTTGTCCGTCTGCAACGCCGTCGACTCTTGCACTTACTGTACCAGTAGAACTGTTGTAAGCATCGTCTATTGTATTTGTGCTTACAGACGTTGTGCTGTCATATCTTCTAACAGTACTTGTATTAAGACTGTCTCCTGCACTAAGTCCGCTTGATATTGTATCAATTGCGCCACTGGCTAACTTAGTTGAACTACCTTCATTGCTTGATGTTGATAATGATAATGTTTTACTACTAACACCTGCTGGAGCACTTGGTACATCTTCTACTACAACTGTTACACTATCACTGTCAGTTTGTGCAGTAATATCCGGTGTACCACTTGCAGTCATTGTAAGTGTCTTACTACCTGTTGATGCACTGCTATAGTCGTGCGTAATATTTGCGCCTGCTACACTACCTGCACCATTACTTGATTCTGTTACAGTAACGTTAGTACTACCATCACCGAAGTCATATTCATAACTGTCGCCGTTTTGCGTAGTATTATCTACAGTAACTACAGCACGGTTAGTACCTGATAAATCTGTACCTTTGTAAACTGTTAATGAACTATCGTTACTTGATTTTAAATTAGCAGTTGTACTTGAACCGGATATAGTTGCTCTCACATCTGGTTCTACGTGAACTGTAAAGTTTGAACTGGTAAATGGTGATCCAGTGTGTGCTGAATACACTTGTAAGTTACCAGTATAATCTACAGCCGTACCATTGTTTTGATCTGTTGAACTTAATGTATAAGTGTGGTTGATTGCTTGACCAGTATCACCTGCGGCTCCACCGCCAGTTGCAACTGTTGATGTTGTGCCATCTCCCCAATTATAAACATAATAGATACCAAAATCAGCATTGCTACCAATAGTGTTTTCTGTATTGTTAGTAAAGGCTACCTGATAACCTCCACTTGCTTGTTCGTTTATGCCACTGTTACTTGCTAAACTTACATCAGGTGTATGTGTATCATACACTTTAATTGTTGCTGTGGCATTGTTTGGTATAACACTTGGGTCAGCAGTACTGTGAGCATCTAGTGTTAGTTTCACAGTGTATTGTTGATCTTCTTCAGTTGATGTTGTAAATGTATGGGCAAGTCTATTCCCTTGTGTGCCACCGTCATCAGTATCAGCGGCAATGTTGGCATTGGCACTACCATCACCCCATTCTATAGTATAGGTTGCATCAGCACTTCCAATGTTTGTGGTATCATTATCGAAATACAATGCAGTACCATCATCAACTATGCTAACTGGTACGCCACCTGAGTTAGCGGCATACATGTTAAAGTCAGCAACTGGATTAGCAGTATAAAGAGTAATAAAATTACTCTTAGTAAAAGTAGTTGTGCTACCTTCTCCTGCACCTGAACTGTTATACGCAGTTACACTCACATCAAATGGAGAAAGTGCATTATTAGAATATGTATGAGTAGGAGTTGAGTCTGTAGTAGCAGTTGTGGTTGTACCATCTCCCCAATCAATTGTATAATGTGTTGGGTTACCTGTAGTACTGATTGTTAATGTACTAACTAAAGGAGCACCACCAGTTGCATTATCTACAGTAAAGTTCACATCTCTCACAAAAGTATTTGCGTAGATATTGTATGTGGCTTCGTTTAATCTGTCAATAGCCTCTGAAACATTTGTTGAATTTGTAAAACTGGTGACAGCACCTTGTCTTGTTACACCTGTATTACCTGCGTAGTCACCTTGATCAGGTGTAATGTGCCAATCTAAATCACCATTTGCATCTATATTACCTAATAAAATACCAAAGCCACTGCTGGATAGATCCACACTTAATGCATCAAGTTGTGCCTTAGTAACTAATTCATTTGATTGTGTTGCATTGGCACCAGAGATAGTAGTTAATGCTCCGCCTTCATTGGTCACAACAAATGTACCAGAATCAGCATTACCCTCTAATTTTGGTCCATTTTTTCCTAACTGTAAATTACCGCCTACGCCGATTAATCCGTAGTTTTTAACTTGCGCCACCTATTTACTCCCTAAGCACTTGATTATATACTATATTTATCTACTTGACAAATATCAATTTTCTGCTATAATATGTACTATTAGTTAGGAGTGTCTATTGTGAAATACTTAATTATTGGTGATGTACATGCAGATTTTGTACCGTTTCAACGAGCGGCAAAATTCGCTATGGAAAATGATCTGCACCTTGTGTCTGTAGGTGATCTCATCGATAATGGTACCGATGGATTTGATGTTTTAACATTATTTAAGCACATGGCTAACGACCATAAAGCAACACTTATCATTGGAAATCACGAATGGAAAATACACAGATACTTATTAGGCCGTGATGTAAAAATTACAGCACCTAATCAAATCACTGTAGATCAAATGAAAGCCAACCCTTTCTTTGAAGATGTGTTTAAAGATTTGATGACTAATGCTGTACACTACACTCAACTTAATGATAATATATTTGTTACCCACGCCGCCATGAGCAAAGAGTTTTGGGAAACAAA
>Ga0181566_10001546_pt1 | contig 19039 bp, 14 predicted proteins | sample 101ome_15_FD_133762 | JGI IMG/M metagenome (GOLD analysis project Ga0181566, IMG submission 133762) | Coastal salt marsh microbial communities from the Groves Creek Marsh, Skidaway Island, Georgia - 101402AT metaG (megahit assembly) | ecosystem: Environmental > Aquatic > Marine > Intertidal...
CAAACGGTTTTCCTCGGTTTGAACCTCAGCCATCGACACGCTGCCAAACATCGACTGCTGCACATTCGACTCAATAGCTCTAACCGATTTCAACAGGTTGGCAATGTCACCTGCCTTGGCGTAGTTAATCTGAATCAGATCGGAAACCAGCGGCTCAAGTTCGCTCACCTGGCGAGACGCCTCCAACGCCAGTCGCTCCTGATTCGCGATTTCTTCCGCCGGGGCAATCCAGACGATGTTGCCCTGCTGACGTCTGGCCAATCCCTTGGTTTGCATGATCGTATCCAGCGCCTGATCCCAAGGAACGTTCTTGAGTCGCAAACTCATTTCGCCAGCCACGGTATCGCTGATCACAAAGTTAAGGTCGGTCTCTTGAGCAATTTGCTGAAGCGCGCTTCGAACCGGAATATTCTGAAAATCAAAACTGATTAATTTGCCGCTGTAGCTCGTTCCTTTTGAATCACCATCGGCTCCACCGGGTGCTTTTGATACGTCCAGAATGAATCGATTGCCCGACTGAAGCGACACGACGTCGTAACGCCCAAAAGGCACCACGACTATTTTCACGCCCCGGTCAGTGGCAAAGGCATCCACGAAACGCACCGGCGTTGCAAAATCGACCACGTCAAGACGCCGTTGCAGCGATTCATCCATCCCTGCGCCGACCGCTTCGATCACGATCTCGCCCAGCTCCTGACGGATGTCGACCTCGGCATCGTCTCGATCGAATTCGAGTATGAGTCGTCCGGCCGCCTCCGGCGTGCGCCTAAAGTCAATCGACCCAAGACGAAACACACCCTTGCTGGCACTCGGCGTAGAGGTCGAATCAATCGCTGCCAGGCCGCCCGCGTTTTCAGTATCGGCAGGATTCACGGTTAGCCGTATTCGGTCAGGTGCATAGGTGGTCTCGAAACTCACCGCAGCGATCAGATTGATTACCAGGCGCGCCCGTTTGTCGTCCTTGGCGATCAACAGGTTTTCAACGGACCCGCGCCCGACCTCGATTACCGATTGGTTAAGGGAATGGCTGGCGCCAAAAAAATCGAGCACGATCCGGTCGGGCCCACTGGTTCGAAACATTCGGGGCTTGTCCGGATTCCCGTCGGTCAAGACATCGATCTGTACCTTGCCACCCGGTAACGCCGTGAACGTAACATCGGTAATAAGAGCGCCCGACTGGGCATTCAACCCCTGCGAGACACAGAACATCGTCAGCAGGCCTATCCAGCGGGAGAGCTGCCTGAGATGCCGAATAATCCACAGCCGATTCATAGACTCGAATGTACTTGAATTCAAAACGAATTACTCGCCCGTCCGTAACTCTGTCTGTCTGGTCTCCCAGCGTCCAGAGGCCCCTTGGACCAATTCCTCAATATCGAGACGGCCCGCTGTCTTGTCGATTCCGACGATTCTTCCGATGTTCTGTCCGAGGTAGGAGCCCATCACAACCCGGTGAATTTGCCCATCGGGCGCACTGATTAATGCCCAGAGATCGTTTTCCAGTTCCATGGTCCCAAGCAACTTTAAAGCATCCAATGGAAACTGCTCCAGGGGTTCCTTCGCGCGATCAACGTCAGGGGCGAGTGGATCAGGCCCCAGCTCCGTCGTGGCTGCTAATTCTTCCTTGCCGAACACATTGCTGGGCGCAAAAGGATCCTTGCTTTCATCTACCGAATACGTCACCGATCTCACCGGAGGCTGTTCGGGTATAGGATCAACCTTCGGAACGGCATCGCGATGCAGCGTGGTCACGTAACGCTCGAGATCCTCAAGTGTTCGCTGCTCCGAGCAACCTGTCAGCACACCGAGCGCCAGAGCAGAAGCCGCAAACGGCAACCCACTTTTAAAGATCCGATAAATCATTATCTAGACCCCCTCTGGCAGATAACTGTAGGTCTGCAGCATAAGCGAGGCCTTAACCTCACCGTCCTCTTCACCCACTAGCGTGAGATCCCCCACTGTGACGATACGAGACATCCCGGCCAGGTCGCTCACAAAATTTGCAATTTGATGATAGCTGCCTCTTACCTCCACACGTATCGGCAGGGAGGTGTAAAACGCTTCCAGCTTCTGGGCCTGCGGGTCAAACACGCTGAATTCCAGGCCTCGCCGGCTGCCAGCCTCCGTAATATCCACAAGCAGAGAAGGCACCTCGGTACTGTCGGGCAGCTTTTGCAGCATTGCCGCGAGCAGCTCCTCTATCTCTACCATCTGCGCCTTGTATGCGGGCAGATTAACGACCATGCCTTTTTTCACGCTAAAGGTTTTTTTTAGCTCAGCCTCTTTTTTTCTAGATGACTCCAGCGTTAGACGCTGATCACTGAGCACAAAATGCCAGCTCCCGTATGCAAAAAGGAGGCAGCCCAGCAACGCCATCACGATTACGAACCAGCCTGGCCATGCCGCGGGCTGATTGATGTCGATCCGCTTTAGGTCATCCTGCCAGCTCATATCTGAATAAACCCTCTGCAGCTCACGGTTTCGCTGGAGCGCCGCCAGGTAGCGCATTTGCCTGAGGGGTCGACACCGACAGCTCGAATTCCTGAGTCTTGCCCACATTGATGATGTTGAGCTCGGGTCGATCAAATGAGGGTGTGCCGGTGAGCTGTTTCATCAGCGCCGATATTCGCGAACTGGACTGGGCGACCCCTTTGAGCTCAACCCCGGCGGCGCTTCTTTTCAATGAGGAAAAGAAAACCCCCTCAGGACTCGAATTCGCCAACTCAGTCATGCCCAGAACCAATTTGGTCCGCTCTTCCTCCAGCTCTCTTATCACGGCCATCCGCGCCATGAGTTCATCTTTGCGCTTTTGGATATCCCGGATCTCACGCAACTGCTTTTCTACGCGAGCGATGGCCTGCTGAAGGAATTGGTTTCGACTGTTCTGATAGTTGAGATCACTGTTCTGCTTCCACCAGACGCCTCCCAGCGCGCCCAGGGTCAGCACAGCAACCAACACCGACGCGGTTAGCGCCGAGCGCCTCTGACGCTGCCGACGCTCTTCCCGCCAGGGCAACAGGTTCACGCCCCGTGTCATGCGACCCCCCGTAATGCAAGACCCACAGCCTTTACCATCGTAGGCCCATGCCGTTCAACCAGTTTGGCTGCTCGGATACCGGTGCCTTCCGCGAAGGGGTCGGCAATTAATGTCGGCACTCCGATATACGCCTCGATAACAGAGGCCACCTCGGCAATCTGCGCGCAGCCGCCACTGATCATCAGCGCATCAACGTAACTTCGTTGCGTGGCCGTTAGACAAAATTCAAGTGCGCGCGCTGCCTCTCTTGCCATCGCGTCACGAAAAGGCGTCAGAAGATCTTGGGTATAGTTTTGTGGCAGATCGCCCGTTCGCTTCATGGCCTCCGCTTCACGATACTCCACACCATAGCGCGAGCGAATGTTCTCCGTCAGGATCCGACCGCCAAAATTCTGTTCGCGCCCGTACACCGAGCGGCCGTCAACAAATAAATCCAGTCGGGTCGAGACATCGCCAAAATCCATTAGCCCGATGGCGCGACCATCGAGATCTTCGCCCAAACCTTTTGCGACAAAACCAAAACCCCGCTCGATTGCGAATACACCAATGTCCACCACACTCGGGCTTAGGCCCGCTAACTCAAGCACCGCCGCATAGTCCTCCACTATTTCGCGACGACAAGCCGTAATCAGCACCTGATCATCACTCCCTTCCCGCGCGCCGCCCGTGACACTGAAGTCAAGATAAATTTCATCCAAGGGGTGAGGAATTTGCTGCGCCGCTTCAATCATCACCTGCTCTTCAATTTCACCGTCGCTGAGGCCAGCAGGAAGGGTAAGCGTGCGTGTGATGATGTGAGTTGGTGATACCGCGACCACGGCATACTTTCGGGAGCTTTGCGAGTGCGCGACAGCACGTCGTATCGCCTGGCTGGCTGCATCAAGATCCGCGATACCATGCTCGACGATCGCATTCTTCGGGAGAGGCTCGAATCCAGCCCGGTCCGCCCGATAATTTTTGCCCGCAGCAGACATCTCGAGCACCTTGATCCCCGCGCTACCGATATCGATACCGAGCGCCGGGCGGTTTTTTTTCTGGAAAAGCCCCATGAGCGCAAAGTGTACCGCGACCCCTTGCCTTGATGCTCCCCCGTTGATTGCCGGTCGAGCGCCGAGCCGAAAATTCAGCCTTTGATAAAATTGCCGACCGTTGTGGGGTTCTCACTCCATATTCCATCCGTTTTAGCATCCTATGCGCCTTCGCCGCCTTTTTTTTATCCTTGCTTCGTTAGGACTGATGGCGTCTGTCGCTGTCGGCACCTTAATCGCCGTGGTCTGGCAGGATTTACCCGCGATCAGCGAAGTTCAGGATATCCGCCTGAAGGAACCGCTGCGGATCTACTCGATTGACGGCAAGTTATTGGGCGAATTTGGCGATGAGCGGCGCATCACCGTGCGATTCGAGGATACGCCTGGGCAACTGATTGATGCGATCCTGGCCGCAGAGGACGACCGTTTCTTTAGTCACCATGGCATTGACCTACTTGGAGTTGCCCGCGCTATCGTCGCCAACCTGCGATCTATGGATACCCGCCAGGGCGCCAGCACCATAACCATGCAGGTGGCCAGAAACTACTTCCTTTCTAGGGAAAAAACCTACAGCCGAAAGATAAAAGAAGCCTTATTGGCTTTCCGGCTGGAGCGAGAACTCTCTAAAGAGCAGATCCTCGAACTTTATCTGAACAAGATTTTTCTGGGCCATCGTAGCTACGGCTTCCAGGCCGCATCTTTTTTTTATTACGACAAGCCCCTGGCGTCGCTAAACCTTGCACAGCTCGCCATGCTCGCCGGGCTGCCCAAAGCGCCGTCTTCGATCAACCCCGTAAGCAACCCCGATCGTGCAAGCAAACGGCGCGATTACGTGTTGGGTCGGATGCGGGAGCTCAAACGTATCAGTGAGGTGGATTACGAAGCCGCTCGCTCTGCGCCCATTACCGCCCAACGGCACGGGATGGACATCGAGCTTAACGCGCCGTACCTCGCTGAAATGGTGCGTGACTACATGGTGGCTCGCTTTGGCGAAGAGGTCTACGCGTCGGGCTATCGGGTGTACACCACGGTGTCCGCCAAAAACCAGAAGGCGGCAAACCAGGCCTTGAAAACGGGGCTGGTCGCTTACGACCGCCGACACGGTTATCGAGGCCCGGCCGGGTATATCAACCCGGTCGACTTTGCGACGGAAAGCCAGCGACTGGGCTCTCTCGCAAACTACCCCTCTGCCGCCGGGTCTCGACCGGCTATGGTGATTAGGCCTGGCGGAGACGCGATCGACTTGTTCACCAGTGACGGTAAGTTCCGGTCTATCTCTCCTGCGGGCTGGCGTTGGACCGGCAAAAGTCCTTCAAGCTTCCTGCACCCGGGCGACGTGATTTACTACAGCGGGTCAGGGTCGGATTTGGCGTTATCTCAAATCCCCGAGATTCAGGGAGCGCTCGTGTCTTTAGACCCTACGGATGCCTCTGTCCTGGCTCTGGTTGGCGGCCTTGATTTCAAGGCCAGCCGGTTTAATCGCGTTGTCCAGGCTGAACGACAGCCGGGCTCGAATATCAAGCCATTTATTTACTCTGCTGCGATTGCTAACGGTTTTACCGCGTCAACGCTCGTTAGCGGGGCCCCCATCGTGGTGGAGGATGACGTGGGGGGTGCGTGGCGTCCGCAGAATTACAGCAAGCAGGTGTTCGGGCCCACCCGACTTCGTGAAGCGTTGAGCATCTCTTTAAATTTGGTGTCCGTGAGACTCGTCCGGGCCCTTGGCATCGAAACGGTTCGCGATTATCTGTCGACCTTTGGCTTTGAGCCATCGCGATTGCCGAAAGGTCTCTCTCTTGCGCTCGGATCTGCGACGGTCACCCCCATGGAGATTGTTCGAGGGTATGCTGCATTTGCCAACGGCGGTTACCTGATCGAGCCCTATTTCATCGCCCGTATTGAGGATCAGTCGGGTGGAATCATCGAATACGCAAACCGGGTGATGCTCTGTCCCGATTGCCCTGCTCCTTCGAATGACCCTCAGGCCCGACCCCAAAAAACCATCGACCTTCGCTTTGCCAAAAGGATCATCTCTGCCGAAAACGCGTTCATTGTGGACAGCCTCATGCAGGAAGTTGTTCGCTCCGGCACGGCCCGGGCGGCGGCCAAACTGGATCGGGACGATTTGGCTGGCAAAACCGGGACCACGAATAACTACTTTGATGCGTGGTTTACGGGCTACAACCCGGACGTCGTCACCAGCGTTTGGGTAGGCTTCGACAGCCCGAAGGATCTGGGCGAGGGTGAGTCTGGCGCTCGAGCGGCGCTACCGATATGGATCGATTTTATGTCGACCGCACTTGGATCCAGCACCAAGACGCCAAGACCTATCCCTGAAAATATCATCTCCGTTCGCGTAAACCGCGACAGCGGTCTTCGCGCGCGCGAGGACGACCCGAAAAGTTACCTTGAGTATTTTGTTCGCGGAAGCGAACCGCCGTTTCCCGATCCAGGGTCCACGATCGATCCCATACAGGGACTGTTCTGACGCGCTACTTCGAGAGCGATTCGTCCATCACCTCATCGCGTCACGGATCCGATCCGTCTGTTAGCGGCGTGGATTTTTTAGCGGAGGATTTTTTCCTGGTGGTTTTTTTGGTTGTCTTCTTGGCGCTTTTTTTAGCTACCCGTGCCGGATTTTTCGTCCGAGTTGCCGATGAAGACGCCTTTTCACTGATCTCCCAACTTCCGTCGCGATAAAACGCTTTCCAACCCGTTGCCTTACCGTCTGCCTCAGTCATAACGTACTGCTCTTTGGTCTTGCGGCTAAAACGAATCTGTGCCGGATTACCATCCGAATCGTGCGTCGGCGCAGCAGCAAGATATCGATGCTTGGGATCCAGGAGGTCCGCTACGCTCGCTACCTCCTCAACCAGCGGCGCACGCGTCTCGCGGTTTCTGGGAAACTGGCTCGCGGCCAGAAACAAGCCAGACGCGCCGTCTCTCAACAGGTAGTGGTCATCGACCTTCTGGCAACGAAGGTGCGGCATCGGAATCGGGTCCGCCTTAGGTGGCGCGGGTTCTCCGCTGCGCAGGAGTTTTCGCGTGTTTTTGCAGCCCTCGGCCGTACAACCGAAGTATTTCCCGAACCGACCCGATTTCAACTGCATCTCCGCACCGCATTTATCGCACTCTAGCGTCGGGCCGTCATACCCTTTCAACTTGAACTCACCGAGCTCTATCTCAAACCCTGCGCAATCCGGGTTATTGCCGCAGATGTGAATCTTCCTCTTTTCATCGATGAGGTATGACTCCATTGCGCTATGGCAGCTGCTACACCGTTTGACATTGACCAGCCGCAATGCCTCTTCATCTTCCGAGCGCTCAGCCTCTTCAACGTCGTCTCCCGGAATCAGATTGAGAGTCTGCGTGCAGCGCTCTTTTGGCGTGAGCGCATAGCCCGAACACCCCAAAAACACACCGGTCGCCCCGTTTCGAATCTGCATGGGTCGGCCGCAGGTTGGGCAGACTACGCTGGTCTCCGTGGGCAAGTTTGCCCGCATGCCGCCGACTGCTTCCTTGCCCTCGCCCTCACCTAGAGCCGCATCGACCTTCTGGGAAAATCCTTCGTAGAAAGAATCCAGCACCGTTTTCCAGTTCTTCTGGCCCAAGGCAATCTCGTCAAGCGTTGCCTCCATATCAGCCGTGAATCCATAATCCATCAGATCCGAAAAATTTTCCCTCAGTCGATCGGTCACAATTTCGCCAACCTTTTGCGCAAAAAATCGGCGGTTAGTTAATTTGACATAACCGCGGTCCTGAATCGTGGAAATGATGGAAGCATATGTCGACGGTCGGCCGATTCCGCGTTTCTCGAGTTCTTTCACCAGACTGGCTTCGGTAAACCGACCGACGGGCTTGGTGAAATTCTGCTTCGGATCAAGTGTCAGTAGCCTAAGTCCCGCTCCCTCCCTGATGTCGGGCAAGACTTCGTCCTCCTGTTTGCCGGCCGGCGGGAGGACTTTTGTGTAGCCATCGAATTCGAGAATTCGACCACGAGCACGCAACTCGAAGCCCCCACACTCCACCTTTAGAGACGAACTCAGATAGCGGGAAGGCGTCATCTGAGAGGCAATGAAAAAGTTGCGAATCAGCTCATAGAGTCTCTCCTGATCCCGCTCCAGACCCAGCTGCGAGGGCTGTCGATGTACATCGGTAGGCCGAATCGCCTCATGCGCCTCCTGTGCGCCTGCCTTGCTGGAGTAGAGATTCGCAGCATCCGGCAGATACGCGGCGCCATATCGCTCCTGAATCAACTGACGGCACCCGGACAACGCCTCGGGACTCAGGTGGGTCGAATCCGTTCTCATGTACGTAATGAATCCCGCCTCGTAAAGCCTCTGAGCCAATGTCATCGTCTTTTTGACGGAAAATCCAAGTCGGGTGCTGGCCGCCTGCTGCAAAGTCGACGTGATAAGCGGCGGACTTGGACGCGACTGGGTTTTCTTGTCACTGCGCTCCGTAACGATATAGGTGCTATCGTTCAGCAGCGCCAGTGCCTCATCGGTTTGGGCTTTGCTGGAGGGTCGAAAATCCTTACCGTCCTGTTTTGCGACTTGTAAGCGAAGTGGGCCTTCATCGGACTCGGTATGGGCGAAGACCTCCCAGAACTCCTCTGGCACAAATGCCCGGATCTCGCGCTCCCGATCCACCAATAGGCTGACCGCCACCGACTGCACCCGTCCAGCCGACAGGCCTCGGGCTATTTTTGCCCACAGGAGCGGCGACAGCATGAAACCCACCACGCGATCAAGAAACCGTCGGGTTTGCTGGGCCTGCACCTTATCCTCGTCCAGCCGGCCGGGATCCGAGAACGCATCCTGAACCGCCTGCTTGGTGATTTCATTGAAAACCACCCGGCGATATCGATCTGCATCAGCACCAATCACTTCCTTCAGGTGCCAGGCGATAGCTTCGCCCTCGCGATCGAGATCCGTAGCCAGGTAGATCGTGTCGCTCGACGCGGCCAACTTTTTCAACTCCGTGACCACCTTGACCTTGTCCGGGAGTACCTGATAGTTCGCTTCCCAGCCGTTCTCAGGATTAATGCCCATGTTTTGCACAAGATCCCGTTTCGCTTTCTCCCGACGGTAGATGGCTTTTTGCTCCGGGGACATCTTGCGGGTCAGTGCAGCCTGCGCGGCGCGAGCCTTTGGATCTGTTTTTTCACGCGAGCCGCTGACAGGAAGATCGCGGACATGGCCAACACTCGACTTGACCACATACTGGTCACCGAGATATTTATTGATGGTCTTCGCTTTCGCTGGAGACTCTACGATTACCAGAGACTTACCCATAATTCCTGTATGACTTGCTTCAGAGCGGGTCTTGTCTGACCCCTTTTAACGACTGCTTTTCTATATTCACGACTCTATATTGACGACGTTCACGACCACGAAATGGAGCTGCCCACCTTGTCTCGCTCGCCACGAATACCTCTCACCGGAGGCGAACATAACCGCCGGGACATGCCCGAATCAACTGCTGACACTCCATTTCTATCAGGATGGCCGAAACTTCAGCCATCGTCAAACCAGACCGGTCAGCGATTTGATCCAGCGGCGTAGGCGCAAAATCGACAGCGTCGACAACCGCGTCACTGGGCCCACGGGGCAGATCATCGGCGTCTTTGACATGCGCTTCCAGGTCTAACCAACCAAGGCCCTGCAGTACCTGCATACCTGATTCCACAAGGCAGGCACCGTCCCGAATAAGCTGGTGCGAACCGCGCGATGCGGGCGAGTATACCGACCCGGGAACCGCGAACACCTCACGACCCTGATCCGCGGCGAAGCCTGCGGTAATGAGACTGCCACTCCGCTCAGCGGCCTCAATCACTACGGTGCCTGAACTTAATCCGCTGATGATTCGGTTACGCTGCGGGAAGTGGTGGCGGCGCACTCCAACACCGACCGGGAACTCTGAAAGCAGCAAGCCAGTTTCCGCGATGCGAGATCCCAGTCTCTCATTGCGCTTCGGATAAATGGTGTCGAGCCCAGTCGCGCAGACACCGATCGTAAAGCCCTGAGCGGCGATGGCGCCTTGATGGGCCGCGCTGTCGACGCCATGAGCCAGCCCGCTGACAATGACCACTCCCCTACCTGCTATATCTTTAGCGATAGTCTCAGCGATTTCGGCTCCCGCGTACGTTGGCTTGCGACTGCCCACAATAGCTACCGACGGCCGATTCAAAAGGCCAAGCTCTCCTTCGCCATACAAAACCAGTGGCGGTGACGAAATCTCTTTCAACAGGGCGGGGTAGATGCTGTCCGTGATTCCGATGATGCTCCGCTTCAAACCTTCACACCATTTGAGATCCTGCTCGACTTGGCGCTCATTGATGAGTCGGCCGAGCCGCGACGGTCCTTTCTCGGCGCCTTTCCGCTCGACGCCTTCCAGAATCGCGTCAAGAGCCTTCTCGGGATCGGGGTAACGCGATAGCGCAGCCCGCTTTACGCCGTCAGGAAACGACGCGCGGGCAAGCGTCGCCCACGCTCTGGTGGTCTTTCCCACACCGGACCCTCCATGGTCTCGTTATCTGGGTAATCGCGAAGTGACTCCGGTGATGGAGCAGGTCCCATTTCGGGAGCGTTTACCCGTCAGGACTTCCTACCCAATCCCCTACTTGAATTGCCCGCGATGCCTTACGGACCAGAGCAAAACTCACCCGATCAAATACCCGAAACACCAGCAGCTCTCCGGAGATCGTCTCGGGAAGCGGGACGACCTCGGAAGACCGGCCGGCGAGTTCTCTGCGCGAAGGCGTCCGCTCAGCGCATTCCATTATCCTGCCGCTGGACACCAGCAAGGATTCTCGCGACGACCCACAGGCACTCGTTGTGCGAACGGGTATCGCTTCCCGCTCTGTAAAGAGCAATTGACGCTCTGGAGTTTTCACGGTGAATAGATCGCCGACCTGTACACCTGCAGATTCGCCCTCGGAAATAATGACAACAGAATAACTACCGGCACCTCCAACCGCACTCAGCGTGCTCGCCACATAGACATCAATATCCAACGCCGCTCCGGGTATAGCGGGTGTGATTGCGTCGAGAGAGGCCTCACCCTGCCACGGGACGAGTCGATCACCGATACCTATTTCTTGTTCGCCACGAATGACCTCAAATGTCGCGATCTCGCCCGATTGGGTTTGGCGTGCGATGCCCAGCACCAACGCCTTGGTGGCCAACGTCTCACCGCTCAAGGGATGGCGGACCTCTCGATCCGGTCTAAATATCGTGTATAAACCCGACTCCGAGAAAGGAACGTCCTCAGCAATGAATTCGCTGAACTGTCCGAACATGATCTCGCCGTTAAGGCCCACCAAAACTCGCCCGGAGGGTTGATCGACCAACTCGTCCATCAGAACCGGGTGGCCCATAAAGGGCGCAATCACGTCAGGAGAGATGGTGAGCACCTCCTCTTCCAAATTAAGGGTTCGTACTTGGGGACTCAGTCGCTCTACCTGTAAAACAATCGACTCAGCTGGCACGCCTTCGGCCAAAAGGTTCGAGGTGGTGATGCCGCACAGGATGGCGCCACCCATGACGGCTCGACCTAAACCGGCAAATCCAATAGGAGCGGGTTTAACGGTCATCCGCGAAACGCCTTCACTATTTCGGCTAAAATTCATGGGTATCCACGTTATTGAGTTTGAGGATTTTGGATCGCATTTAGTGTAGAGAACCAAAACCCAATCGCCAAGTGACGTATTTCACACCCCCTAACCAAAGCCTGCTTTAGATGGCCCTGCTCGATATTCTCGTTTATCCGGACCCCAGACTCCGCACCAAGGCCGAGCCCGTAGAGGAAGTCGACGGGACGTTACAGCGCCTGATCGATGATATGGCGGAGACGATGTATGCGGCTCCCGGCATTGGTCTGGCTGCGACTCAGGTCAACGTACATCGGCGTCTTTTGGTCATGGATACCTCAGAAACCAAGAGCGGATTACAAGTCTTCATCAATCCGGTTCTTGCCGGGTCTGGCGATCTTGTGGAATCTGATGAGGGCTGTCTGTCCGTCCCGGGCGAAATTGTGCCGGTGTATCGTTACCCAAACATCAAGGTGTCCGCCCTGGACCGCGAGGGCCGCCCTTTTGAGCAGGACGTTTCAGGATTAGAGGCAATATGCCTGCAACATGAAGTGGACCATCTCGATGGGAAAGTATTCGTAGACTATCTTTCGCAGTTGAAGCGGGATCGGATCCGCAAGCGACTGGCTCGAGAAGACCGGCCCGTCCATCCCCGATCGACGCCCTCAACCAAGGTCTCTGCGGTTTCATAACGCAACCCAAGATGCGCATCGCATTCGCCGGCACGCCTGATTTCGCGGTGCCCTGTCTAAACGCGCTATCCAATGCCGGCGTCGATCTACTGGCCGTCTACACCCAGCCCGATCGACCCGCAGGCCGCGGTCGCAACCTGCGCGCCTGTGCGGTAAAACGTGCGGCTCTTGATCTCGGTATTCCGGTACGGCAACCCGCCACGCTCGACGAAGAAACTGATTTCCTGAAGGCAGGAAAAGTGGATCTGCTGATTGTTGTGGCCTACGGCGTGATCTTAAGGCGCCCGTCACTTCTCGCCCCACGCCTTGGATGCGTTAACGTTCACGCGTCACTCCTTCCGCGATGGCGGGGGGCGGCGCCGATCCAACGAGCCATCGCGGCGGGCGACTCGCAGACCGGAATCTCATTAATGCAGATGGACGAAGGCCTGGATACCGGGCCCGTTCTGGCTCACGCCTCGCTGCCCATCCAAGACGATGACACCGGCCAGTCGCTGCATGATCGCTTGTCCGTTCTCGGGGCAACGCTTTTAACGACATCGCTCGACGCCATTTCATCCGGGCAACTTGATCCTGCCCCCCAGGCATCGCAGGGCGCGACCTACGCCCATCAGCTCAGTCGATCCGAATCCTGGATAAACTGGGATCAAAGGGCCATTGAAATTGAGCGGTCGGTCCGCGCTTTCGATCCGTGGCCACTTACCCGCTCCACGCTTAACGGCAATGTCCTCCTGATCCGCGCGGCCCGTGAAGCAGGCCGGGGTCAGAACGCTCCGACCGGAACGGTCGTTGCGATTGAGTCTGACCGAATTCAAGTTCAGGCCTCAGACGGCCTGATCGACATTCTTAAATTGCAAAAGCCCGGAGGTAAGGTGCTCCTCGTGCGCGACTTTCTAAACGGCTTTTCGCTCCGGGAAGGGGATCAATTCTGCTCCGGACCGCCCGGCAATGCCGACGGCTAGAGTCTGCGCCCGGGCGGCGCAGGTGATTCATGCGACTGTAGCGAAAGGTCAATCGCTCGATCGGGTCACGCGCGATTTTCTGACGGATCTCGACAGTCGGGATCAGGCAGAAGTTAGGGAAATCAGCTGGGGCGCCATACGGTGGTGGTATCGCTATCACGACGCCCTCCACCGCAAGCTGACCCGACCTATCTCAAATAAGGATCGGGTCCTCGAAGCGCTTCTGATAAGCGGACTTTATCAATTTGAACATCTTGATGAGCCTGACTATGCGGTGACTTCGGGGAACGTGGAAGCGGCTCGCGTGCTGGGACGGCCAAGAGCCGTTGGCCTCATCAACGGTGTGCTTCGATCGTGGTTGCGAGATCCTCACCGCCTCACAACGCTCTCGGAAGAAGCCCATTACGCGACCCCCGGCTGGCTGGTCGACGACATCCGGCTGAGTTGGCCAAACGATTGGGAGGGCATCCTGATCAGCGCCAACCAAAAACCGCCCATGACGCTTCGAATAAACACGCAACGGACATCGCGCGCGGAATATCTTGGGCTTCTCGCTCAACACGACATCGCTGCTGAAGCCTCCACTCTCAGCCCCTGGGGCGTCAGATTACATAAAGGTAGGGACGTCAATGAGATACCTGGCTTTAAGGAGGGTCTGTGCTCGGTGCAGGATGAAGCCGCCCAACTGACTCCTTTGCTCTGCGCAGACTTCACAGGCGGAAGGGTTCTCGATGCCTGTGCCGCCCCTGGGGGGAAAACCACCCATCTGCTTGAAACCTTGCCCGGTATCGCCTCTTTGACCGCGCTTGATCTTCCCGGTCGCACCGGGCTGGTTCAATCCAATCTGGAGCGAACCGGCAAAGCAGCCCGGGTTATATCTGCCAGTGTGCATGACGCTAGGAGTTGGTGGAACCAAGAACCCTTTGATCTGATCCTGCTGGATGCGCCGTGTAGCGGCACCGGCGTGATGAAACGCCATCCGGATATCCGCCACCATCGCCGGCCGTCAGATATCGCCGCTTTTGCCACAGAGCAGAAGAAATTAGTGCGATCCTTATGGCCGCTGCTCGCTGAGGGGGGGCAACTGGTTTACGTTACCTGTTCAATTCTTACAGCAGAAAACGACGACATTTTGGCGCACGCGACACGCGATCTTCCTGATGCTAACCCCGTACGCTGCGCGTTGCCCGACGCAAGAAAGACCGCCTACGGTCATCAGGTGCTTCCGAACGAACATCGAGACGGGCTCTTTTATGCCGCCCTACGCCGCGCCTGAGGACTCACGGGATACACCTTATAATTTAAACAAGGAAAACGTGTCCTTTTCTGCCCTGACGACATGATAAAAACCAGGCCCGTTCTGCGAAGACTGCTCCGCTTTGCTGCAGCCGGTATGCTACTGCTCGGTACGACTTGGGCGCACGCCGACTTTATCGTCGAGAGCGGTCAGTCTCGCCTGTCAGACGGAATCATCACCACAGACGCGCGTTTACGGCTCTCTGTAACAGGAGACCCGGAGGAAGCACTTTCCAAAGGGATTGGACTGACGCTCATTGTCGAAACGGAATTGCAGCGGGCGAGCCTGGCCGCGCTGTTTTTCGGTATCGAGAAAAGGGAAGAGCGGTTTCAGATTGAATATCAGGGGCTTTCCAATCGCTTTCAACTCACTCGCCTGCGCGACGGCAGTAAAGACGATTTCGCCACGCTGTCGGAAACCCTCGGATCTATTGAACGATATTCGGCGCGACACCCGCTTCCTGAGGGCGTGACGCCCAGAGATCGGTTACAGATACGGCTTCGGGTCACGTTGGATCGAGGCGCCCTACCGGGGCCGCTTCGCCTGATCGCGCTCGTGCTAGAGGATTGGCGACTGGACAGCAGTTGGAGTCGCTGGCCGGTTACCCTCCCGTGAAACGCTACCTCGGGCCGATATTCATCCTGACGTTTTCGATCGCGCTCCTGGGCGCATCGGTCCTACTGACGCAAAGCGCTCAAGATGATGACCTGTTTGGGGACTATTACGCTGCCTTAATTGCACTGAACCTGGTCGGGGTCGCGATCCTTGCGTTGCTGACCTTTTTACAGGTGCGCAAACTGGTTATCGCGTTTCGCGCGCGAACGTTGGGGTCGCGCCTGACGATGCGTTTCGTCATTACCTTTGCGGTACTCGCCATTATTCCTCTTGCGATGGTGTATTACTTTGCGGTGCAGTTTCTGAGTCGCAGTGTCGATTCCTGGTTCGACACACAGATCGAGCAGGCACTGGACGATGCCCTGCTACTGGGCCGCAGCACCTTAGAGACGATCAAACTCGACCTGATCAGACAGGCGCGAATATCAGCACGCCGGATTGAAACGACCAATACCTCCTCGCAACTTTATAACCTTCTCGACAACTTGCGAGCGGCGGGTGGATACGACGAGATGAGCCTGCACTCCTCTACCGGGCGAATTCTGGCCTCCAGTAGCAACCTATCCATTTCGCTGATCCCAGATGCTCCTGACGAAGACGTTCTGAGTAAGGTGCGTCGTGAAAAACTGTATGCAGAATTTGAGCCCACCCAGGACCTTGGCTTGCGGCTGCGTGTCGCCATACCCGTTTCCGGTCTGAGCGTAAGCTCCCCGGATCGCGTGCTTCAAATCCTCTACCCCTTGCCTTTACGCTACTCACGACTCGGCGAAAGCGTCGAGTCGGCATCGCGGGAGTATGAAAAACTGAAGTATCTCCGCCAGCCACTCACGCTGAGTTTTGTTCTTAGTCTGACGCTGATCACCGCGATGACTTTACTTATCGCGGTTTGGGCATCCATCTATCTTGCCCAGCGAATGCTGGCGCCGCTACGTGATCTAGCCGAGGGTACCCGTGCTGTTGCCCGGGGGGACTATGAGAAGACGCTGCCGATGCATGGCAGCGACGAGCTGGGCGTTTTGGTCGACTCCTTCAATACCATGACTCGAGAGATCGGCTCCGCGCAGCAGAAAGTCGTGGAAAGTCAGCGGCAAGCCGAAGCGGAGCATGCCTACCTGAATACCGTACTGACCCATCTATCGGCGGGCGTTCTATCGTTTGATAGTGATCGCCGCCTGCAGACATTTAATGCCGCGGCTGAGACGATTCTTGAAAGCCGACTGTCGATCTTCGAGCAACAACCGATTGATGTCCTTGCTCAGGCACTCACCGGTGCGAGCGCCCTGATATCTGCCATTAAAGAAGGCATGGATCAGAGACGTTCGAGTTGGCAAAAAGAAATTCGAGTGCATAGCGACACAGGCCGGCACACCCTGATCTGCAGCGGAACACGAATCGACGAAGGCGACACCACGGTGCACGTCATCGTGTTTGAGGATGCCACTGCATTACTCACGGCGCAACGTGACGCCGCCTGGGGAGAAGTCGCCCGCCGGTTGGCCCACGAGATCAAGAATCCGCTGACGCCCATCCAACTTTCTGCCGAACGAATACGACGAAAATACCTCGAACATCTTAGCGGCCCGGACAAAGAAACCCTGGATCGGTCAACCCGAACCATCGTTCAACAGGTTGAGGCGATGAAGACAATGGTGAATGCCTTTTCTGAGTACGCCCGCCCCGCACCGCTCCATCGCGTAGCCACGGATATCAATTTATTGATCACCGACACCGTCGATTTATTTAGCGCCAGCGAAAAACACGCGAAGGTCATCACCGAACTGACGCCCACAGAGCGCCTGGTTTGGATCGATCCAAACGCCATTCGACAGGTCCTGAATAATCTCATCATCAACGCACAGGATGCGTCTGCGGCAAGCGGCGGCGTCGTGACGATTCGGACCGAATGGAATCCCCAAAAGGACCAACTCATGATTTCGGTACGCGACCAGGGTCCGGGATTTTCCCCCGATAACATCGAACGCGTATTTGAACCCTATGTGACGTCTAAAGAAAAAGGCACGGGTCTTGGGCTGGCCATCTGCCGGCGGATTATCGAAGAGCATGGCGGCATCATCCGAGCCATCAATGCGCCGGGGGGTGGCGCAAACGTTATAATTTCTCTGCCGACGCAAGCCCAATGAACGCCGGCCTGCCAATATTTGCTCGATGATGCACGCCAACACCATCCTGGTAGTCGATGACGAACCGGATATTCGCGACATCATTCGCGACGTACTCAGCGACGAGGGTTACCCGGTCTCTACCGCGGCCAATGCGCAAGACGCCCGCTCGAAATTTGCCGCCGAACGGCCCGCCCTCGTTCTCCTGGATATCTGGATGCCTGATACGGACGGCATTGCTCTCCTCAAGGAATGGCGTGAAAAAGAAGGGTCAAAGGTGCCGGTGATTATGATTTCAGGGCACGGCACCGTTGAGACCGCGGTAGAGGCGATTCGGATCGGTGCCTATGACTTTCTTGAAAAACCGCTGTCCACTGCCAAACTCCTTGTTACCGTTGAACGCGCCCTAGAGACCGTCGCGCTCAAGGCGGAAAATGTGACGTTAAAGACCCAGCTTGAGCCCGTGAGTGGTTTTGTTGGTCACAGCGATGCAATAAACGAACTCAATGAGCTAATTAACCGAATGGCGGGCATGCGGCAACCGCTGCTTATTCGAGGCGAGCCCGGCTCCGGGAAAGGCGTGGCCGCACGCGTGCTGCATCGGGCAAGTTCATATGCCAACGGCCCGTTTATCGAGGCACCTCTAGGGACGCTGGAGGCCGCCGCGATGGGTGATGCGCTGTTCGGCATCGGACGCGAAGGCGTCAACGCTCCCGGTTATCTTGAACAGGCCATCGGCGGCACCCTCGTCTTAGATGAAATCAGCGCACTTGATGATGAAACGCAAGCCAGACTGATCCGTATGCTCGAGACCGGGTCCTTCACGCGGGGCTCGGACCACACCCCTGTGCCGGCCGACTTTCGAATCGTGGCCACCTCTAACCAGCACCTTGAGGAGCGCCTAACCGCCAAGCAATTGCGCGAGGACTTTTTCTATCGTCTGAGCTCGATCACCATCAAGATTCCTCCCCTGCGCGCCCACCGAGAGGATATTCCGGACCTGATTACCTTTTACACCCAACAGATTATTGACAGTCAACATCTGCCTTTCCGTCGCTTCTCGACCTCCTCGATAAACTATCTACGAAACCGTCCATGGCCAGGCAATGTGCGAGAACTCGTTAACTTCATTCACCGAGTGTTGCTGACCACGTCATCAGAGGTCATCGAGGCTGATGAAACAAGAGAGATCATGGGTCTCAGCGCAAGCCCCGTCGAAGCGGTCGAAGAAAAGAACGCCTGGAAGGATTTTGGACAACCGTTACGCTCTGCTCGCGAACGTTTCGAGCGGGACTACTTGGAATTTCATTTACGTCAAGCCAAGGGCAACATGAGCGAGCTGGCCCGCCGAACCGAGCTCGAGCGAACGCATCTTTATCGCAAGCTCAAAGGGTTGGGGCTAGATCCCAAAGACAGCAAATATCGCGCGTAGCGACAGGATTTAATACGTTGAAAATTATCATCCTCGGTGCGGGACAAGTCGGCACCTCCATGGCGGAGATTCTCTCCAGAGAGGATAACGACATCACGTTGGTCGATATTGATTCTGAGAAACTAGCGGGTCTACAGGATCGACTCGACATACGCACGGTTCATGGCGCAGGCTCCCATCCGAGCGTGCTGGAGCAGGCCGGCGGTCCGGATGCCGATCTTGTCCTGGCCGTCACCAATCAGGATGAGGTGAACATGGCGTC
>Ga0181566_10001557_pt1 | contig 18980 bp, 14 predicted proteins | sample 101ome_15_FD_133762 | JGI IMG/M metagenome (GOLD analysis project Ga0181566, IMG submission 133762) | Coastal salt marsh microbial communities from the Groves Creek Marsh, Skidaway Island, Georgia - 101402AT metaG (megahit assembly) | ecosystem: Environmental > Aquatic > Marine > Intertidal...
AAACAAAGGAAACAAGTGCACAAACTAGCACCGTCCATTTAAGAAAGACAATATTACCTAGCTTGGACCAAGGATTCTCCTGAGGTATATCATCATCAAAACGAAGTTTTGGCTCAAAACAAATTTCACGAATCCAGCCAAAGTAATAGTATATCGAAATTACCACTCCAACAACCATTGCAATTAATGAAACATAAAGCTTTGCTTCAAAAGCTACATTAAAGAGCATAAGTTTTGCAATAAAGCCACCAAACGGAGGTATTCCAGCAAGAGAAGCTATACCAACCAATAAACTAATCGCTGCCCATGGATGCTCTTTGAGTAAACCTGCGTAATGCTCAGTCTCGTGTGTTGAATCATCAGAAAGGTTGGCCAGACTCATAACACCAAAGACAACAAAGGAAGCAAACAAATATATGTACAAGTAAAAGTAGACCACCCAAACCGCGCGATCACTGTCTCCAGCAAGATGCATCGAAGCCATAACGGCTACAAGAAGATACCCAGCATGAGCAACCCCGGATAGTCCAAGCATTCGTTTCAATTTTGCCTGAGCACAAGCTGCGAGGTTTCCGAACAAAATTGTAAAAGTGGCAACAAAACCAATTAAAGGGAACAAAAATTCAGACATTCCCTCAAAAGGACCATTAACTAAATTTAATAGGAGGAAGAACCCCGCAGCCTTAGATGAGACTGCCAGAAATGCAGTTATCGGCATTGGAGATCCATGATAGACATCAGCAACCCAAATTTGAAAGGGTGCAGCCCCTACTTTGAATGCAATTCCAGAAAGAACTAAAACAACACCTGCACGAAGTAGAAGGTGCCCCTGGTTTTCTTCTAGTAATAAGGCTACATAATCGAATGAAAGAAAATCCATACCATAAGGACCAGGCGACACAGCACTCCAGGCAGAAGGGTTTGCACCCACCCCATAGATTAGAACAATTCCTAGTAAAAGAAGAGCGGAGCTTAACGCGCCAAAAACCAAGTACTTAATACCTGCTTCAAGAGATTTGGTTGAATTTCGGTTGTAGGCAACTAGTGGGTAAAAGGCTAGAGCCACCGTCTCCAGTGCCACAAAAAGAACTATAAAATTACTGCTTTGACAAAGGATCATAAGTCCGGCAGTAGCCAGCATCGTTAAGTGGTGAAATTCACCAAATCTAAGCTTTTGCATTTGGAGGAATCGATTTCCCAAGATTGAAACGCACAGCGAAGAGAGAAGAAAAAATGTTCTTATTAAATCTCCTTGAAAACCATGCCTTAGCATACCTGAAAAAGATGAACGATCAAAGGTATGATTAATTAACAAGTAATCGAACAAATGATAGATCAACAAACAAAGCTGAAAAAAGACAGCAAAAGCACCGCAAATATTATTACCTTTTTTTTCTTTCGATAAAAATAGATCAAAAAGCAGGATCGAAATTGCACCCATCGCCAGAGTTAATTCTGGCCAGATCTCCGTCCATAGATTCTCTTGTGAAAAGCCTATTAATTCTTCCATCACTGATTACCTTCCCCCACATTCTTCGCTTCTGATTGGCGTTGGTGATTTACAGTCTTTTTTAAAACCTGATCGACTGGACAGCATGATGGCAGTCCGAAATTGCTGCCCCCCTTTTCAAGAAGTTCATACCTTTTAGTAATATTTGTATCGATACCTTCTGAAATACCCTTTGGCCATAGACCAATGAACATTAAGGGAAGAAGGATTAAAACGGCTGGAATAGTCTCTGCGAATGAGAGATCATTAATTTTGCTTTTCTTTTCGTGGGCAGATAATTCCTCTGACTGTTCACCAAAGAAAATTCTAGACATAGCACGCAAACCAAAAATTGCAGAAATAATAATGCCTAATGCAGCCAAAACTAAAAATAAATGCTTTTCGGTAATTTCTCCTGACCCATCTAATCCATATCCTCCTAATGAAAGGAAAATTGCAAATTCACCCCAGAAATTACCAAAACCGGGCAATCCTATGGTAGCAAAAGTTGCGGCAGCAAAAAAACATGCGAGTAGTGGAGTCTTTACGGCCAACCCTCCCATTTCATTCATCTCGAGCGTATTTGTACGCTGATTGATGCTGTTGGCCAAGAGAAACATGAGGGATACGGAAAGTCCATGCGCACACATCAGCATAATCGTGGCACTGGCTCCTAATGATGAACAAACCCCCAACCCTAAGAAGCAATAGCCCATATGCATTACTGAACCATTTCCGATCATGGATTTAAGGTTGTTTTGAGCCACGGTGATAGCTCCCACAAACAGAATATTTCCAAGTGCAAGCAACAGGATGTAAGGCCCCCAACTTAAACCACCCGCTGGTAGCAATGGTAAAGCAAGTTGAACTAAACCATATAGTCCAAACTTTTTCAAAACACCTGCATGAAGCATCGATACAGAAGTCGGGGCTGCCTCATAGCCACGAGGTGCCCAAGAATGAAAAGGGAAGAGTGCCACCAGAATACCAAAACCAAAAAGAAGTAACCCGAAAATCTTTTTCTGTGTCTCAATTCCAAGGCCGTCCGCTAATATTGCCGCACTGAGACTTGGAAAATCAAATTTAGGTGCATCCAACATAACATTAAGTGCAACCAATCCACCTAAGGAAATCAGTGCACCCAATGTTAGATAAATTGTTATTTCAAGAGCAATGGTTCGGCGGTCACGCCCACCCCATAAACCTATCATTAGGAATGTTGGAATAAGTGCAAATTCATGAAATAAATAATAGAATAGAAGGTCTATACTGGCAAAAAGACCCATCAATCCAGACTGCATAAAAGCAAGCATACTCAAATACAAAGGGAGCCGATCAGTATCTGACTGAATAGCTACCAGGGCAGCAGCTAAACCAACAAACCCTGCCATGGCAAACAGCGGGGCGGAGACCCCGTTCAGTCCAAGATGAAAAGTAATCCCCAAAGATTGAAGCCCCATTCGATCATATAAGATTTCGTAGGCGTAGCCCGTATGATTTGGATCAAAATTTAAGAAGAGGATAATACCCGCTATACAGGGAAATCCGAAAGCCAAATATGCAACTTTCTTCGCCATGTGTTTATCATTCAGCAAAAAGAATAGTATGCCCAAAGATGCAATACTCGGAACAAGTACAGAACCTAAAAGTAATGTTTGAAATGTATCCATCTCTTAGCTGTTAGCCCCGAAAAGAATTGAGTAGGTGAGAAAGCCGATAGTCCCAATTACAAACCAAAAAGAGTAGCTGTGAATTTTCCCCGAATAAAAAGATTTGCCAAGAAGTGCGAATAAAGCAGCAACCCCAGCGGAGCCTCGAACCATTAATCCTGAAATAAAGAGTAATTCCATAATTTCAAGAAAACGAAAAAATGGATCCTGTATACGTTGAATATAGAAAGAATAAATCTCATCAAAAAATAATTTACTCCGAGAAAGATTAAATAGGGTTGGGGATTTCTCGGAGAGCGGATCTTCGGTAGATGTAATATTACCGTAAATTTTCCATGCAATCGATAATCCGCCGACCCATGCAAATAAGCCTAAAATATTCATCCATAAATGATTGGGCATATTTGCGACGCGCTCGATATCTGGCAGCAGAAACTCGACAATTTGAATGGGGTACAGAGCCACGAATCCACCTACCACTGATAGAAAACCTAAAACTAATAATGGAGCCGTCATGAAAATGGTCGATTCATGGGCCGCAGATGAGGATTTCGAACGGGCTTCTCCGCAAAAAGTTAAAAAGTAGAGCCTGAACATATAGACAGAGGTAAGTATGGCACCCACATAAAGAATTAAAAAGATAACAAAATCCAAATTGTAAGCACCAAGTAAAATCGCATCCTTACTAAAGTATCCTGAAAGGAAATGGACACCGGAAATTGCCAACACACCAACGAGGAAGGTGTATGCAGTGATAGGCATTTTTTTTCGCAAACCACCATAGGCAAAAATATCTTGTTCATGATGACAGGCATGAATTACTGAACCGGACCCAAGAAACATTAATGCCTTAAAGAAAGCATGAGTCATAAGGTGAAAAAGGGCTATTCCTGGGAGACCAAGCCCAAAGGCGGCCGCCATATATCCAAGCTGAGAGAGTGTGGAATATGCTAATACTTTCTTTATATCTCTCTGTGTGAGGGCACAAAACCCAGCATAGAGACCCATTACTGCCCCCAACAAGCCAACCAACTTGAGTGCTTCAGCAGTGAAAAGAAAATCGATCCTGATCAGAAGAAAAACACCAGCTGCGACCATAGTTGCGGCATGAATTAATGCAGAGACAGGAGTCGGTCCAGCCATGGCATCGGGTAGCCAGACGTGTAAAGGAAATTGAGCTGACTTACCAATAAAACCGCAGGCTAGTAACAGGCAAAGCAATGTAGATGTGAGAGTCGGATCTAAACTTGCTGCTTCCAACTCCTGCAAATTGACCGTGCCAAAAATCCAGTATGTAAAAATGATCCCCAATAGGAAACCAAAGTCCCCCACCCGATTGACTATAAAAGCTTTCCTCGAAGCCTTGGCTGCATCGTCAGTTTTGAAATAATGAGCAATGAGGAGATAAGAACTAAACCCGACTAATTCCCAGAAGACAAAAATCATGATCAGATTATCTGCCAAAGTTATCCCTATCATTGAAAACATGAAAATGGAAAGCCCGCCAAAATATCGGGATTTGGCTTCATCATCAGCCATATAACCAAGGCTGAAAATATGAATCAATAATCCAATAAATGAGACAACAAAAAGTAAAGTCTTTGCAGGGCTATCAACAAGAAAGCCAAACTCCAAATGCATATCTGAAAGAGCGAACCAGGTAGTACTCCAGGTAAATATTGAGCCCTCTTCACCTCCAAAGATCAAAAAGGACGAGAAAGCAAGAATACCCCCCGCTGTAGCAACAGATAATAAAGCAGCAATATTTCCATGCTTACGTAGAAAGCATAGTGTGACTGCAGCAGAAATAAAGGGTAGAAATAGTAAACTAAGTGCGACCTGTATCATGATTTAAATCTTAGTTAGCTATTAAATTCATGTCATCGGTGAAGACACTCTTTCGTTTTTTGTATAGAGCCACCAACAAGGCTAAGCCCACTGCTACCTCAGCTGCTGCAACCGTCATGATAAAGAATACAAAAATACTTCCATCCAAATTCAAGGCTGTACGCGAAAAATTAACCAAGGCGAGATTTATTCCATTCAACATCAATTCTAAAGACATCAAAACTAGTAAAAGGTTTCTCCGGAGAAGAACTCCAAAAAAGCCAATCGAAAATAAAATCAATGATAGAACCAGATAATGGGTGGGAGTTATTGATTCCACTTTTAGCCAACCTCCTTCTCATCTTTTTTGCTTAGAACAATAACTCCAACCATCGCAGCAAGAAGTAAAAAACCTGAAATTTGCAAAGGAAGCATATACTTCGTCATCAAACCATAACCGAAATTCTTAACCGCTGTGGAGAATACAAAATTCCCTCCTTGAGTTAGCTTGGAAGATTCAGGCACTGCTCTCCAACTCGTACCCTCAGGCAACCATCCTGAGTCTTGCACTATTATAAGAAAAATAACAATGAGTAATGAAATGGAAAAGGCAGCAGCAAGTCCGGAAACCAACTTCATCTTGGAGGCTTTTCCTGCATCAGGCCCTACATCAAGGAGCATAATTATGAAAAGAAAAAGAACCATCACTGCACCGGCATAAACAAGAATTTGTAAAACCGCCAAGAAGAATGCTTCAAGTAAAACAAACAAAGCAGCAACTCCCACGAGAGATATAATCATAAACATCGCTGCGGAAACAGGATGCTTTGAACAAACCATAGATAAGCCTCCTCCTACAGATAGGGTCGCAAAAAAATAAAAGAGAATATCAACCGTGTTCACTTAGCAGACAAATTGACTGGGAAGGAGAATAAATCACTCAACTCTATAGATGAAATTCGGAACAATTCCTCAACCAAAAAAACAATTTAGTGGGAGTTACCCTGCCCCTCTGCCTTTTTCTTCTTATCCCATTTGTAATGTTGGTCAGGCAAAGTGCCCCCCAACTCATAAAGTTTGGCTTTATTGTTGATCATTTCCTCGCGACTATAGCCCGAGGATGAATACTCATCCTGAAGAAAAATTGCTTCTTCGGGACAAACTTCCTGACAATAACCACAGTAAATGCATCTTAGCATATTAATTTCAAACTCTTCAGGGGCTTTTTCAACATGTTCGCGATCTTCTTCACCTTCAGGAACTGCCCCCGGTGTGATCCGAATTGCTTTGGGGGGACAAACGAATTCGCATAACTGACAGGACACACATTTCTCTCTACCATTTGGGTCTTTGACTAAGGTGGGAACTCCTCTGTAATTTTGAGGTATTTTTGGCTTTTCCTCAGGATACTGGAGCGTGACCTTCGGCTTGAACATATTGGAAAATGTTGTTTTCAAACCAGTAGCAATCTGCGGAAGGTAAGTTCGTTCTGAAAGTGAAAGGGGTTTGCGATCGAGTACTACGGTTTTAGCCATGTCTATATATTTATGGTAAATTTAAATTCGATTGATCCAGCCAAGTCACAACAAAAATGTAAAAAATCAAATTGGCCAAAGCTAAGGGTAATAATTTAGTCCAACCAAGATCCATTACCTGATCGTACCGAAACCTTGGAAGAGTCCATCTAACCCAAATAAAAAAGAAAATCAGGGAAATGGTTTTAATGATAAACCACCCAGTCCCGATAAGTGCACCCATCCAATCAGCACCCCAAGGATTCTCCATCCATGGTAAGAAGTTCCAACCACCCAAGAATAGAAGAGTGAAAATAGCAGAACCGATTACTATATGGGCATATTCAGCCACAAAGAAAATACCAAACTTAAAACTGCCGTATTCGGTATGAAAGCCTCCAACTAGATCAGTTTCCGACTCTGGCATATCAAAAGGAAGCCGATTAGTTTCAGCAAAAAGAGCAATTAAAAAAATAAGGGCCGAAATTGGCTGAATAATAAGTAACCATGTGGAACCTTGCTGTGATCGGACAATCTCAACCAAGCTCAATGATGATACAGCAGAACCTGGCTCGCTAACCCACAGAAACACGGGCAACAAAGATAGCCCCATAGCCAACTCGTACGATATCATTTGAGCAGATGAGCGAATACCACCAAGAAAAGGGTATTTACTATTGGATGACCAACCAGCTAGCACAATACCGTAAACTCCCAAAGAAGAGACCGCCAAAACAAAAAGGATACCGATATCAAGATCAGCCAGAATTAAAGGTATGGTGACTCCTTCAGCATTAACAAACTCACCAAAGGGAAGAACAGTCATCGTTGTCAACGCGGGAACCAGGGCGACAATTGGAGCAAGGTAATAATAAAATTTGTTCACATGCCCTGGGACAATTTCTTCTTTAAAAAGAAACTTTAAGCCGTCTGCCAGGGGTTGGAAAATTCCTAGACCTTTGAGAAGGGAGCCGACAATGGGTATGTGCCCGACAAAAGGTAAAACAGTCCGGTTGGGCCCCACCCTTCCCTGCATCCATGCACTGACCTTTCTCTCTGCAAGGACTGAGTAACCAGCCATGGTCATGATTGCCCCCACCATAAGAAAGGCAAATATTACCTTTATAGCAATAAGTTGAATAAGTTCGTAATCAATCATGCTTCGGAAGTCATGAAATTACTTCTTGTAATGAAGAGCATTCGATTCAACAAATGGCAAATCTTTCCATTTTGCTCCATCAACTTTCAAAGATCCCCGCAATGAATCACTGAACGACATACCCTTAAAAGGCGAATTGGGTGGGGACGACAAATTTTTCCATATTAGACTAAAGTCAGAAGTAACCTTATTTTCATTATCAAGCTCATCCAACAACTTGCTTAGGATATGAACATCGGGAAGCAAACCGGGTAAACCAGGGATGGATTGCTCAAATCCTTGAACAAAAAAGGAGCGATTGATAAAAGTTCCCTTCTTTTCAAAGCTAGTAAGTGTGGGGATAATAACCTCAGCCAGATTGGTTGTGTCGTTTGCATGAGTGCCAAGATAAACAATTGATTTCCCGAGTAAAGATTCAGCTTCAACACCAGAACTAAGCAGATCCTCATTTACTACCAATACAGCATCAACAACCCCTTTTTTAAGATCAGAATTTAGTTTAGATAAATTATCGCGAGGGTAGGCATTAGCGAAACCTGAAGCCAGGGCTCCCCGTAAATTGGGGGTACGATCTGCTGAAAGAAGAATGCCGTCATCTTCCCCAAAATGTCCCCGAATATATTTCTTTGATTTGGTAGCTTTGCTTAGGCGATTCAATAAATACAGTTCCTCCAAAGTTGCATGGCATGAGCCAACAATTGCCACTTTTTTATCTTTCAGCGATTCTGCTGCGGCCTGAATACTTTGATCAAGTGAGGATTTTTCCTGCTTTATAGATGGAACGGCAAGCCTGTCTTCAGCTCGAACCTTTTTAAATAGACTACGCCCACTATCCGTCATCCAACTATCGTTGACATCGTCGTTTCTTCTCGGAGTAATACGATAGATTTCACCTTCCCGACTGGAAACTAATATGTTACATCCTGCACTACTTTCGGTACAAATGCTGGGAGACTCTTTAAGAAACCACACTCTCATTTTGAAACGAAAGTCAGTGCTGGTAAGTGCACCCACTGGACAAAGATCTACGGTATTTAGAGAGTAATTATTTTCAAGTTCTTTGCCGGGAAAACAAGTTAAGGTCGAATAACTCCCCCTATCCACAAATCCAAGAACATCATCCTTGGCCACTTCTTGTGTGAACCTGATACATCTCGAACAAAGAATGCAGCGTTCATCATCGAGCGTGACCCTTGGACCAAGACGGGTTCTCTTTGGTTTTACATTTTTGCGTTCTGTGTAGCGGCTATATCCTCGGCCATAGTCAGTTGCAAATTCCTGCAACCGACATTCACCCGCTTGATCGCAAATCGGACAATCCAACGGGTGATTAACCAGCAAAAACTCCATAATCCCCTCACGGCAATCCGTTACCTTTTCTGAAATAGTTTTTACATGCATACCCGGAGAAACCGTAGTTGCACAGCCAATAACAGGCTTCGGAACCCAACCTATTTTCGGGTTTCCATCCTCATTTAAAATTGCTTCCCCTGTACCACGATCACGCATTGGAGTACCCATTTCTATGAGACACATTCGGCAGTTACCTGCAACGCTAAGTTGAGGATGATAGCAATAATGAGGTATTTCTTTTTGGAACAGCGCGGCTGCATCCACCAAGTTCATACCGGCAGGTACCTCAACTTCTTCTCCGTCCAGAACGATTGAAACTGTCTCTGTTTTTTGCGTCGAAATCATTGGATCAAATCAGTTGCAGAGAATCTTTTTTTCGTTTTTGAGTTTTTGCTTTTTTCAGAAAGTCTTTGCGGAACTTTTTCACGAAACTTTGGGTAGGCCAGGCTGCAGCTTCACCAAAAGCACAAATAGTACGACCCTCGATTTGATTGGCAACACTTAGAAGAAGGTCTGCATCTTCTTCTCTTGCATCTCCTGAGCACATCCTTGAGGAAATCTTTTTCATCCAAAGCGATCCCTCCCGACACGGAGTACATTGACCACATGACTCATGAGCATAGAAAGCGTTTATGTTGGCCATCGCCTCGACCATATCCACTGTATTATCCATTACTACAATTCCACCGGAACCTGACATGGTACCGGCTGCCATTGGTCCATCAAAATCCAAAGGTATGTCTTCAATCCCCCAATCAAAATCAGTGCCATCTTTATGGGTACCTTTGAATCGTTCGTCCGCTCGCAAGATCTTTGCTGATGATCCCCCCGGAATGACTGCTTGCAATGTTCTGCCAGGAAGCAATCCTCCACAAACATCGTAAATCATTTCACCTAAAGTTAACGCACCGCACTCAAATTCAAAGTATCCTGGATTTTTGACCTGACCGGAAACGCACCAAATGCGGGTACCCGTATTGTTGGGCTTTCCAATTTTTGAAAAAGTCTCCCCGCCCATCTCCATGATATGCTTAACATTGCAAAGAGTTTCCACATTATTGACTATTGTTGGACATTGGTAGAGGCCTAAAACAGCGGGAAAATAAGGAGGTTTGATCCTAGGATTAGGGCGTTTACCTTCGAGAGATTCGATCAGTCCAGTTTCCTCTCCACAGATATATGCTCCAGCCCCTCGATGAACAACCAAGTCACATGAATATCCACTTCCAAGGATATTTTCACCACAAAAACCTTTAGCCTTGGCTTCGGTTATCGCTCGATTCAGTATTTTCGCCCCTTCAAAAAATTCAGCACGTATATAAATGAAAGCTTGTTTTGCTTGAATAGCATAGGCAGAAATCATCATACCCTCTATCAGCTGATGAGGGTCTTTGTGAATTATCTGTCTGTCTTTAAAAGTTCCGGGTTCGGATTCATCTGCATTACAAATGAGATAAATTGGTTTGCCGGACTTTCGGTCCAAAAACTTCCATTTCATTCCCGTGGGAAAACCTGCACCACCACGACCCCGAACTCCAGATTTAAGGACCTCTTCTCCTATCTCCTCGGGTTTTTTCTTTAACGATTTTTTCAGAACATCGTACCCACCTTCTTTAATATAGCAGGAAATCTTGTTTGAATATGAAGGATCATCGGCATTCTTTAAAATGACTCTTCTTTCCTTGGGAATTTTCTTACTGATCATTTAGGACTAAGATTTCGAAGATTGAATAGACTCAACAGCTTTCTCATAACTAATAAATTCTTTGGTATCCCCTAGTTTATCATCGAGAATAAGTTGGGCTAGTTTTGCTGCTTTTCCTTCATCAATATTTTCAAAGGTTTGATCGCCAACCATAACAACGGGTCCCTCTCCACAATCGGCCAAACATTCCATGAACTCGATTGAATGTTTACCATCGCTCGACACGCACCCTTCTTTGACATTCAGTTTTTCCTCAAGCTTCTTGCATGTTGCATAACTTCCTCGAAGAGCACAAGGGAGGGTGCGGCAAACGCGAACATGAGTCTCGCCCCATGGTTTTTCACGAAGCATTGGATAAAAAGTAATTAATTCACGAATGTTTATGGGTTGTAAATCTAGAAGATCTGCAATCCATTCAGACGCTTCTAGGTCTACCGCACCAAGTTCTTCCTGTACAAGGTGAATAACCATTAACGAAGCACTTCTTTTGTCTGGGTATCGGGAAATTACCTCGTCGATCTTTTGGAGCGTGTCTTCAGTCAACTTCATAGGAATCAGCGGTCACATTCTCCCATTACAAAATCCAAACTCCCCAAAATCACCGTAATATCGCTTAACATATGTCCGGGAACCATTTTTTCCAGAATACTTAGGTTACAAAAACTCGGAGCTCGAATTTTAAGTCTGTAAGGTACGCCACCGCCTTTAGACACAATGTAAAAACCGAGTGCGCCTTTCGGATTCTCAGCTTCAAAATATACTTCTCCCGCAGGGATTTGTGGACCCTCAGTGACAATCATGAAGTTTTGTATTAACTCTTCCATGCTGGTGAGAATTTTTTCTTTTGGCGGAGCAAAGATTTTTTTAGCATCTTCTGCATACCAAAGACCGCTTGGAAAATCTGATATAACTTGTTTTATAATTCGAAGGCTCTGCCGAACTTCTTCGATTCTTACCAAATAGCGATCATAACAATCTCCGCGTGTCCCTATTGGCACATCAAAGTCATATTTTTCATAGCCAGAATAAGGCTTATCTTTTCTTAAATCTAGATCGACGCCTGAAGCTCGAAGATTAGGACCAGTGAAACCATAGGCGATTGCATCTTCCTGAGATACCTGACCTATCCCCTCAGTTCTATCAATGAATATACGGTTTCGAGTAAGTAATTTCTCTACTTCGTCAATCGCTTTTGGCAAGTTGTCACAAAAGTGTGAAACGCGATCCAACCATCCATCGGGAATATCTCGTGCCACTCCGCCTATTCGGGTGTAGGAAGTGGTAAAGCGAGCACCAGTTAACTCTTCGAAAAGAGTGTACAGCTTTTCTCGCTCAGTAAATGTGTACATGAAAGGAGTCCAAGCACCGGCATCCATACCAAAGACACCCATACCCAGAAGATGGCTGGAAACCCTGGCAAGTTCACAAACCAAAACTCGAATCGCTTCGCAGCGTTCTGGTAATTCCAATCCAGTAAGTTTTTCAACCGCAATTGCATAGGCGACATTGTTGGCCAAAGGGGAAAGATAATCCAAACGATCCGTGTAAGGCACGAATTGATTGTAGGTCATATTTTCGGCAATTTTTTCATCACCTCTATGAAGATAGCCCAACACAGGTTCACATCGAGTGATCACATCCCCGTCCAAATCCATCATAAGACGCAGCACTCCGTGTGTTGTGGGGTGAGATGGACCGACATTGAGAGCCATTTTACCGCTTTCAGCTTTGGCTGTAGCATCTGCACCTCTTGAGACTGCATCTCCCACATTTACTTCTATGGTTTCAGTGCTCATAAAACTGGCTTCTCAGTATCCTCTGTCCAACTTTCATCTTTAGCCCGTGGCTCCGCCTCACTCATATTATCACCGGTTCCTGAGACAAAAGGTCCTCCCATCATGGGAGCAGGATCTACACTAGCTTGAGTCACTTCAGCAACATCATCTGCAGGCAAGGGAGTTTCAATTCCAGCGAGAGGGAAATCTTTTCTCAAGGGGTAATAAGGATAATCATCCCACATTAAGATTCTCTTAAGGTTTGGATGATCATTAAAGCGAATCCCAAACATGTCAAAGGCTTCCCTTTCATGCCAATTTGCAGCAGGATAAAGATCAGAAACCGAAGGAAAAGAAGGATGTTCATTATTTTCACAAATTGAATGTACACGAAGGTAGTCGTGATGAATTCTTGAATATAAATGAATAACTACGGAAAAGCGGCTGTCAGCATGTTCACCATGGTCAATTGCTGTAAGATCAACAAGCAAATCAAAGGTTTCCTCGTCTCTTAGATGTAAAAGAACATCTTTGACGGAAAATGAGTCGCAATCAAGAGTGAGGCAATCTTCATGATGCCTCTTTGTGACCGAAGAAAACTTAGCAAGAATAGAATCGGTGAAATCCTGATCTATCATTTTGATCAACAAGCGATTTTATTCGAGCTTTTCAAATTCTTTACAGAAGATTCTGCACCAATCTTGTCCTGAAGCTTAATCATCGCATCAAGTAATGCCTCCGGACGAGGTGGACATCCGCTCACATACACATCAACAGGGACAATTGTGTCTACTCCTTGCATAACTGCGTACGAACGGTACATACCACCGGTGGAAGCGCATGCTCCCATAGCAACCACCCATTTGGGATCACCCATCTGGTCATAAATTCTCCTGACCACCTCTGCCATTTTGTAAGTTACGGTTCCGGCTACAATCATGCAGTCAGACTGACGAGGAGAAAATCTCATCACTTCCATTCCAAATCTGGAAATGTCATACCTTGATGCCGCAGCAGCCATTAATTCAATAGCACAACATGCTAATCCCATTGGCATAGGCCAAACCGAATGCTTTCTTATCCAATTGATAACCGCATCTGCCTTGGTGACTATTACATCGCCCTCGACTTTTCCGTTATATGCAACCTCATTTGTTATCATTAAGGTCTTTCTAACCTAATCCTTTGATCAGGCAAACACCAAAAGTAAAGTGAAGGAAAAAATTGAGTATTTCGCCCTTTGACACGAATGACACATTGTTTTGATCGTTGACGAAAGAGGACTTAGCGTGCAATAAAACAACTCTTCGGAGAGGTGACAGAGTGGCCGATTGTGCAGCATTGGAAATGCTGTGTACCGCAAGGTACCGCGGGTTCGAATCCCGCCCTCTCCGCCATTATCCGTTAAGCACTACGCACAAAAACTTTGGCGTCGCCTTGAAATGTAGCTTCCGCAACATCCAACTGTGATGGTGCAGAAACCATTTCCTCTGAACCGGGAGTAGAACACTGACCAGCAACAAGAACAGCAACTTTTCCGTATAAATTGACCTTCTCCCCATTAGGCGGCGATATCACTTCACCATCATTTAGCCATCGACGGAATTGCATCTGATTCCATGAGTTGTATGGATCCTTAGCTCCTAAAAGGTTTTCTGCAAAACGCATCGCGGCAGTTTTCCATAAACTGGAACTTAGTTCCTGTGAGTCCTCCATAATTTGCTGCATGGAGGCAGTGCTTAGCCATAGAGCAGTAACAGTCGAATCCGCCACCACAGTAGCAGTTCTTGGAACTCCACCCAATACAGCCATTTCGCCTATCACAGCACCCCTCCCCATAATATCCACAACTAGATCACCGATCGAAACTTTTACACTTCCTCGAGTAATTACGATCATCCCATCGCCCTCATCTCCCTGATTCATGAGAGTGTCTCCGATGTTATATTTTTTGGTTTCAGAAACTTCAATAATCCGGGTAATCAACTCTTCAGGCAGTCCTTTCAACCAATTGACCTCACGTAAGACTTCCTCGGGTTCTGGCAGTCTAAGCTCCAACGAACTTTCCATTACCTCCTTCATTCTTTCCTCTACCGCGACAATCATTCGTTCCGCCTCATCTGCCTCGAGCATTCCATCCGACCTCAGTTTTTTAATCGAGTTACGCTCGTGATTTAATACAGAACGAATGGCATCCTTCGTCTCAATTCCTACAGTGGCTTCTGGGTAATTCTCATGCATATTTCGAATATACTCCAAGCCTTTCAAGCGGTTTTGCCGTATCTCGTCTTTCAACAACCTTGATGTTTTTAAAATCCTTTCAGTATCTCCACTTTCATCAAGTTCTCTGGTCAAAGAATCAACCATTTTGGCAATTTCCTGTTGTGATACAACAAATGCTTTGGAAGCATCATAGCTGACAGTAATTTTGTCTGAGAAATAGCCTCCTACAAAAGGGAGAGGCAAATCCTTAATAGCCTCAGTTAATTTACTAACTCCACAAACTTTATCTAAATATTCTCTTTCATTAAGGGGAACTTTTCCCTGCAGATCGAGAAACTCGCTAAGATTGTTGTCCAGTTGCGCAACCGCGGTTGCACTGAGCAATCCTGATTTAAATTGTGCCCAGTAACTACTTCTCTCTTTTTCGAGCAGACGTCGTCTGGTTTCTGCCAGAGTATCCATTTGCTCAAGCTCATCTGAAGTAAGAGGATATGCGACAGGCTCAGGAAGATATTTACGAACCAGACCCCAATTGGCACCACTTAGGAAACGGTCTTCCTTGAGTAGATCCATTTCGTTTTCACAACCCTCCGCAACATTGCCAGAGGCGTTAGAAAACATCAGCTTTTTGACAGCGGGTAATTCAGTCAATCCCAGTGCATTAACCAAGGATTTTATCGTAGTAGCATTGACCAGAAGGGTCAAAAGCACAATTCCTGAAATAAGAAACAAGAATTGATCCCGAACCCTTGAAGAAATGCCGATCAAGGATGCCTGAGCCACTGCATTTTTCCCCTCTCCCAAAATAACAACAACCCTGTCTCCACTTGCAAGTTCATCGCGAAGTGAGGCCGCATCTTGTGATGTTTTTGCTCCTAATTTCTTATTCGCAAGGACAGCATCCTGGGAAATTCCGACTATTTTTCCTTCTTTAATATCAGCTGTGGCATGACTGAGGGATTTCCCTTCGTACAAGTTCACATTTCCCTTTGATTCCAATAGGGAAGCTTTTCCTTTATCTAAAATTAAAACGGAAGTCGTTTCCTCGCGGTAGCCATTACCTCCATCAGAAATAGTGAAATCATATCTTAGATGTTCGGAATATACAACAAGTGCCAATGCCAGCCCGATCGCCCCACGCAAAGCCCCCCACCAAACGACGACGGCATCTTTTCCAGGGAGACCATAACCGGCTTTCTTCATCAATGGATAAAAGATTCCCATGTTGATAGCACGAACAAGATGAATAGCTAAATAAACCAAGCCCAGGATAACAAAATCCATGCCAGTTGGATTTGCATTTTGAGCGATGACAACTCCAACCACGATAAAGATAATGACATTAGCAACAAAGGCGACTAACTCCCAAAACTCGTGCATAAAATGCTCCACCTCAGGACTGATCCGAGTCCTGCCAATACCAGCCATGACAATACCCAAAGCGACCAATCCCAGAACACCTGAAACATGGAAAAAGTGCTCACAGATAAAAAATACCGCGTAGGAGGTTACAAGTACAACCGTTATTTCAATCATTGGGTCGTTAAACACTTTTCGCACCCACAGGATTGCCACCAAGCCGAGTAAAACTCCGAGCAAACCACCCGCAGCACCGATTTGCCCGAAGCCCAAAGCAGCACTTCCAATAAAACTCCCGGTTCCTAAAAAAGGTTCAGCTGCAGTAACAACACCAAAGAGTAATACAAAAGCAACAATTGCCGTCCCGTCATTCAACAAAGATTCACCCTCGATCAATGTTCCAAGTTTCTTACTTGCACCTAATTCTTTTAGGAGTGCAACAACCGCAACCGGGTCTGTCGCACTCACCACCGCCCCGAATAGCATGGATGCCAGAAAAACGAAAGCCCCAGCCTCCACATTCCATTCGGCAAGTACGCCACCCTCTCCTCCAAAAATGACCACCAATCCATAGAATGCCATACCCGACATTACCGTTGCGGTCACAATACCAGGTCCAGCAAGGTAGAAAGCATTTAGGAAAGATTTCTTAAAGGTATGCACATCCAAGGCAAACCCAGCCTCAAAAATCAAGATTGGCAGAAAGACATACAGAATGAGGTGACCGTCCAAATTCCCACCCCAAGTGATCGCTCCACTTAGTGTGTCAATAAACTTCGCATAAAGTTCTGAGAAGAAGCCAACCTCATCATGAGTGACATGCGTATCGTGGCCTTGCCCGCCGTGGGGACCGTAAGCACGGTTAAGTGCCCCCATAGCCAGGCCAAATATTAAAAGCAAAACAGTGAATGGAAGTGGAATCTTTTGAAGAAAGTGTCTAGTCGCTGCCCCTATAACCAATGCAACAATAAGAAAAAATAAGCCATACAGGTAATCGTGCCCCCCCGAACTGGAAGCAAGGACTTGAATAGAAGGTGTCGCGAAGGTAAGCATTTTTAAATTAGGTTATTTTGTTCGTAGTAGCCTTGAAGGAAATGGTCGACTGTTGGGTTCATAATTTTGCTTCTTAGAAGAGGGAGAGCTTCTGTAAGGAGTTCGCCCCAAAAGTTCCGTCAAAGGGTCGCCCGAATGATTCGGAAAAGTGGCTGCTTTTTTCAAGTCCCCCCCTGCCTGACTTGTAGCATTTGAATTCTTAACAATCTGAAAAGAATCTGGATCTAGGGCATCTCCGACTTCTGCAGCAAAGACTCTACCTGTAGAAATCTTTTGAGCATTAGAAGTATTTTTCAAAGAAGATTTAAAAGTCGATGAATTTTGGAACCCTGAAAGCAAAAAGGAAGAGGATACAAGTTTACCTAGGTTAATTTGTACTTTTGGTCCAAAGCCTCTGCTTCCAGGCTTAATAAAAGTTAATTCTCCGGGCAATAGTGACATTTCCTGACCACCTTGCGTACAAATAATTCGAATACTGCCTAGAATACCTATCATTTTCATCCCTCCATTTGTTTCTGCTTCTGTAAGCAAACAACCAACCCCACTTAGCATTGCAGATGCCTCAGGCGACTCCAAACCCAGCAAACTTTCGATTTTCCGACTGTGAATCATTAAACCACCTTCATAAAGGTTTATTTTCTGGGGGTCGCAAGCAAACCGAGTCGAGGCCCCGTAACGAAAACGAAACCCAGTTGCAATAGTCTCCAATCCACTTCGCGGACGAACAGAAATAATTGAATTTGGAGCAAGAAAGGAGGCATCTTCCACTCGTTCAGAGCCGGGACTAGACTTCAAATAAGTTGCTCCATCACCAATACTTGAAATCACCAACTGCTTTGTTTGGCCAAAGCCGACAAAAGAATTAATCAACAATGGAATAACAATTATACAGAGATAACGCATGTATTTATAAAAAAGAAAACGCTTTTATAGGTCAAACACACAAATTCATGGATCAATAATGTATCAAAACAATTTTTTCACCAATTATTTTGAATAGCTCACATTATTTAAAAAACATAACCAGCTAAAAGACTGATCTGATGAATTTGTCTCGAAGAAATGGTGTTTATTTCAGGAACAGAGTTCCACTCATACTTAAGTCCCAATTTAAAATCTTTCGTGGGGTTAAAATGAATTTCAGAAAAAAACTGATGACCTAAAGCAGAGTCTTCTTCCTTCACAGTACTGCCAATCCAATCCATTAAAACTTTTTGGTGAGAGAGTCCCAATCCTCCTCCAAGATGTAATTGTGCCATTTCCCCAAGATCAATGCTTAGCCCAGTATTGATGTGCATTTTCAATAATCTAGTATGCCCATCTTTGAACATACTGAAAGGAGTTACAACTTCTCCCTTAAAGCCATTGATCTCATTCTGCAGGTAGCCCAAATCAAACTCTACAAAAAAATCTTCCCAGGACTTGCCCGATATAAACCCATAAGAAAGGCCGGTAGACTGCTGCATCATTTTAGTACTTGCCGAAGTGGACGGAGTCCAAGCAAAATCTTCAGCAAAATTCATTCCTATAAACGGCAGTAAATAAAATCCGACCTTTTCATTGCCTCTAGTCAAAGAAATTTTTTCTTCGGTTCTTTTGTTTCCTACCGGTTCAAAAGATCTTTCATTTACTCCAATCTTTAAGAGAGATTCGTTTTCTATTTTCTGTTCTGGAATTGAAATTCGTTGAACTTGAGACTTCTCTGGAACCGTCTTTGATACATTTAGATCTAAAGCGTTCAACCGAATAATTTCATTTCGAGTTGTTCGCATCTTTTCGCGATACTTAGCTAGACTATCCTCTATTTCAAAAGTAATTTGCCTTAGATCTTTTAATTCACCCGATGAACTTCT
>Ga0181566_10001558_pt1 | contig 18969 bp, 17 predicted proteins | sample 101ome_15_FD_133762 | JGI IMG/M metagenome (GOLD analysis project Ga0181566, IMG submission 133762) | Coastal salt marsh microbial communities from the Groves Creek Marsh, Skidaway Island, Georgia - 101402AT metaG (megahit assembly) | ecosystem: Environmental > Aquatic > Marine > Intertidal...
CTTGGATGACCGACTTTGCCTGCACGGCCATACAGAGTCCATTGAGAAGTGCGGGGAGAGGTTGCCCGCCAACGAGTCGGCCCGGGCTATCTGCCCTACTATTGTGTCCGCCGTGCCTCCATGATGAGATAGCGCTTGCGACTGATCCAGGCATCGGTGGCGGCATAATGCTTTTGGGACTGGCTGAGGGGAAATTTCTGCCAGTTAGAAAGCTGGGCAGATTTGGAGAGGCGGTGGGAAAAGAAGATAGCAGTGAGGTTGCGCAGACCGGTCTGCTCGATCTCCAGAGACTGGGCAAGGGGGGCGAGATCTTCAAAACCGGCCGGTTCAAACTCCTCGATTTTTTTTAGGTTGTAAATGTCGTCCTTTATCGCCACCCCGGTTTTGACAATTTTGGGGTCCTCCAGCACACGGATCAGGGGTCCGAGCTTCATGGTCGGATAGAGACGGAAGAGAAAAGCCTGGTCTGCGGTGGAAAATTGGATGAGGGCGGGTGGATTGTTGGGCCCGCGTTTAAAATTCGGCTTACACTCGATATCAAAACCGAGGATTTTCTGCTTGGCCAACCGGTCAGCATATTTCTTGAAGGACTTGGCATCCTCGGCAAGGTGAATGGTACCGTGAAAACGGATCAGGGGAAGTTCATTGATGGCGGCTTTTTCGAGCCGCTTGGGGAGTTCGCCCTGAGGGTGATCGAGAGAAGACATCAACTTAGATGGTCATACTGAGCCCATCGTAAGTGAAGATAACTTCATGGGGATGACTCCGCGGGGAGGGGGCTCCGGGGATGCCAGGTTTGGCTTCGCGGACGGCATGCTTGGTGCCGGCAAGGAACTTTCGGGTATGAGCGAAGAACTCCGAAACATCATCATCTGTCGCATTGGGGTCATGGTGCATGATGGCCAGTTTTTCAACATTTCCTCGGGCAGCCAATTCCACTCCCATCACATTACTTGAATGCCCCCAATGCTCACGAGCTCCGATCGACTGGGAATGAGTGTAGGGGGCGTCAAAGATGAGGAGGTTCGCTTCTCGGATAAATTCGATATATGGATAATCCTGATTGTGGGCACCTTCCCCATGCTCGCTGTCAGTGGAGTAGACTACGCTTTTGCCTAGGGCATCCACACGATAGCCAAAGGATACCCCCGGATGCCTTTGTTCGAAGAGGGAAATTTTGGCATTTCCCACCTCGATGATATCTCCCGGGGTGTGCTCCTCGAAGGTAATATCTGCGGCAAATGAATCAAACCCGATGGGGAAGAAGGGCTCTGTCATTTGCTGCCGGAGAAAGGACTCGATACCCTTGTGCCCACCGTGGAAGACAATTTGATTGCCAGGCATGTAGGCGGGGGTGAAGAAGGGTATGCCTTGGATATGATCGTAATGGAAGTGGGAGAGAAAGATATGAAAGGTGGCTCCGACTTCTTTTTTGGCCATAAGTTCCTTTCCCATTACCCGGATGCCGGATCCGGCGTCCATGATAATATACTCAGGTGACCCTGTCTCGATGTGGACGCAGGGGGTGTTTCCTCCCCAAGTAGAACGGGTACGAAAATTGAGAGTCTCATCGACAAAGGTACGGATTTGCCCTTCCGAGCGGAGGTCTTTGCCCCGTGCACTGAGCAGGGCATTAATCACCTTCTGTCTAATCTCGGCAGCGTTGGGAGAGGTGGGTATGGATCCACGGGTACCTTTGAAGTGAACTTTCATGAGGGCACCTTTAGTTCAGCAATCTACAGGCAATTGGCAAATAAAAATTGTTAGATCTCCGATGAGTAAAATTGCAAATTCTTCCAATATGTTGACTTGAAGAATTGAGCAAGCATCCCCATTGTTAATTTATGAGCAACGAAGACAATTTACTTCATGTTCCATTTTACCGGGCAGGATTGGAACGATTATCCTTTGCAGAAATCCTTGAAACCTTCGTAGATCCGACGAAAAAGAGCGGAAATTTTCACCGTATTTCTGACATGCATGTAAAGATCGGCTTACCATTGAGTTTCCGTACGGACGATGAACTAATCCCCATCGCCAAGGGCACCCCCATCTCCGAAGAGGCCATGCTTCACATGCTTAAAATTTTGCTCAGTGAAAAACAGCTTGCCCAAATTACCGATCCCGATTCCCCCATGGATGTGGATACCGCTTATGAGTGGTTGGAGCATGGAATTAATTTTCGTCTGAATGTATTCCGTGACCGAGATGGGCTTGCTTATGTTATGCGGGTGCTTTCCTCTTCCATTCCCCTTATTCAGGATGTGGGGCTCCCTTCGGAAATGATCTGGAAGGAGATCACCGCCCTAAAAAGAGGGTTGGTGCTGGTAACTGGGGTGACCGGAAGCGGGAAGTCTACCACTATATCATCTTTGATTAACCATGTGAATCTAACTCGGAAATCACGGATTATTACATTAGAGGACCCGGTCGAGTTTATTTTCAAAAATGAAAGTTCCATGGTTTCGCAACGCCAAGTGGGGCAGGATGTTCACAGCTTTTCTGCTGGTCTAAAAAGTGCACTTAGGGAAAATCCGGATGTAATCTTTGTGGGTGAAATTCGGGATACCGAAACCGCTACCCTTGCCTTGAGTGCGGCGGAGACGGGGCACCTTGTTTTTTCGACCCTGCACACGCGGGATGCTAAAGGTGCCCTTAGCCGAATTGTAGACATGTTTCCCGCCGAGCAGTCCAAGTTTATCTGCCTGCAGCTTTCGTTCAGTCTCTCCTATGTGCTCAGCCAAAAACTGGTTCCTAGGTTGGACTCTAACGGTCGTATCTTGGTCATGGAAGTGCTGAAAAATGTTCCCGCAATCGGTAACCTTATCCGGACGGGTAACTGGCAGCAGGTCTATTCTGCGATGGAGACCCAGTCTCGGGAGGGTATGCTGACCATGGAGCAACATTTGCTCTTTCTTTATCAGCATGGTATTATCAGTCAGGAGTCCGCGATTGCTTATGCCAATGATGCAAGTTTGATTGAGAGATTGAATCAACCGCAGTAATTTTTGGATTGGGCAGAGTATGAAATTTTTGAGAATAAGTTTCTTTCGCCTGCCACAGGCGGCCACATGGTGCGCTTGCTTACTGGTCTGCTTGCTTGCCTTGGCCGGTCTTGCTTTTAAGGAGAGTAACCAAACTTCATCCTCAATTGCATCCAAACAAACTAAAAAAATACGAGTAAAAGTGGAGAAAACAGAAGAGCAATGGAAAGAGAGCCTTACCCCTGAACAATTCCGTATCCTCCGCAAAGCGGGTACGGAACGACCCAACGGCAAGGTCTACGATGAATTTAAAAAGCAGGGAACTGGGGTCTATTTTTGTGTGGGCTGTAACACCGAACTATTTTCTTCGAATGAAAAATTTGATTCCCATTGCGGGTGGCCTTCCTTTTTTGATCCATCTCAGGTGGAAAATGTCAAAACATCGGTCGATTATTTGCTCGGTTATCCCCGCACAGAGGTACTCTGTGCAGTCTGTGACGGACATCTGGGCCATGTCTTTACAGGAGAGGGTTTTGATACGCCGACGGACAAGAGATTTTGTATCAACGGGACAGTTCTGAGGTTTGTTCCTTCAAAAAGCAGTGCTTCTGAGGAGGTTTCCAAATAGTCCTTATGTCCTATGTGATGTCCATTCTCACAGTTACTTTGCTTACAATTGTCTTTTCAAGCACATCGCTGCTTGGTAACGACAATAAGGAAAGGGGGGTTGCTGCTTTAGATGTGGTCATTCCGTCCTATGATTCGGAGGGTAGGATACAATGGGAGCTTCGTGCCCTTTCTGTGGAGCCGATTGGGGATGACCGGTTTCTCGCCCGAGAACCTGTCCTCGAAATGCTTAATGAGCAAAATGATTCGAGCTTCGCTCAATCGGATCGTGGAGTTTTCGACCTAGCTCAAGGTAGGGCTCGCGGTGAAAATACCATGAAGGTAACAGGTGATGGCTTTGAGGCAGTAGGGGGCGATTGGAGCTTTGATGAGCGAAAACCAAACCAGAGCCAACGGGTAAGGTTTGACCAGGAGACAGCCATTGGTTTTGACGATGATTTCGATGAGTTGCTCGCCGGCTTACCCCCGAAGAATGTGGATCCAGTTACCCCGAAGAAGAAGAACAAAAAGCCATCCTCGCCCATCGCAGATGTTGGACCATTTCCTACTCATGCCTATGCCTTAAATTTTGAGTTAATTTCTCTCGATGCGGGGGGGCATCAATTTATTCTTAATGGAGATGTGTCCGTAAATACTAGCGACGCATCGATCAGCTGTGATGTAGCGGAAATCTTTCTGGGTAGTGGGCAAGACGGGCAGACAGAGGTTTCCAAAATAGATGCTTCTGGCTCCGTCAAACTTACTCAGTTGGGAAGAGAGTGCTGGGCGGATCACTTACAATGGGACACAAATAAATCCCAGGTCTTACTCATGGGAAATGCCCGGGTGCTTGATGCAGAGTGGGGAGAGGCGGTCGGAGAAAAAATCCTTTTGGAGAAGGGGAGGGGGCGGGCTCAGGTAATCGGAGGGAAGCAGGGGCGTTCCAAACTATCCCTGCCTAAACTTAACGGTTTTTCATTTCCTGCGCAAAAAGAGCCTGTCGGGCAGCCCGAGTGATCTTATGAGTGATCGACCTAAGTTGGAGGCTTTGAATTTATCGAAAGTCTACGGAAAAAAAGAGGTCGTGCGAGATGTCAGCCTCGATGCCTTTGGAGGGGAAATTGTTGGTTTACTTGGACCCAATGGTGCAGGAAAGACCACCACCTTTTCCATGGTCAGTGGATTTGTTTCGCCCACATCAGGCAAGATCCACCTTGATGGTGTCGATTTTACCGATCTTCCGGCGTACAAACGGGCGAGGCAGGGTCTTGTTTACTTACCGCAGGAGTCTTCCATATTTCGTAAACTAACTGTGGAAGATAATATCCGGGTGGTGGTGGAAACCATGGGACTGAGCAAAAAAGAGGAGAACGACATTATTGAGCATCGTCTGGCCGAACTTAGGCTAACGAGCCTAGCCAGGCAAAAGGCATACACCCTCAGCGGGGGAGAGAGAAGAAGACTGGAGATCACGCGTGCTTTGGTATTGAAGCCAAGATTTCTCCTTCTTGATGAGCCTTTCAGCGGGGTTGACCCCATTAGTGTGAGTGAGGTGACCTCGATCATTACTAATCTGAAAAAGCAGGGAATGGGGATTTTCCTGACCGACCACAATGTCCGCGAAACCCTCCGAGCAGTCGATCGGGCTTACCTTCTTTACGAGGGTGCGGTGCTGGCCCACGGCGATGCCGAGTTTCTGCTTTCCGATCCCGAGACTCGTGAGAAATACCTCGGTCATGACTTTCAGGCATAATAAAAAAAACTCCCTTTGACTATGAGCCAATCAGCCTTACCCGAATATGTTGAGAGTATATCCGTTCGAGAATTCTACGAGAAGTACCAGGAGCGTCTTTTGCTGAGGTTGGTAACCCACCCTAAAACCTTATCGAGAAGCACCATCCGTGAGCGTAGTATTAATCGACCGGCTCTTGCGGTGACTGGCTATTTTAAATATTTTGCCCATAAAAGAGTTCAGCTTTTCGGGGCGGGTGAGATGGGATATTTTAGGGAACAGAAACCGGAACTGAGGATGAAAATTCTCGAAAAAATGGCCGGAAAGAAAATACCCTGTGTCATCATCTCCAGAAACCTTGCTCCCACTCCTGAGATGATTGAGGTTTTTGAAACGTACGGCGTGCCTGTCTTTCGGACCACTCTGACATCCAAAGCCTTTACTACTGAAGTCACGGTGCTACTGGAAGAACGGTTTGCCCCTATTACTACCTGTCATGGTACATTGATGGATATACGGGGAATTGGTACGCTCGTCCGCGGGGATAGTGGGGCTGGAAAAAGTGAGGCCGCCCTTGCCCTGCTGGAGAGGGGGCATAGCTTGGTGGCAGATGATTTGGTGAGAATTAAGTTACTCAGTGATCATACCCCAGTTGGGTTTTGTGATGAAGTGAGCCGTGGGTTCATGGAGTGCCGTGGGATTGGTATTATAAATGTAGAAGAATTGTTTGGTATCCGTTTTATCCGGCTGGAAAAGAAAATCGAACTGGTAGTTACTTTTGTTGAAGGAGCCAAAGATATTGAGATCGATCGCACCGGTCTGGAGCGAAAAACCTTCGAGATTTTGGGTGCTCAAATACCTCATATGGAAATTCCCCTGCGCCCAGGTAGGGATATGGCAAGGTTGGTCGAGGTGGCCGCAATGGTTCAGGCGGCAAGAAATTTGGGCCACGATTCTGCCACGGACTTCAATGAAAAATTGCTTAAAAAAATGTCCGAGCAAACTAAATCGTAGGTAAAACTTTAGTTTCATTTTTGTATAAGTCCCCCAAAATCAGGGTGCTTGCGAAACAGGGCGAGATTCGATTTTTGGCAACCTAAAAATGTCTAAAAACTTACTTACGAATCGATGTGAATAAGTTGTGAGAAACTTTGCCGTTTTTGAGGAATTTTTTTCTTGGTTAACCGGGCAAACTGGTTCAAAAAAGACCTTTGTCTAATTTTGCTCCACCCCTATGGAGCTCCCCTTTACCCCTTAATCTAAAATCCCTAAACCCTTGAATTTAAAGCTATTAAGTAAGTTTCATTTCGGTTTCTTGCATCTTATTTTGTTTGGGCATTCCGAGTATTCGAAATTTTGGAACTTACTAGTAATCAATGGTTTTAGGGAGATCTGCAAACCCTGTGAATAAAACTCAGATTTCAGACCCTATGACTGAATTAACTGCCACCCCTGAAACCTTTTGGAGTTCCCTCAGAGACAATCTTCTCGAGGTCATTCCTGCCGACACTTTCCGTGTTTGGTTCGACAACATACGAGTGGGCCGTCTTGACGAGGATGGTTGCGAACTCATTACTCCTAACGAATTTTCCGCCATCTGGATTAGAGACAACTACCTTGATGTAATTCGCCAGGAAGCGGATCGCCTAGTTGGCCATCCTTTCACGGTAGAATTGCTTGGTGCTTTTGACGACGAGGAGACAAACCCCGAGAATCGCCTGACAGGTACCAAATCGAGAAAAAAGCCATCTCCTCGTGTTAGTGGACCCTCCTTGAGTGGGAGATCGCTTGGCATTAATCCTAAAAATACTTTTAATAATTTCATTGTCGGTCCGGGAAGTGAGCTTGCCCATGCGGCTTGTGTAGCTATTTCCAACGCACCTGCTCATGCCTACAACCCCTTGTTTCTTTACGGGGAGACGGGTTTGGGGAAGACTCACCTTATGCACGCGGTTGCCCATCAGGCACTCAACCGTAACCCAGCCTGCCGAATTGCTTATGTATCCTGTGAGAAATTTACCAATGAGTTCATTCGGGCTATTCAGGAAAATACCCTGACCAAGTTTCGGTCCCGTTACCGCAGTGTAGATTATCTGCTTATCGACGATATCCAATTTCTCGCAGGTAAGGAGCGTATTCAGGAGGAGTTCTTCCACACATTCAACGAGATTTATGAGGCACAACGTCAAATTTTCCTGACCAGTGACCGTCCTGCCGGAGAGATAGACAAGATCGAGAGTCGCCTTCTTTCCCGTTTTCAGTGGGGATTAGTCACCGATATTCAGGCTCCTGACCTTGAAACCCGAGTAGCTATCCTTTCCCGCAAAGCGGTTGCCATGGGGATCACCATAGAGCCGGAAATCCTTGAGTTTCTCGCCAAAAATATCTCCCGTAATGTCCGCAGGATGGAAGGGGCACTTACCCGAGTTGCTGGTTATGTTGGGCTAACCCGAAAAAAAGCAGACCTTGACACCGTGCAGCGCTTGTTGCGCGATATCCTACGGGAGGAAAACTTGAGCCGTATCACCATGGAAACCATTCAGAAGAAGGTGGTTGATTATTATCACCTGAGAATGGCTGATATGCTTTCGAGGAGACGCCCCGCGAACATTGCTTTCCCCCGGCAAGTTGCAATGTATCTTTCAAGAATGCTTACGGAGCATTCCCTCCAAGAAATAGGCAGTGCATTTGGTGGTAGAGATCATGGCACGGTTATCCATGCATGCAAGACAGTTGAGAACATGATGGATCAGGACACCTCTATTAAACATTCAGTCGAGTTTTTAAGGGAGCAACTCTCCCAATCGATGGAATAGTTTCTTTCCCCCTTCAATTTGCGTGCTTGTAAAGGCCGCTGATTATTCCTATTACCGCTTGGTATGATTGACGATACTCAACAGAATGGTGCAGGCAATGACTCTGCCACTTCCCCATCCGCTAATGTGCCCAGCGAGGAGCAAAAAAGAGAGATCAGCCGTTGGGTGGCTGATGGGATGGGATTGTCCGAGCTCCAAAAAAAGCTGGATTCTGAATTTGGCATCGTGATGACCTATATGGATGTGCGTTTTCTTGTGGACGACCTAGACCTTTCTCTCGTTGACCTAGAGGAACCTACCCCCGAAAAGGATGAAGCAGAGACGGTGGAAGATGCCAATGCAGATTTGGATGACACCGAAAGCATGGGTGGCGTGCAGGTGGAGGTCGATACAGTGGTCCCACCAGGTGCAATGGCCAGCGGATCTGTTGTCTTTTCTGATGGGGTATCCAAGAGTTGGACCATCGACCAGTTTGGGCGCCTTGGACTCTCCGGCGGTCAGGAGGGGTACAAACCATCAGATGAAGATCTGATGGAGTTTCAGCGACAACTAGAAGCCTCTCTTCGCAATAAGGGAATTTGAAACGACCCCTCCCCCGATGTTGGGGATTTTAGGGTTTGGTAATCTGGCCTACTGCCTGCATTAGGAGTTGGAAGTCGAAGTGCTCCTTGTCCGTAATTTTAGCTGAGGGCCATGGGGCCATATCCTGAAGCACATCATCGGTGCCCCGATTAATCTTTTCAATGTGGAGGGATCCAATTTGAAGTTCAGTCAGGTCGCCTGATAATTCGATATGTAGACTAGATGGCTTTGGGGTTGGGGTATCATTTTGCAGGCTGTTCATCTGGAACTTCGTGCCGGTCTCAGTTGCGGCGGGCGGGGTTAACCACAATCCTTTTTTGGTCATTAGGTGGTTGAGCAAAACTTCTCTGCCAGTGCCGGTAGAAAGGTAGGAGTTATCCACCGTTTTTAAGCTTTGGCTGAGGAGGTCATCCATATCCTTGCTGAAATTGAGATTGAAGCTGTAGTTGAATGAACCCCGTTCACGATCCCTCTGGATATCGATAGTGGGAACGGGGTAAACACCGGGTTCAGCAAACTGAAAACTTGCCTCTCCTTCCATGCCTTCAAGAAAGAGAGCACTGGAGTTTGCATCTGTGCGATAAGCAAAAAAGGGAGCACCTCCACGATTGGCATGGAATTCAAAATATTTTGATTTCACAGAAATGGCAATCTGTCCGTTGAGATGCCTTTTCTCATCCTGCTCATCACTTTTCCAAGCAAACTTAACATAAAGAGCATCGCGGGGTTTGATAATTTCGGTAAATACCTTTTCGAATTGGGAAAGGAGAAGTTTTTTACGACTTTCCTCAAATTCGATTCCATCTGCGAAAGATTTCGCGGTGGCGGCCCATGCCTGAGCATCTTCGCCATTGGGATTGGTCTGAGCATATTTAAGGGTATCGAGCGTAGAATCTCGGTTTTCGAGAATTGCCTGAGCAAAAGCGATGAACACCTGATACTTGGTCGACTTTGCAATTTCATTGGGGAGTCGGGATATCAGATCCTGTGCTCTATGTGGGTTTGGGTCGGGGGAAAAGAGGGTGCGGTTGACCTGTAATTCGATAATCTGGGAAGAGTTGAGTTGGCCTTCCTCGAGAAGTGCGGAATAAAAAGTAAGGCAATAATCTGAATCGGGGTGTGAAATTTTAGAAAGCTCGACGACCTGCTCAACGGGAGAGGAATCTGAGGTGATTATATCAATGAGTTTTGTGTAATTAGGGTTTTCTTTGAGTTCAATAACCGCACTGGTGAGATTCTTTAAAACTTCAGACTTATTCGCATTTTGACTGATTAGGTAGGCTCGGATGCGAAGGGATGGATCATAGAGCAATTTTGGCCCATGCAGACGCCCCAATAGACTTAAAGTTTCACAAAACTGTTTTGAGAAATTGGCATCATGTGGATCGTTTTCTTCGGTCTTGGCTAGCAGTAGCTGGTTCAGACGGGGAGATCCTGCATCAAAAGAACTGAGGAAAAAGAGGCTGGGCAGACTACCCAAGTAATCAAACATCAATAAGTTGGTTGCTTCTTTGACTGAATCGATGTTCTCCGCAGCTTTGCTCATCATTAAATAGTCCAACGCGACCCGTGCTGCTTCAGGAGAGTTGGGCTGTTCCGAAAGAAATTGCTGTGCCTCAGTCAGGTAGCCCGCGAGGTCCGCGTTTTCAAAATAATCCTCATAGAAGGGAATCCTATCTTTTTCTTGGGCAAAGAGGAGGGTTTTGCCTAGGCAAAATAAAAGAGTAAGAAAACGGAATTTTTTTGAGTTCATCGGATATTAATCAATCTTTAAATTCAGTTGATAAGGTCAATGAAAAGAAGAAAATGCCCCTTGAAAAATATCGAGGGTTTTCGCCACGGTATCAGAGTCATGGGCAGCACTAATAAAGCATGTTTCGTAGGAGGAAGGAGGTAAATAGAGCCCATTTTTTAAGCACTGATGAAAAAAAGTATTGAAATGCTCATGTTTAGCTCTGACCGCTTGTTCAAATTCGGTGACAGGTTCGTCGGTGAAGAACAAACAAAACATCGAGCCTACCTGGGGTACCTGCAGGGGGACTCCGCGATCTTTGGCCATACTGCTCAGTCCAAGTGCAAGCTTCTTTCCCATGGAATCTAGCCGGTCATAGGGATCGGTCTTTTTTAATAATTTAAGCGATGCAATACCTGCGGCCATGGCCAGAGGGTTACCACTCAAGGTTCCTGCCTGGTAGACGGGGCCGAGGGGGGCGAGGTGGTTCATGATTTCCTCTTTTCCTCCAAAGGCACCTACAGGCAATCCTCCGCCAATGATTTTACCTAGGGCGGTGAGGTCAGGGGTGATTCCGGTCAAATTTTGGACACCGCCAGAGGTTAATCGGAATCCGGTCATTACTTCATCAAAAATAAGCACGACCCCGTGCTCGGAGCAGAGCTTACGTAGGCCTTCAAGGTAGCCGGGCAGGGGGAGGATAAGTCCACAGTTTGCCGGGTAGGGTTCGACGATAAGGGCGGCCACCTCACCGGGGGATGCGGACAGGGTATCAGCTACAGCATCAAGGTCATTGTAGGGAAGGACGATGGTCTCCGCAGCGAAGGAGGCAGGCACTCCGGCACTGTCGGGGTTACCGAGGGTGAGGGCACCGGAGCCTGCTTTGACCAGTAGGCTATCGACGTGCCCATGATAGCAACCTGCGAATTTGATAACTTTATCCCGTCCGGTGTAGCCGCGGGCAAGGCGAATGGCCGACATCGTGGCCTCTGTGCCGCTGTTGCACATCCGCACCTTTTCTACAGACGGCACGAGCTCCACAATCAGTTCGGCCATTTCCACTTCCAGTGGGCCGGGTGTGCCAAAGCTGGTTCCGTGGGTCAGTCCATCTGCAATGGCTTCCCGGATCACTGGGTGGTCGTGGCCGTGGATTGCCGGACCCCAAGTGCATACATAGTCGATCAGTTCCTGCCCGTCCGCAGTCGTCAAACGGCTACCCGATGCCTTCTGGGTAAAGAAGGGGGTTCCACCCACCGAGCGGAAGGCTCGCACCGGGGAGTTGACCCCACCGGGAATGAGTTTTTTGGCACGTTCGAAGAGAGATTCAGATGTGTTCATGATGAAAATTTATCAATTGGAATATTTTTGAACGATAGGCATGCGCCGGCCTATGCCAAAAGCGAGGGGAGTGACCTTGAGACCCGGGGCTGCCTGCTTACGCTTGTATTCATTGCGGTCGACTAAGGAAACGATTTTCCGCACCGTCTCCTCTTCAAATCCTTCAGCAGTGAGGGCTTCAATCGATAGTCCCTTCTCAATGTAGCTGTGGAGAATGCCATCCAGTATCTCATAATCAGGCAGGGAATCACTGTCCTTCTGGTCGGGTCGAAGTTCTGCGGAGGGTGGTTTTTCGATGGTGTTTTGGGGAATGATTTCTCCACTTCGGTTTAAGTGATTGGCCAGAGCAAAGACCTTGGTTTTGGGAAGGTCGGAAATGACTGCCAGTCCACCGCACATATCCCCGTAGAGGGTGCAGTACCCCACCGCCAGTTCGCTTTTGTTTCCGGTAGTCAGGAGGAGGGCTCCTAGTTTGTTGGACACCGCCATCAGTAAAAGGCCTCGGCTGCGGGCCTGGAGGTTTTCCTCGGTTACATCCGTATCCATTGCGGCAGGGAGGGGAGCGAGTTCGTGGTCGGCAGAGTCGACGATCTTTTGGATGGGCAAGGTGTGGTAGGCAATGCCGAGATTTTGGGCGAGTGCCCTCGCATCGTCTCGGCTGTGGTCACTAGAAATAGCTGAGGGTAAGCTAATCCCGATGACATTTTCCTTTCCTAATGCCTCCACTGCAAGGGCGGCGGTAACCGCGGAATCTATCCCCCCGCTCAGTCCAATCAGTCCCTTTCGAAATCCGCTCTTATGGGCATAGTCGCGTAGGCCGAGGACTAGTGCCTGATGAATAGATTCCATTTCAAGCAAGTCTTCATCCTTCATCTCTGCAGGGCCAGACTCTAAGTCAATTACTGAGCAGGAGGACTCGAAGGAAGGAGCCTGTCCGATTGTCTTACCATTGGATGAGAGTGCAACAGAAGAACCATCGAAGATTAGTTCGTCATTACCTCCGACTGCATTGATGTAAAGCAGGGGGCAGGTTAGTTTTTTCACAACCCGGCGGAGAAGCTCTTTTCTTTGATAACTTTTTTGATGATGCCAAGGGCTGGCTGAAAGATTGATCAGTAAGTCGGGTTGCAGGGGGCTAATTTCATCCAGTGGGTCGGACATATGCAAGTCCTTGTCAAGGTTCCAGATATCTTCGCATATCGTGACGGCAATTTTTTTGCCCAGATAGGTAAAGGAAAGCGGAGCCTCCCCGGAGACAAAATACCTATCCTCATCAAATACATCGTATGTAGGTAAGAGTCTTTTCTGAAAGATCTGAGCGACTATGCCATTCGTGCATAGGGCGGCGGCATTGAAAAATAATTCCCTGCCTTTTTCGACTGACTGTTGAGGAAACCCAATCAGGGCAGGGCAGGAGCCGGTTTTTCTGGCGAATTCCTCAAGGACTTCTTGGCAGTCCCTTCCAAAGTTCTTTTTCAGGAGAAGGTCACGGGGAGGATATCCGCAAAGGGCGAGTTCAGGAAAAATAACCAGTTCGGCTCCATCCAAGATCAACTGCGAATAGGCATTGCTGGCAAGCAGCAGGTTTCCAGTAAGATCACCCACTGTGGAATTGATTTGGGCAATTCCAATCTTCATTTTGCTAAACTTGTTCGATAGGATACCATGGAAACGATAATAGTATGTCCACCATTCCTGAAAAAGCGACCCTGAACCCTGTTAAATCCTTCATTTTAGCCTCCGGTTCACCGAGAAGAAAAGAACTTCTGAGTCATTTAATAGAGGGCTTTCAAATTATCACTTCCCATGCAGAGGAATTGACCACTCATCCGAACGGCGTGTGCACCATGGTATTGGAAAATGCAAGAATCAAGGCCAAGCAAGTGGCCCTTGAGCACACCGATGCATGGGTCTTGGGGGCGGATACCACCGTGGCTTTGGGGGGAAGGGTCTTTGGTAAGCCGTCATCGATGGACGAGGCAAAAATAATGCTCCGGGAACTTTCGGCCAAGGTGCATCATGTGTATACCGGAATCTGTCTGATCAATCATCAACTCAGTGTGGAAGAAGTAGATGTTGTGACCAGCGAAGTTTATTTTAAGGAACTCAATGAATCTATCATTGAGGAGTACTACCGGGAGGTCGATCCCCTAGATAAAGCCGGCGGGTATGCTATTCAAACAATGTCCCATCTAGTTGTCGAAAAATTTGAAGGGTCATTTTCCAATGTGGTGGGACTTCCCTTGGAATTACTCAAGTTGTGGTTGAGCAAATATAAGATACCGAGCACGGATCCAGAATCCGATTGCCCAGATGCACTTGCCAAAAAGGGGAGCCCTACTTAAGTACCCTTTTTAATGAAGAAATTTCTTCTCATCGTTGTCCTCCTGTGGATTGGTTTTCTTTGCTTTGTTATTTTTAAGGACAAGATGGTGCAATTTTTATCAGACCAGGATTCCGGGGAATTAGATTCGATTACCCAAGTGAAAGAGGATGCTCCTAGTAGTGCCAAAGAATCCGTGGATGAAAAGCAACCAGTTGTAGTACTACCCAAGCCAGTTGAGGAGAATCCAGTTCCTTTTGACCCTCTTCCTCCTGTGGAGATGGAGTCGGGCAAAGAAGAGGTAAAGGCCGCTGTTAAAAATGAAGCAAACGCTGTTGAAGAAAAACTGCCTGATCCTCGAGGGATGGTTATTGCTGACTACGATAAAGACCCTTTTGGGCTGATTTGTACAAAATTTGAAAGAGTTCCTTCCCGCTTTCGTCTTTTGTCCTGGGAGGGGACTAAAAAAGTAGTTCTAGAAGATTTGGAAAATTATGATTATGGAACTAAGGCTTATCCTCGTTATATTTTCAGCATTCGTCAGCCGTACAAAGAAATGAGGCACGCAAAGACGGGGAAACCAAGGTTCGTCCCATGCTCTGCGAGTGATCCAAATAAACGAATTTTACTCCTGTCGATTAACATTAAGTACGAGGCTCAAAACTTCAGTGCTTTAACGAAACCCCTCGCGTATCTGGTGATTAGGGATTTTAAGAACGGTGGCACTCCCTATCAAATAACCAATGAAATGGAGAAACCTCTCACTTCATCCTACGCCATTGAAGTCGAACAATTTAATGGCCCTCAAAAGTTCCTTCATAATCTCACTGGAAAGCCTAGGAATTATACTTTTGGTGGGTGGGGGTTTGAGTACAAGCTGATCGGACAGAATAATTCGGAGAGTACCCTTACCTTTCAGCGGAAAGAACTAAAAACTGGCAAAATTACTCGCAAAGATATTACTGGCCCATCTTAATGAATATATGAATGTCCATTGTTTCGCTCTTACCTTTTTTCTATTTTCTACTTTGCTTACTGCCTTTGGGCATGAGGAAATTGATAATGGGTGGATTTCCGTAAAAGGCCGTGGGGTTGTGGAGTCTGCTCCTGATCTAGCCACTCTACAATTGGGGGTAGTATCCGTGGCCAAGACTGCCCAGCTTGCCGCCGATTCCAATAATCGCAGTATGGAAAATATTCTTGAGATTTTGGAAAGGGAAGGCATTGAGGAAAAAGATGTAGAAACCACCAATTTCAACCTTACTCCTCAGCGAGAGTTCAGAAAAAACCTCCCCCCCCTTATTGTTGGTTTTCAGGTTTCAAATACCCTAATGGTTAAAATTCACGATCTTGAAAAAGTGGGGGAGGTGATGCAGGCAGCCATCGATGCGGGCGGAAACAGTTTTCATTCTCTTGAGTTTTCTATTTCTGATCCATCCGAGCAAGAAGAGGAAGCAAGAAGGAGAGCGGTGGAGGATGCGATTTTTCGTGCAGAGACTCTCACCGAACCACTTGATGCAGAGGTGGGGCGACCGATCACGATTCAGGAAATTCAGTATTCTCACCACCCCCAACCTCACCGTAGAATGATGATGGCCGATGCCCTCCATGCTGAAAGTACAAGCGTACCTGTACAAGCGCCCAAGGATTTAATTACCACGGTGGAAGTGCAAATCAAGTTTGCTTTGGAATAGGCTCTGCCGCGAGGACGCTTATTCCCAACTTGACCGTTTCCTGATTCCTTTTATTATCTACCCCTTTATTGGATGCCGGCGTAGCTCAGTTGGTAGAGCAGGAGACTCTTAATCTTTTGGTCGTGGGTTCGAGTCCCTCCGCCGGTACCATTCATTTTACTGCCCAGTAATGATTACTTTTAGGGCTTTGTTTTTGGGAATTGAGCGGGGGGAGGACCCATTGGCGTATTGAAGAGATAACCCCTGGAAGGGAAAAGTTTTTCCATAGGCCACATCACGAGAGAAACTCATCCCTGAACCTGCGGGCATGAAAGAAATTTTGTTACCATAGGGAGACCCCATCACTGTGAATGCTTTCATGCCATTAAATGCTTTTCCTTTATATTTCGTATTGGTAATTGCCCATTTTTCATCGAACGGGTATTGCCGTCTTGAGCCGGAAACCGGGTCGATGTAAAAACTGGCATCCCCAACGATGGACTGGATTTGAGGCATAGTCGCATTTTTGGAATTTGGAACAATTCCGGGGACGGAAACCCCAATGCGAATGCTTGTCGGTTGTTTTTCTCCAGACGGATCGGTCATTTTTGACCAAATAAGAAGTCCTTTATCGTTTACCTCTATGTCATACTGGAATTTACCACCATTGTTAAAAGTGCCGGTCACTGTAGTGTGGTCTCGCTTCATCGATGGTTCGGGTGGGTTTTCAAAACCGGTAATGTTTCTGGATCTTCTGCGGTGTTTTTCAGGGTTGCTCGTATCCGTATACCGCGTGCCAAAACCTACACTAAAGGTTTTGGGGGTTTGGGAAGGGGCTTTGCTGTTTTTGAGCCAAATTTTGACCGAGGCACCACTGGAACTAAGGGCTGCATCGAATTTCTCGGTCTGAATGACTGTGTTGTAGCCCTTAAAAGGACCATTGGCGAAGTATCCAAGTTTTGAACCTTTCGCGGGTACGCTGGTTACAGCAGGTTTGAGCTGTTTTGCTTTTCTCCTTAGTGCCTCAATGAGGGCCTGTGAGGAAGAACTAAACTTATTCCAAGGTAATTCAACCGGCGTTGAGCGGCCGGTGAGTTGGAGAATGGCACCGTCATTATCTGCATCGATGAAGATAGCTGATATGGTGTTTCCTTCAGTGTTTTCGAAAGAGTGAGTTTTTTGGAGATCACCCGCAGTGACCCCTGGGACTTTCATCTTTAGTCGTTGTTTGGCAAAAGCTTCGAGTTTCTTCTTTCTTTGGTCATTCAGTTCACCGAGTTTCTCCGCAAGTTTGACGGAGTTCTTGTCCAAGTCAGAAATGCCAAGATTTATACTGCGATCCTGGCCAACAAGAAGTTCGAGCTGTTCTCCATCAAAATCGATAAATTTTGCCCGCAGAGGGCGCCCGTCGTCGCTCATCCAAACCTGTACGGCATCGAGATCGAGTGGACCGTCCGGATCTGTAGGTTCCATTTGCGGACTTGGAGGAGCAGGGGTTGGTTGAGTCTTTTCTGCTACCACTGGTGCGGGGGGGGGCGGTGGAGGGGAGAGCCGTCGTGCAAGTTGCTTTGATTCCTCGCTTAGGTTCGCCATGGGGAGAACAAAGGGTTGTCCATTCCATGAAACCTGCACGGCAGTGGCTGTGGCATTGACAAACTCTGCCCGGATCACCCTGCCTTGTAGGTCTTTCCAGTCGTAGAGCGGTTTCGATATCTTTTGGACGGGTTGGGGTGTTGTTTGGCCAGATGAAGCCTCTTTACGAAGTTTGATGGCCAGAGCCTTGGAGAAGGCACTGAGCGAATCTAACGGAAGATCGAGCTCCTGTCCCTCCATGGATATAGTTACGGTGCTTTCATCGGCCCGCACGAATTCCGCCTCAATTTTCTGTCCGTTTAGATCAGTCCAGACATAAGTCTTCGCCCAGACCAAGTAGGCAGGGCTTAAAAAGAGCAATAGGCAAAGCAGGGACTTTAGGGGCATGACAGAAGATTTACCTTGGGGCAGGGCATAATGTTGTCAACCCTAGGAAGGCAAGTCCGCAAAGGCCTGCCTGAGGTTTTCCAGAGAAATGTGGGCACATTCCTCCGGGTTGGGGAAGTAATCAAAGGCTTCCACCGAGACCCACCCTTGGTAGCTGGTGCTATGAAGGGTTCGGGCAACCTCATTGATGTCGGTGGGGCCCTGTCCCGGCCCGCGGAGGTTGGAGTCGTTGGCATGGAAGTGAATGCAGTCCGCATTATACTTACTGATGGCATGGCAGACACCGTGGGGTTCCGCAGTCATTGCTTTGATGTCGAGGTGCAGGCCACAAGCTGGGTGGTTCACTGCCCGAACAAAATCTCTTCCCTGTTCGCAGGAACTAAGAAAATCGGTCTCCACCTTGGCTAGGGGTTCAATCGCAAAAGCTACCCCATCTCCCTCGATCTCCAAGCAAACTTCCTTCATCAGCGATACCGCCCGTTCAAATGCTTCTTCATAGGAAACTCCAGGTAGGAGGTTACGCTGTTGGGGGCTTCCCAATACGAGGATGGAGCCATTCATTCTCGCGGTCAGTTTGCCGAGGTGAATGAGGTAATCCTTGGTCGCATCCAGAATCGATGGATCGGTATGGGTAAGGTGGAGTCCCTCGGTCTCTGCCATCAACCAATGCAGACCCACCACTTCCAATCCCACTTTTTCCGCGGCAGTACGGCAACGATCGGCGTCGGATTCGCTTAAATTCAACGGGTTTGACTGCAAGGTAAAGGGAGCAATTTCGACGCCTTGGTATCCAATGTCGGCAATTTTCTGAAACGCATCTTCTAAAGGGAGATTGCGAAAAATTTCATTACACAGGGCAAATTTCATGATTTAAGAATGCTGGGTTACTTTTTCTTGGCGAGATAATCCTCGGGGTAGCCTGGGTGTCGGGGCATGATCGAAGTTGGGTGAGCTGGTGATTTGGCGAACTGGTTAAACCTTTCTTCAATTTTGGCATCCTCATGGTTGTCAAAGGAGTGAAAGATAATTTGGTAACGGAATCCGAGGGATTGGCCTTTGGGAATGGTTCGCCCCCCATCTCCTTTGATTTTTTCCGGTGCAAATGGATTGGCAGAGATCAGACCATAGTCCCGTGCATGCCACCAGGCCTTTTGTTTTCCTTTGGATGGATTGGTGGGATGGCTAAGGAAAGCGATGCCCGCA
>Ga0181566_10001570_pt1 | contig 18902 bp, 18 predicted proteins | sample 101ome_15_FD_133762 | JGI IMG/M metagenome (GOLD analysis project Ga0181566, IMG submission 133762) | Coastal salt marsh microbial communities from the Groves Creek Marsh, Skidaway Island, Georgia - 101402AT metaG (megahit assembly) | ecosystem: Environmental > Aquatic > Marine > Intertidal...
GACGCTGTCGATAAACGGCGGCCAGCATATGTACTAAGCTGATTCCGAGACCAGCGCGTTTTCGCACGAGCGTAAAAAGCCTAAAGTCGTCGCATGACGGACGCGGCGAACACATTGGAAACCAGGCGCCAGGCCACCTTGATCGGGGCCGGCGCCGTTTTTCTATGGGGTTCGCTGGCGATTCTGACCAGGCTGACCGGCGACGTGCCGCCCTTCCAGATGGTCGCCATTGCATTCGCGGTAGGGTTTTTTATCGCCTTGATAAAGTGGATCCTGTGCGGCGAATCCGTACCGCGTCATTTTCGGCAACCGCTCCGCGCCTGGGCACTCGGCATAGTCGGGCTGTTCGGCTACCATTTTCTGATTTTTACCGCCCTGAAAACTGCGCCCCCGGTGGAGGCCAATCTGGTCAACTACTTGTGGCCCCTGTTGATCGTCATCTTCTCGGCGCTTCTTCCCGGCGAAACACTGCGCACCCGACATATCGCCGGCGCTCTGGTGGGCTTTGCCGGGGTATACCTCCTGGTGACCGGCGGCGCGTCTACCCGCCCGGACACAGCGCACCTGCCCGGTTACGCAGCGGCATTCCTGGCGGCCCTTTTATGGTCCTCTTACAGCGTCGCCAGCAGCCGGCTGGAAAACGTGCCAACCGATGCCATCGGCGCATTTTGCCTGGTCGCGGGCGTGCTGTCGGTTGTGGCGCATCTCGTTTTCGAAACCACCGTTCACCCGTCGTCAGGCGAATGGTTGGCGCTGATCGCGCTCGGTCTGGGACCGGCGGGAGGCGCGTTCTTCTTATGGGACTGGGGCCTGAAACGGGGCAGCGTACGCGCGCTGGGCGGGATTGCCTATTGCGCGCCGTTGCTGTCGACCGGGCTGCTGCTGGCCTTCGGAGCGGGAACGTTAACGCCTGCCATTGCGATCGCCGCAATCGCAATCGTCGCCGGTGCGGCGCTGGCCGCCGGAGATATGTTCGGGCGGTAGCGTTGGGAGTACCAAGGTTTCGCCGGCACACCGTTTTGCTATTCTGGGCATCCAAATTCAGCGGGATCGGGGAGAAAGAATGATGGATACGATCGGCGAAAGCCTGTCCGCTGCGGCGACGGCCTGGCTGGCCAAATTCGAAAACGCACTGAGCGGTTCGGACAGTAATACTCTGAACGCCTTGTTTCTGCCCGACAGTCACTGGCGCGACCTGCTTGCTATGACGTGGGATGTAACGACGGTAAGCGGTCCAGGAAACATCGCCGCCGCCGTGGCGGGCAGCACCGGGCGGGTTAGCGCCGCAAACTTCCGCGTCGATGAAACCGATGCGCCCGTCCGCATGGTGATGCGGGGCGGCAAGAAAGATGTGCTCGAAGCGATTTTCCGTTTCTCGGCGGAGGCGGGGCCCGGCCAGGGCGTGTTGCGGCTGCTGCCCGACGCAACGGATGGCGGGAAACTGAAAGCCTGGACGGTTCTGACCGCATTGACCGAGATAAAGGGGCACGAGGAAACCGTCGGGACGGCGAGGCCGACCGGGGAGGTTTACTCCCGCGACTTTGCTGGACCCAACTGGCTCGACCGACGGAAAATCGCGGCCGCCTACGAAGACCGCGATCCCGAGGTGCTGATCGTCGGCTGCGGACAGGCCGGTCTGGGCGCAGCGGCTCGCCTGACCCAACTGGGTGTCGACACGCTGATCGTCGACCGAGAATCCCGTGTCGGCGACAATTGGCGCAAGCGTTATCATGCTCTGGTGCTGCACAATCAGGTCCATGTTAACCACCTGCCCTACCTGCCGTTTCCGCCGAACTGGCCGACCTACATTCCGAAGGACAAGCTGGCCAACTGGTTCGAAGCCTATGCCGACATCATGGAGCTCAATTTCTGGACCGAAGCGGAGTTCACCGGCGGGGCATACGACGAAGACGAAGGGCGCTGGACCGCGGAACTGACCAAACCGGATGGCGGCAAACGAACCGTCCGGCCCCGTCATATCGTTATGGCGACGAGTGTCAGCGGGATTCCCAAATTACCAACCATCCCGACGCTGGAAAACTTCAAGGGCGAGGTGATGCATTCCGGTACTTACACCAGCGCCGAGGGCCGCGAAGGCAGCAACGTGCTGATCATCGGCACCGGCACCAGCGGCCATGATGTTGCCCAGGATCTGTACTCCAACGGCGCGCACCCGACGCTGGTGCAACGGAGCCCGACTTCCGTCATCAATGTGGAACCCAGCGCGCAGCTGCCCTACACGCTGTACGACGAAGATATCACACTGGAAACCAAGGACCTCATCGCCGCCTCGATGCCTCTGCAGCCCCTGAAGGAAGCGCACCGGCTGATGGCAATAGAATCCACCCGGCTCGATGCCGATTTGCTGGAAGCGCTTGAGAAAAAGGGCTTCAAGATCGACCATGACGACGTCTACGGCTGGCAGTTCAAGTTCATGAACCGGGGCGGCGGGTACTATTTCAATGTCGGATGTTCGGACCTGATCGTCGATGGCAAGGTCGGGCTGATCCAGTATGACGACATCGAAACCTTCGTCGCCGACGGTGCGCAACTACACGACGGCACGGTGATCCCCGCGGATACAGTGATCCTGGCCACCGGCTACAGGACCCAGGAGGAAATGATCGAGAAGCTGCTGGGCAAGGATGTCGCCGACAGGATCGGGCCCATCTGGGGATGGAACGAGGACGCGCAGGAACTCAACAACATGTGGATGCGCACCGGACAGCCCGGCCTGTGGTTCATCGCCGGCAGTTTTGCCCAATGCCGCATCTATTCGAAATATCTGGGCCTGCAGATCAAGGCTTGCCTTGAAGGCCTGATGCCGGCGGGACGGCCCTAACGCCTTACTTGAACTCGCGCGCGTCCATCAGCACCGTGTCGGTCATCGACGGGCGCTGGTTGAAGTCGTCGAACCAAGCCGCCAATGCGGGGCAATCGCCGCGCCAGTCGTCGTCGGGGAATGTCTGATCCGCGAATGCCAGAGCCACTGCCACGGAAATCGTCCCGACATCGATATCGCCGTCGAAATCGGCTACGTCTTTTTCCAGCGCCGCGATCCCGTTGAATACGATCGCCTTGTTATGCGCGACAATACCGCCGGACTGGCGTTCAGGCTTCTTCAGGCTTTCCACGAAACACACCACCATCGACGCAATCATCCCGTCGGCCAGCGCCTGACGGGTCAGCACGGTCCAGCGCGCGGCGCCGTTGCGCGGCAACATGTCGGGACCGTCGCATTCAACATCGAGATACTCCATGATGACCGGCGAATCGTAGATCGAAGCACCTTCATCCGTGATCAGGCAGGGAATCTGCCCCAGCGGGTTGGGCGTCGCGGCCCGGTCGTCCTTGCTGAGCGGATTGGATTTTTCCTTCTCGATAATATTTTCGATGCCCTTTTCCTTCATCAGGACGACGACTTTGCGGACGAACGGAGACGTGGGAGACCAGCGAAGTTTCATGGGGAGGACTCTTAGAAGTTGTCTTTGCGGGTTCGGATTTCGGCAAAAACGTCGACCGGCGGCCTACCTTCCATGCCGATAACGGCCGCCAGCGCCGGGTCGTCGGCCCGCAGGAACGGGTTGGTCCGGCGTTCGACGCCCATCAGCGACGGCACTGTCGATACGCCGGCTTCACGGCGGGCCTCGATCTGTTTGGCATAGGCCTGCAGATCGGCATTGTCGGGATCGACATGCAGCGCGAACTTCGCATTCCCCATTGTGTATTCATGCGCGCAGTAAACCCAGGTGTCGTCCGGCACTTCCCTGAATTTGGAAATCGAATCGTACATCTGTTCGAACGTGCCCTCGAACACGCGACCGCAACCCAGCGCGAAAAGCGTGTCGCCGCAGAACAGGGCCTGGCTTTCCGCGAACCAGTAGGCAATGTGCCCCGCCGTGTGACCCGGCACGTCCCAGACTTTGGCCTCGGCTTCGTAGAGCATGAAGGTGTCGCCATCGGCGACCTCGACGTCGATCATGGGAATCCGGTCGCGGTCCGCTTTCGGGCCCACCACGGTGCACCCTGTGGCCTCCTTGATTTCCGGTACGCCACCGACGTGGTCGTTGTGATGATGCGTGGCGAGAACATGCGTCAGGTTCCAGCCGAACATATCCAGGGTTTCGAGAACCGGCGCCGCGTCTGACGGGTCGACGACAGCGGCATTGCCCGAGGAACTTTCGCGCAGCAGATAGACGTAATTGTCGGAGCGGGTCGGGATCTGGTGGATTTCGAGCGTGGACATGTGTCCGGACCTCCCGGGAGATGATTGAATTTCGGGCCAAAACCTATCAAACCGTACGCATACCGCCAACCGCGCCGCCCGGAAATTCTTCCCCTTCTCGGGAACCCGGTGCATAGTCCGCGCATGTACAATGATGTGGTCGATCTGCGGGATTTCTATAACACGCCGCTGGGGCATACCGCACAGCGGATTATACGTCGGTATATCCGGACGGCATGGCCAAACACGCGCGGGATGAATGTCGCGGGCATCGGCTATCCGATCCCCTATCTGCGGCCATTCCTGGACGAAGCCGAGCGGGTCGTCGCTCTGATGCCGGCACAACAGGGGGTCATGCGCTGGCCGGCAGAGAACCAGAACATCGTCAGTCTCGCGCCGGAAGACGACCTCCCTCTGCCCGACGTTTCGATGGACCGCATTTTGATGGTGCACGCGCTCGAATGTTCGGAGCAACTCCGCAAGCTGCTGCGCGAAGTCTGGCGGATCGTGACGGAAGGCGGACGCGTGATGATCGTGGTTCCGAACCGCCGCGGTATCTGGGCGCGGATGGATCACACGCCGTTCGGGCACGGACACCCATACACGCCGGGTCAGGTATCGCGCCTGTTGCGGGACAATCTGTTTCAGCCCGAAACTTCCGTCGCGGGACTGTTCGTGCCGCCGACCCGATCGCGGATGGCGCTGGCATCCGCCCGGCCGATTGAACGGGTTGGTTTTCGCTGGTTTCAGACAGTAGGCGGCGTGCTGTTTATCGAAGCGCGGAAACAGATTTACGCGGGATCGACCGCTGTCTCCGCGGTTGCCGAACCCTCACGCAAGCGCGGATACGTCCGGGTTGTCGGCAGCACCGAACGCGGCACGATACGCAGCGGGGACTGACGCCGGCTTCCTATTCCCGGGTAAGGACGAAAATCGCTTCCTCGCCGCGGATATTGGCGGCGGCGCCGGCGGATTTGAGTTTCCGCGATGCGCCGGAACGCGATAACGACAACGCCCGCTGCACCTTCAGGCCCAGATCGTCACACAGCGTCGAAAAATCGCGGATCGTGCACAGATGGATATTGGGGGTGTCGTACCACGATGCGCCTTCGTCGCCGACAACGGGCATCCGGCCGTCAAACATCATTTCGAGCCGCACCCGCCAATGGCCAAAATTGGTGAATGAGACAATCGCATGACGCCCGATCCGCACCAGATGCGAAACGACTTCGCGCGGATTCCGGGTCGCCTGCAGCGTCCGGGTCAGCACGACATAATCGAAGGCATCGTCGGGGTAATGCTCCAGGTCGGTATCGGCATCACCCTGGATGACCGACAGACCATTTGCCACGCAGGCATTCACCCCGGCCTGGCTCAATTCGATCCCTCGTCCGTCGACACCCTTGTTGCGGCCGAGATAATCAAGCAGCGCCCCGTTGCCGCAGCCGATATCGAGCACCCGGCTGCCGTCATCGACCATATTGGCGATGATTTCGAGATCGCGTCGCGCCAGGACCGGGGCGGCGGCGGTTTGGGGATCGATCCCGATGCCGCCGGCGTTCATTTCGACGCCAGGCCGCGATGTTCGGCCGCCCCCTCAAGAAAACCGGAGACAGTTGCGTGGAATTCGGGCTCGTCCAGCAGAAATGCGTCGTGCCCTTTGTCGGTGTCTATTTCGACGAAACTCACATTGGCCGCAACCGCGTTCAGTGCGCGTACGATCTCACGGCTTTCCTCGGTAGGAAACAGCCAGTCGCTTGTGAAGGAAATGATGCAGAACCGGACCGCGGTCCCCTCGAACGCCCCGGCAAGCACGCCGTCGTGTTCCGCCGCCAGGTCGAAATAATCCATTGCGCGGGTGATATAGAGATACGAGTTCGCGTCGAATCGCTCGACGAAGGTGCTCCCCTGGTGCCGCAAATAGCTCTCGACCTGGAAATCCGCGTCGAAACCGAAGCTGACTGCATCGCGCTCCTGAAGACGGCGTCCGAATTTCCGGTGCAGCGCCGTTTCCGACAGATAGGTGATATGCGCGGCCATGCGGGCCACCGACAAGCCGCCTTTGGGATTTACGCCTTCGCGCAGATAGTTGCCCTTGCGCCAGTCCGGATCGGCCATGATGGCCTGCCGGCCGACTTCATGAAAGGCGATATTCTGCGCGGAGTGACGGGCTGCGCCGGCGATCGGCACGGCGGAAAACACACGGTCCGGATATCTCGACGCCCATTCGAGGACCTGCATCGCACCCATCGATCCGCCGATGACGCAAAACAGCTGATCTATTCCGAGATGATCCAGCAGCAGTGCCTGGGCCCGGACCATGTCGCCGATCGTGATAACGGGAAAATCCAGCCCCCATGGCTCGCCCGTTTCGGGATTGACATCGCGCGGGCCGGTCGACCCCAGGCAGCCGCCAAGCACGTTGACGCAGATAACGAAATACCGCTCGGTATCCAGCGGTTTGCCGGGACCGACCATAAGTTCCCACCAGCCGGGCTTGCCGGTCACGGGATTGTTTTCCAGAACGTACTGGTCTCCCGTCAATGCGTGGCAAACGAGGACAGCGTTGGATTTGTCGGCGCTCAGTTCGCCACAGGTGGTATAGGCAGCCGTGAACGGGCCGATGGTTTCCCCGGAATCGAGGCGCATGGGTTCGTCCCGCGCGAGCTCTGCCTGAAGCCCGGGCAATCCAGCGTTGGCGTCCCCGGATGCCGGGGAAATGTCGCGGGTCGCGGTCATGGTTGCAAACCGATCTGCCGATCCGGAAAAAGGGCCTGAATAGCTAGGATCGCCCCCCTGCTATGTCAATGTTTTCTTTGCATTTGCGGGTTCCGACGACTACATATTGCGCCCTTCGGGGCGGAAAACCATCGCGGCGACGGGACACGGTAATCCACCCTATCCTGAATTTGAAAACGGCCGGATTATGTCTGAAGGCAAACCGAACCTTGCCGCCCTGCGCGAAGAACTCGACAGCATCGACAATGCGCTGCACGACCTGTTGATGCGCCGCGCCGCGATTGCTGCCGGCGTACGCGCGTCCAAGGGCGGCGCGCCGGTCTGGCGCCCTTCGCGTGAAGCACAGATACTGCGGCGCCTGATGGCGCGGCATTCGGGCCCCTTCCCGAGAGCGACGATCGTTCAGGTTTGGCGTGAAATCATTTCCGCCATGGTACGACTACAGGGAGAGTTTTCCGTTGCGGTCTACGCGCCCGAAGGCGACCGGTTGTGCCGCGACATGGCGCGGGATCATTTCGGCGCGGAAACGCCGTTATCCCTCCATTCGTCTGCGCGTGCGGTGCTGACCGCCGTGCAGGAAGGAACCGCGACCGCCGGCGTGCTGCCGATCCCGGAAGACAGCGAGGAAGCGCCCTGGTGGCCGATCCTGGCCGGCATGGCAAGCGGCGGAGACGTGTCCGTGTGCGCCCGCCTGCCCTTTGCGCCCACGGCGCCGGGCAATGGCGATTCCGCACTCTGCGTGGCCGCCATCGCACCCGACGAAAGCGGAGACGACAAAAGCTTTTTCGTAGTTCGCACTTTTCCGGAGGTCAGTCGCGCGCGCCTGAACGAGGCGATCGCCGCAGCCGGCATCAAACCGGTTCGCCTTATCGGCCGGGGCCAACCGAGAGAAGGCACATCGGTGTTTCTGGCCGAACTGGAAGGATTTGCCGGACCCGACGACGCCCGAATCGCGCGATTGACCGACCCCGAGAACGGCATCGCGGAAAGCGCCGTCTTCCTGGGCGTGTACGCGACGCCTTTCAGCAGTCCCGAAATTGCGGACCGGGGAGAAGTCTGATGGCGCTGATCCCCCGCCCTAGCATTATGGAAATGGCGCCCTACGTTCCCGGCGCGTCGAAAGTCGACGGCGTCGACCGCATCATCAAACTTTCGTCAAACGAAGGGGCGCTCGGCCCCAGTCCGAAGGCAACCGCCGCGTACGAAGAGCTCGGCAGCAAACTGCACCGCTATCCTGACGGGGGCTCGGTCGAACTGCGCGCCGCCATCGGCGCGCGGCACGGGCTGGACCCGGACCGCATCGTCTGCGGCGCCGGGTCGGACGAGGTTCTGGCCCTGCTCGCGCGCGCGTATGCGGGTCCCGGCGACGAAGTCCTGTTCGGCGAACACGCTTTCGTTATGTATCCGCTCTTCGCCCTGTCCGTGGGCGCGACCCCGGTCAAGGCGCCGGAGACGAAGTTCACCGTCACGGTCGATGCCTTGCTGGACAAGGTGACGGACCGGACCCGGATCGTCTACGTCGCAAACCCGAACAATCCCACTGGCACCATGGTCACATCCGACGAGATGACCCGGCTGCGCGCCGGTCTGCGTGACGATATCCTGCTGGTGATCGACGCAGCCTATGCCGAATACGTGACCCGCAACGATTACTCTCCGGGCATCGAACTGGTCGACGCGGGCGACGACGTCGTGATGACCCGGACGTTTTCCAAGATTTACGCGATGGGCGGCGTCCGGCTGGGCTGGGCCTACTGCCCGGAAGCGATAGCCGACGTGCTGAACCGCATCCGCCCGCCGTTCAACGTCACCAGCGGCGCGCAGGCAGCGGGCATCGCCGCGGTCAACGACGTGGAATTTCTGACCCGGTCGCGCGATCACAACACGGCCTGGCTGCCCTGGCTGTCGGACCGGTTGTCCGAAATGGGCCTGGATGTGGTGCCGAGCGCCGGTAATTTCGTGCTGGTCAGGTTCGCGGAAGACGGCCCGCACACTGCGGACGCCGCAATGGCATTTCTGCAGGCGCGAGGGATCATACCCCGTGGAACCGGCAGCGCCGGCATTCCGGAAGGCATCCGCATCACCATCGGGCTTGAAGACGAAATGCGGGCCGTCGCGAACGCGATGTCCGACTTCCTGAAAACGGCATGAGCGAACATATGTTCGACCGTGTCGCCTTTATCGGCATCGGGCTGATCGGCTCATCCATCGCCCGCGTGATGCGTCGCGACGATCTCGCGGGCACGATCGTCGCCTGCGCACGAACGGACGAAACGCTGGACGCCGCCAAGAGACTGGGGATCGCGGACGAAACCACAAAAGACATCGCCGAGGCGGTACGCGACGCGGATCTGATCATGATCTGCACGCCGGTATCGACCTACGGAGCGATCGCAGAAGCCATGGCACCAGCGCTGAAACCCGGCGCTATCGTTACAGATGTCGGATCGGTGAAGGCGTCCGCCGTTACCGCCGTGTTGCCGCATCTGCCCGACGGGGTCCATTTCGTCCCCGGACACCCGATCGCGGGCACGGAGAATTCGGGTCCCGAATCCGGCTTCGACACGCTGTTCGAAGGCCGCTGGTTCCTGATTACGCCGCCGCCCGGTACCGATCAGGCCGCCATCGACAAAGTGGCCGCGCTGTGGAAACAGGCGGGCAGTCAGATCGATTACCTGGAACCGGCGCATCACGACCAGGTGCTGGCGATCACGTCCCATTTACCGCATCTGATCGCCTACACCATCGTCGGCACCGCCACCGACCTGGAAGATCACATCAAGTCGGAGGTCGTCAAATACTCCGCGTCGGGATTCCGCGATTTCACACGTATCGCGGCGTCCGATCCCGTGATGTGGCGCGACATCTTCATCGCCAACCGCGATGCGGTGCTGGAAATGCTGGGCCGGCTGTCGGAAGATCTGGCAGGGCTGCAACGCGCCATCCGCGTCGGCGACGGAGAGACGCTCGAGGCGCTGTTCCGCAGAACCCGTGAAATCCGCCGCGGCGTTGTCGAGGCCGGTCAGCACATTCCGCCCTCTCCGGACGGCTCTGACGGCGAAAACTGACGCTTCCCTATTCCCAGCGTACGGGTTTAAGGCGGAACAGCGGCACAGGCCCGAGATAGAGCCGCTGCCGCTGAATACTGACGGGCAGGCGCGCCGGTCCTCCCCCGAACGACAGCGCCCGGTTGGCGACCTTTGCAGCAAACGCCGTGCGCGCATCAATCACCCCGGCGGCAATCAGCGCATCCGACGTTTTCTCCACGCCGTCGATTTCAGCTGCCATGGCGCCCTGGGGCTGGAGGTTTTCGTCCAGCGCGAAGGTTCCGTCGCCACGCAAAGAAAGAGATTCCCAGTCCAGTGCGAAGGCCCGCACCTCCAGAGCCCCGCCGGCGTCCCGCCACCGGGCCAGCGCGGCCGGCAGGGTGCCGCGAGGCTCGAACGGACCGATGGCGACAGCATCGACCGATAATCGGTTCAGCCCTGTCCCAAGCGGCGGCTTCCAGGCGTCGGGCAGGATCACTTTGCGGGCATCAATGGCGATCCCCAATCCGGTCTTGCCGTTCGCAGATTCCCTGTCCACCGATGCCCCTTCTTCGAGACGAATCGAGAGGGTATCGATCTGCGCCCGGACGCCGCCAGGCTCCACCCAATCGACACCGGCCAAGCGCACCAGAAGGAGTTGGGGGTTGCCGGACCGGATTTTCAGTTCCCCGTCGGCGCCTGACAGCATCAACGCGAATGGTTGCTTCTTGGTCGTCAGCGTATGCACCCCGGGAAACGACATCTCGATATCGGTCAACGCCCAGGGGCGCGCTGTCGCCCGCGCATTCGGCATTTCCCAGCGCCACTGGTTTCCCGGACCGGCGAGCACGGGCGTCTGAAGGAACAGATCAAGGCGAAAGGGAAACCCGGTGATCGACGGCTCGCCAAGTTCCACCGTCCAGCCCTTCGCGCGGCGATCTTCCGCCCAGCGGTCGATTCCGCCGCGGATTTCGGCCGCCGCAGAAAACCAGTAGATTGTGAAACCGGCACAGCCCGCAATCAGGACCCCAGCGGCGATCAGAGTGGTTCGCATTGGTCGTTGCAGCATGAGCATGATATAGCCGGACAGGACAACAAAATCGATCAGGTGGATTCGCTGCCGCAAAACGGTCACAGTCCGTCCTGACACCCAACCTCCGTCGAATCGCAACCACCCCGTACAATGAACGCCGCCTCTCCTTCGCCCTCTGCCCTGAACCCGATGACGTTCGCCAGTATCGCGGCGCTGTTTATATTTTTCTGGGCCAGCGGCTTCGTGGCGGCCAAATACGGCCTGCCTTATGCCGAGCCTTTTACCCTGATGGCGGCCCGGTTCGTCGTTGGCGCAGCAATTTTGGTGCCGGCCTGCTTCGTACTTAAGGCGACCTGGCCGAAGACCCTACGCGATACCACGCACATCCTGATCGCGGGTTTCGGCGTTCAGACGGTATATCTGATCGGCGTCTATTACGGCATCTGGTTCGGCATCTCGACCGGCGTGACCGCCCTTGTTGTGGGACTGCAGCCGCTGCTGACCGGGGTACTGGCCGGCTTCGTGCTGAAGGAGAAAGTGACGCCCCGCAACTGGGTCGGACTGGTTCTCGGGTTCATCGGGCTGGGGCTGGTGGTCTGGGATCGCGTACTGGCGCCGACGGACGCGCTGTGGGGTCTGGCGATGCTGCTTATGGGCCTGGCGGGCATCACGCTCGGAACACTGTATCAGAAGAAATACTGCGGACCGTTCGACGTCCGCGCGGGCGTGGCGCTGCAGAACGTCATGTCGTGCATCGTAATGCTGGTGCTGGCCGTCATTTTCGAATCCATGATCATCGACTGGACCGGAGAGTTCGTCTTCGCGGTGCTGTGGTCGGCGATCGGGCTCTCGGTGTTCGCCATCTGCCTGTATTACTGGCTGGTCCAGCGCGGCGCGGCGGCGCGGATCACCAGCCTGATCTATCTCAGCCCGCCGACCACGGCGGTGATGGGCTGGGCGATGTTCGGCGAAATCCTGTCATGGCAGGCGATCGCCGGCATGGCAGTCGCCATGACCGGGGTCGCGCTGGCTGTGCGCAACCGATGACAGGCGCGAATTCCCTGCTGCTGAAGGCAGCGCCGTTCCTTTTTATCCTGACCTGGGCGTCCGGCTTTCCGATCACCCGCTTCGGGCTGGAATATACCGAGCCCTTCACACTGCTGTGGATCCGGTCCGCTATCGTAGTCGTCCTGGTTGGCATATACGCCCTGATCGTCCGCGTCCCGTGGCCGGACAAAAGGGAAATCGCCCATATCGCGGTCGTCGGAGTGACGCTGCAATGTCTGTATCTGGGTGCGATGTTCAGCGCGCTGGACGAAGGGATCAGCCAGGGGGTCGCGGCATTGGTGGCTGGCATGCAACCGCTGTTCACTGCCGCCGTGGTTGGCTTCACGCTCGGCGAACGCGTGACGCGGACGCAATGGGCCGGTTTTGCGCTTGGTTTCGCTGGACTGTTCATCGTTCTGTCCGAACGCCTGGGAATCGGCGCGGCAACGACGGCTGGTTTCATATTCTCCGGCCTGACCCCGATATTCATCACGGCTGCGTCCCTTTATCAGAAGAAATACTGCGCAAATTCCGATCTGCGCATCGTCATGATCGTGCAGCAGACGGCTGCGGGTATCTGCAATTTCGGCATCGCCATGGCGGTGGAAAGCGGCGACATCGCCTGGGGCGCGGAAGTGATTTTCGTGTGGGCGTGGCTCGTCGTGATCCTGACCATCGGCGCGACCAACATGCTGTACCTGATGCTGCGCCACGGCGAGGCATCGCGGGTATCCAGCCTTTTCTACCTGACGCCGCCGACGGCGGTCTTCCTCGGCTGGGTGTCATACGGCGAAACCATGGGACTGGTGGCGATGGGCGGATTCCTCGTAGCCGTCGCCGGGGTATTCCTCGTGACCCGTACGCCGAAGGAGGCGTGATGACCGCGCCCAATCGTATCGAAATCAGCGAACCCGGCGGGTTCTGGTTCTTCGGGTACGGTTCTCTGATGTGGGATCCGCCCTTTCCCGCCGCTGAAACGCACCGGGCCAGAATATACGGCTATCACCGGTCGTTCTGCATCAATTCGGAAACCTATCGTGGCACCCCCGAGAAACCCGGCCTGTCGCTCGGCCTCGACCGAGGTGGGTCCTGCACCGGCATTGCCTTCCGGATCTCGAAATCGGCACGGGCGGAAGCGATCCGGGAGATAGAAGCCAGGGAAATGGTCGACGATCCGATCTATATCTGCCGACGGGTCGCGCTTCATCTGTCGAACGGACCGGTGAGCGGATACGCGCTGGTGGTCAATCATGCCGACCGGACCTTCGCGGGACGCCTGTCCTTCGAGGAAACGGCCCGGCGGATTGCCGTCAGCCGCGGCGACCGGGGACCCAATATCGACTATCTCGCAAATACCGTTGCGCATCTCGACGACATGGGCATTCCGGAAGGGCATCTGCACGCCCTGTTGCGCCGCGCGCAGACGATACGCCGACCCCGCTGAGACGTTGGCAGAGAAGCGCGAACCGGATATGAAAGCCACAACAGACGGGCGGGAGGACGCGCGATGAAATTGATAAGCTATCGTCACGAGGGACGCGAAGCCTATGGCGTCGTTAAGGACGGCGGCATCGTCGACATGACGGCGCGGCTGGATCATCCCAACCTGAAACACGCGATCGCGGGATTGTCGATTAACGAGATGGAAAAGCTCGCCGCCGGCGCCGACCCCGATGTCGGGCTGGACGATATCGAGTACATGTTTCCGATCACGTCGCCGGAAAAGATTTTCTGCATCGGACGCAACTACCGCGCTTATCACGAGGTGCTGGAAGACGGCGGCCCGAAATGGCCCAGCATCTTTCCCCGTTTCGCATCGGGGTTCGCGCCGCACGGCGAGGCAATCATCCAGCCGGCGGTGTCCGAGCAGCTCGACTACGAGGGCGAAATCGGCGTGATCATCGGCAAGTCCGGCCGGCACATACCCGAAGAGAAAGCACTGGATTACGTTGCCGGCTACACGATTATCAACGAGGGCAGTGTCCGCGACTGGCAGACGAAGGGAACCCAGAACTGTCCCGGCAAGAATTTTCACCGATCGGGCGCGATCGGTCCCTGGATGGTGTCGCGAGACGAGATCGACGATCTGGATGCGCTGCAGATCAAAACCTCAGTCGGCGGCGAGACGCGTCAGGACGGCGGCAGCGACATGATGATCTTCAAGATACCGTTCGTTATTTCGCATATATCGAAATTCACCTGGCTGGAGCCCGGCGACATGATCGCCACGGGCTCGCCCGGCGGCAGCGCCATCGAGAGCAACCCTCCCAAATGGCTGAAGCCGGGCGAGGAGATCAGCATCAACATTGACCCGATCGGTACGCTGACCAACCCGGTCGAAGCGGAATAACAAACGCATTCAGGGAGTATCGCCGTGAGACTGGCAAGTTTCTGGGTATCCGGACACGAAGGGTTCGGCGCCGTAACCGACAACGGTATCATCGAATTGACGGGTCGGTTGTCTGGCCGTCAGCAGACATTGCGCGACGTGCTGGAGGCCGGGGTCCTGGAAGAAGCCGCGCAGATCACCGCCGACGCGGAGGTCGACTACGCCCTCGGCGAAGTGGAATGGCGTCTGCCGATCCCCGACCCGGAAAAAATATACTGTGTCGGCCAGAACTACGCGGCGCATATCACTGAAATGGGCTACGAACTGCCCGAGTACCCAAGCATCTTCGCACGATTTCCACGCACCTTCGTACCGCATAACGGCAGCATGATCATGCCTTCGCATTCCGGGCATTTCGACTATGAGGGCGAGATGACGATCGTTATCGGCACGGAAGCGCGTCACGTGTCGGAAGCCGACGCGCTGGACTATGTCGCCGGTTATACGGTCTGCAACGACGGCAGCGTGCGCGACTGGCAGAAACGCGGTCCGCAGGTTGCGCCCGGCAAAAACTGGGAATTCTCCGGCATGCTCGGCCCCTGGATCACGACGTCGGATGAGGCCGGCGATCCCGGGAACATGGCAGTGAAAACATGGGTGAACGGCGAGTTGCGCCAGGACGGCAACACCAGCGACCTGGTTTTCTCTGCGTCCTATCTCGTCAGCTACATATCCACCTTCATCACGCTGATGCCGGGCGACATGATCACCACCGGCTCGCCGTCCGGCGTCGCCGTCGCCTTCGATCCGCCAAAATGGCTAAAACCCGGCGATCACGTGGAGATCGAAATCGAGACGGTCGGCAAACTTTCCGGCGACGTGATCGAAGGATAGATTCTTATCGTCCTAGGCGGAGCCGACCCGCTTCCCTTCCCGGCTGCCCATAAGAATGAGCCCACGGGTGGCCGGGAGAGGAGAGGGCCGGTGCGATTCCGCACAAGCGGATCATGATCTGGGTCACCCGGACCGGCGGTCCGTCAACTCTTCCCGCGGATCACGTCTTCCAGCACATCAAGCACCTTGTTCGTCGCCGCATCGATCAGAACGATGTCGTTATCGACGATGACCCGCCAGAAATTCGGACTGCGCCGCGGCAGATCGGATTCCAGATCGCGCGGCAGGCGCTTTGCAAGGCCGGGCGGCAGTTCGCCCCCACGCTTCGCCAGGCCGGGAGGTAGATCGCCGCCCCGTTTGGCGAGCCCGGGCGGCATGCCCTTCCGCTTGCCTTTGTCCTTTTGCATTCCGACATGCTTATCGCCGGAAGAGCGGGTATCGCGAGCGCGGTCACCGTAACGGGTTTCGTAGTAGCGTTTCAGGATTCGGCGCTCGACATTCGTGAACACGCGATCGATGACCTCTTCCCTGGTCAAATGGCTGGAAGCTGTTTGCACGGTTGCGACGGATGAAGCCGCGGTTGCAGCGTGGGCAAAAACCGACACGGCGAGAACGCCGGACGCGGCCAATCCCAAATATTTAACAAGTTTCATGATGCCTACTCTGTTTTTGTTTGACTGCGCTGCAGGACGAATGTGGACGTCCGCATGGAAAATTCCACTTAAATTATAATGTTATGCCATTGGACGGTGTCGAAATCCCGGGTTTCCAACATTCACGAACGTTGTTCACGAACGTCCTCAATGAGACCGAAATTGTCTCACCCGCACTTCGAAAAATCGCAGGCCGTGCAGGTGTCGCAGCCTTCCTGGCGCAGCAGGGAGGCCTGGCCGCATTTGGGGCACTGGCGCAGGCGCGGTCCGTCTTCGAGTCCGACGACCTTGCGTTCCTCGCCCGATTTCGGCGCATCGTTCTCGCCGGGCTGCGGCAGGAACCCGATATCGATCATATGGCGTTCGATCACGTCGCCGATCGCCGCCAGCAGCGACGGCACATAGCGGCCCTGCATCCAATGCCCCCCGCGCGGATCGAACACGGCCTTGAGCTCGTCGACCACGAACGAAACGTCGCCGCCGCGACGGAATACGGCCGAAATCATCCGCGTCAGCGCCACCGTCCAGGCATAGTGTTCGGTATCCTTGGAATTGACGAACACTTCAAAGGGCCGTCGCCGGCCGTCCTGCACGATATCGTTGATGGTGATGTACATTGCGTGATCGGTTTCCGGCCAGTTCAGCTTGTAGGTCTGGCCCGGCAGTTCTTCCGGGCGCGACAGCGGCTGGGTCATGTAGACGACGCCGGATTCGAATTCGTCCTCCGCCGTCGCCGGCGCCGGATCGACCAGCGGCAGTTCGGGCTGCGCCGGATCGGTACGGTCCCGCACCTGCAGAACGGAGCCGGTGACATCGTTCGGCCGATAGGTCGTGCAGCCTTTGCACCCGGTATCCCACGCCTGCTGATAGACACCCTTGAATGCCTCGAACGGCAAATCGGCGGGCACGTTTATGGTCTTTGAAATGGAGGAATCGATGTATTTCTGCGCCGCCGCCTGCATGACGACATGATCGCCCGGCGCGATGTTCTGGGCGCTGACGAAACTGTCCGGCAACGGCGCGTCCCCGTTCAGCCGCCGCCACAGACGATAGGCATAGTCGGAAACGTCCTCGTCGCGCTGCGTGCCGTCAGGCATCAGCACGGTGCGGGTGTAGGCATAGCTGAACACGGGCTCAATCCCTGACGACACGTTATCCGCAAACAGCGAGATGGTGCCCGTCGGCGCGATCGACGTCAGCAATGCATTGCGGATGCCATGCTTCCTTATGCCGTCGCGGATATCCCGTGGCAGCGACGCGACGGTTTCGCCCGCCAGGTATTTGTCGGCATCGAATAGCGGGAACGCGCCCTTTTCGGCGGCCAGATCGATCGACGCGCGATAGGCATGATTTCGGATGGCCATCATCCAGCGTTCCGTCAGCTCGACCGCCTGGGCGGAGCCGTAACGCGCGCCGCACAGAATCAGTGCATCGGCGAGTCCGGTAACGCCGAGCCCGATACGCCGCTTGGACTTTGCCTCAGCCGCCTGCGCGTCGAGCGGGAAGCGCGATGCCTCGGTCACGTTGTCCATCATACGCACCGCCACCGGCACCAGATCCGCCAGCGCGTCTTCGTCCAGTCGGGCGGTGAGCTCGAACGGATCGACGACCAGCCGCGCCAGATTGATCGACCCCAGCAGGCATGCTCCGTAAGGCGGCAACGGCTGCTCGCCGCAGGGATTGGTCGCGGAAATGGTTTCGCAATAGCCGAGATTGTTGGCCCGGTTGATGCGGTCGATAAAGATCACCCCCGGTTCGGCGTATTCGTAGGTCGCCTCCATGATGCGGTCCCATAGTTCCCGGGCGGAGACGGTTTTGTAGGTCATGCCGTCGAAGGCGAGATCCCAGTCCCGGTCCTCACGCACCGCATCCATGAAAGCATCCGTGATCAGGACCGACAGGTTGAACATGCGAAGGCGCCCGGCTTCCTGCTTGGCGGCGATGAAGGCTTCGACATCGGGATGATCGCAGCGCAGCGTCGCCATCATCGCGCCGCGCCGATGGCCGGCCGACATGATGGTGCGGCACATGGAGTCCCAGACATCCATGAACGAGAGCGGACCGGACGCATCCGCGCCGACGCCCCGCACGCGCGCTCCCTTCGGCCGCAGGGTCGAAAAATCGTAGCCGATGCCGCCGCCCTGCTGCATGGTCAGCGCAGCTTCGCGCAGATGTTCGAAAATGCCGCTCATATCGTCGGGGATGGTGCCCATGACAAAGCAGTTGAACAGCGTCACGTCGCGGTCAGTGCCTGCGCCGGCGACGATACGCCCGGCCGGCAGAAACCGGAAATCCGACATCGCAGCCTCGAACTTTTCTGCCCATTCGTCGCGCACCGACGGATGTTCCGGATCGGCCAGCGCGTTCGCGATGCGCGCCCAGGTATCCTCGATGGTTTTGTCCACGGCGTCGCCGGCCGCCGTTTTCAGACGGTATTTCATGTCCCAGATCTGGTGTGAAATGGCGGAAATCGCGGTCATTTATCGCTCTCTTCTGCGGGGTCGCAGACCATAATCCAGCCGGTCGGCAGGGTCAATGTTCATGTTTTGTTTTCCTGATAAACCGGATGGTATCTGCGGCAATGCACGGTTAAAAGGTGGGTATGACGGCGTCGAAGAGCAATATCCGGATGGAAACCGCGCCGGACGGCGCACGTCTGCGAATCGGCCACTGGCAAACCGGTGTGCGACCTGTCGGAACGGTCATCCTCGTCCATGGCCGGACCGAATTCCTGGAAAAATATGCCGAAGTAACAGCCGAACTAAATCACCGCGGACTGGACGCCTGGGCAATGGACTGGCGCGGACAGGGGTTATCGGACCGGTTCCTGAATCATAGCCAAAAGGGTCATATCGATCGCTTCGATACCTATATCGACGACCTCGTTTGGTTTGCAAACGATATCATCGATCCGCGCGCGGGACCGGTCGTCGTTCTTGCCCATTCGATGGGCGGC